>JAAUXU010154005.1_pt1 | contig 32770 bp, 36 predicted proteins | sample 7278151 | NCBI WGS metagenome assembly JAAUXU01 (sample SAMN14350113, study PRJNA611818) | marine sediment metagenome | isolation source: surface marine sediment (1.8m) | place: French Polynesia: Moorea | collected 2018-08 | reverse complement strand
TTTCTAAGAAGAGGAATCGTATTGGAGACAAGAATGCGCGCATGTTGATTGTACTTCATGGCAACTTAAAATGACATTCCCAGGCTCTCAAATATATTCGCTGCATCACCACTTTTTCCATTATCCTAGCCCGACCCGCAGCCCGACCCAGTCCGAGCCCGCATGGTGCCAGCCCGAGCCCGACCCGACCCGCAAAATCACAGCTCGCAGCCATCCCTGGTCCCAACCTTCTCTGCAAGGGACACTGATCCATGTGTAATGGTACTGCCTGATTCCTAACTCCCGGCAAGTGCTCAAATCTCCATGTCTCTGCAATTTCCAAACTGAAGTAGCCAAGTGATTGTCTGTATATTGCTTTTTTACAGTTAAATAATGTCTCAGAACATCTCTTCATGGAGGTGTGGTCTCCACTGCTGTCCTTCTCCTCCCCGCATCAAGGTGGGCCAAGAGAGCCTCTCCTTCTCTTGCCTGTGGCTAGCCAAGAGAGCTGTCCATTTTCCTCCTCCTGCTGTTGCTCTCCCTCCTATACATATTTCCCGTCCCTTCATAGGGGCATTGTCTGCCACCGGCACCAGATGCCTCTATCACACTTTTTTGGTTGCTCATTATTGGAGGCTCATTATCAGAAAAGGACTATACAGCAGAAACTGAGGATCATTAATCTGTCATGACAGGATGCTTAATCTATTGTAACAGGATGCATTCACCAAAAAATACCACTGGATGTGCACAGCACATAGTGGTCTTATCATCTTGACTCACATTTCAGGCTTGGCAACATTCAACTCCATTCAGGGTTGCCACACACATCCGTGCATGCATGTACACATTTGGGTGATGTTTGTCTTGCCTGTCTCTTTGCTTATCACCTCAAGTGCCCAGGCGCACTTACTTCACTATACATGCATGGATGTAACCCTATTGCTGAACCTTCCCTCTCCACTAGAAGAATGGAGAGTGAGTGATGAGGCTACCCTCTCAGACCATAATTGTATAGACTTTAGTCTAGGGTTAGGTCTGCACTCATATACTGAGGCAGTTCCCAACTTGGCTAAGGCCAACTGGGACAAGTTCCAGGAAATTCTTAACAAGTCCTTCAGGGACCCACAGTATGTAGTATACTAAGTGCTGGCTCAATGCAGCTGCACTTAGATTTGAGAACAGTCTCAAACAGACTCTCCATAGGGTATGCCCATTGTGCAGGGGCCCCTGCAAAGTCAACAGACTTTACTACTGGGAGGGAGAAGTGGAGGAATTAAGAAAGTTGGCGAGGAGAGCCTGGAAGAGATACTCTTGTAGTCATACAGATGATGACTGGACTGCCTACTTGGAGAACAGAAGGGCCTTTCAAAGGGGACTAAGGGGGGGGCCAAACAGGAGGCCTGGAAACTTTTCTTGGAGGGTACCAGTGATTCCAATGCTATGTTTCAGCTCTTCAAGGATGCAGGCCATCATAGCATCAATCTCCTCAGTGATGCTGTAGTTGGGGACCTGGAGGGCATGGTGAGTCACCTGATGGACATTCACTTTCCTGGCAGCATTGACATGGTGTTGGGGGGGAGGAAGATGTTTGCTTTGGGAGTTTTGCCACTGCCTCCCAGATGATCGTTTACATTACATTGACCAATATCCAGGAGGGTATATCCAGCATTGGAAATACCAAGGCAGGTGGCCCAGATGGCCTATAACCACTAGTTTTGAAGAACCTACTATAGTGGAGTAGGTCTCCGGGGACACGTTGATCGATTAGAGAACAACCACGGAAGCAGAAGCAGAGGGAACAATGCGCTGACACAGACATTGTGACATTGTACATATTATAGAATGTTATATAGAATATTAGAGTATGATGAGTCATAGAATATGATGACACACGTGAGGCAGGATGATTAGAGGCCACTGCATCCGGTCTGCAATTGGTAGCATCTGGTACATGATCAGTGGCAGCCTCTAATCATCCTGGGTGCATCCAGTCATGCCACCCAGTTGTGGTCACTTGCACATATGCTGCATTATGTCCGCCTTTGTTTTCTTGTCCGATAATATGGGTGAGTGATACATACATCCGGCCCCAGGGGCTCCCTTGTCCGACAACAAGGGTGACAATGATACATGCATCCACCCCCCCATGGACAAGACCATACTTGGTGCGACAGGAACAGACTGGCTTTTCATCCAGTTACCCTCACCTCCTTCCTGTTTAAAGCAATGGAAAAGGTGGTGCTAAAACATTTGGAGGTGGCTCATAGAGTGCATGACAGGCTTAATGTCAATCAGCATGCTTTCCATAAAGGATCCAGCTGTGACTCGGCCTTATTGCACGTGGTGGATGAGATTGAGGGCTTGATCCTCCGTGACCATTATGCCCTGGGAATCTTCCTGAACATCAAGGGTGCTTTCAACAATTTAAATATTGAATTGAGCATCCAGGGGATGCTAAATAAAGGCTTCCCCCCTCACATTACCAGGTGGCATTCATACTACCTGCAACACCAGTCAGTTGAGACCAAAATTAAAGGCATCACAGCCACTAGAACCATCACACGGGGGACACCTTGGGGGGAATCCTCTCTCCCCTTGTATGGAATCTAGCTTTTGATGAGTTGCTAGATGACTGTAACACCAGACCAACCCGAATAAAGGGCTTTGCAGATGATGCAGCAGTTGTAATATGGGGCCCTGATGTATACACCCTCATAGAGCAAGGGCAAGAGGCTATTCACAAAGCAATGGACTTTGGGGGGAGGAATGGCCTTGAGCTCAGGGCTGAAAAGACTGAAGCAATCATTTTCACACATAAGCAACTGAAAATAGAAAGTCTGCTGTGTCTCCATATGGGGGCCTGTGACTTAGATTACTCTGATACAGTAAGGTACCTTGGGATCTCACTGGATAGCAAGCTTATCTTTGGTCCACATTTTAGAGAAAAAGCAAAGAAAGCAATTAGGCTCCTATATTGATTTAGGACTTCGATGGGGCAGATGTGGAGCCCCAGTCCATTTCTAATGAGATGGGTCCTCACTGGAATTGTCCACCCCAAAGTTATGTATGGTGCCATAGTCTGGGCCAATAAGGCTACAAATTATAAAAAGCATCTGGATAGGGTCCAAAGACACTTGGACAGGGATGCTTGCTATGACACATGTATGCCACTCAACTCCCACAGCTGGACCGGAGGCTGCCCTGGATGTGATGTCACTTGATTTGTATGTGCAATGCAAAGCAGTGCAGGCTGTACTGAGGGTCCGAAGCAGGAACCAGAGTAGCTGGGATGGTATAGGCTGTGGTCACTTAAGAGGTCATCTCTTTTGGGGGGATAACATCCTGAAGGGGGTGGAAATTATGGGAGTCTGCACAGACAAAAGAGAGATAAAGGACCTCTTTTATGATAGGTGGAAGGTGAGATGGACTTGCCTCTCAACATGTTGCCAGACCAAGTTCTGGTTGGAGGACCCTGGCAGCCTGGGCAATGCCCTGGCTCACCTGGATCATCCAACCCTTGGCCTGGCTTTGCAGGCCATAACAGAGCACAATTACCTCTATTATCACCATAATGTAACAGGTAATATCTCTGAGCAAATCTGTCGATTCTGCCAGGAGAAACATGAGGAGTTTATTCACCTCGTGTGCAAGTGCCCTGCACTTGCTAGGGTGTGCCTGGACACTGTCCAAGGTCACCAGCATAATAGACAACCTCTTGAGCTATATGGACTTGTCAGGCTCATGAAAGTGGACCTCATTGGCAAGGCCATGGAAAGGAGGGCAGAACAAGTTAAGTTCACTGGTGAACTCACCACACCAGACATAAATGTCCATTAAGCACTTTGATGTTTGCCACTAACTGGGGAAGGAAAAGACCCAACCCAGGGTTACTCCTCTTCTCTCATTGGGACATCCATTCCCCTCAAGAGACCCCTTTAACAAACAAACAAACAATATTTTCTTCTGTACATTTCTTTTAACAGCTTTTGGCATCTACAAATCATGTTGCACTGAAATTTGCACATCACATAGAAGATTGACCTTTATTCAGCTCCCTTCACTTTTCCAAGAAAAAGTTTTTACCATGCAAATTGTTGAGGAGCATACAAAGGTAGTGCAAATTTCACAAATTTCATGAACCTGACAGAACGGAGTGGATACAAATTCCCCAAACACTGCATCTTCTTCCCTGTCCATCCTTGCTTGTCTCCTGTCTCTCAGGGCATTGGCAGCCTCCGAAAGGGCTTCTTGAGTCTCTGCTTGGTCTTTCTTTGCTTCCCTCTCGTCCTTTTCAGTCTTCCTTTTCTTCCTCTTGTCCTGTGGCAGCCACTTTACTCCCAGCTGTGTCTGAACAGAGGCAGAAGGTGGACTATGGTCAATATGTTCCAGGTCCTCCTGGTTCCCATCTTCATCCATGCTCTTGTTTGCCACCCCCTATACAAAACCAGACAGAAAGTAAGGTACATGAAGGCAAAATTATCTAACATGAGAGACATACTGTGACTTCCACAGGAGTACTTTCAAAAATGGCATCGCTAGGCTGATTGGCAGCAATAACTTGAGTCTGTGCCATCTGTGCATGGTCATGACTGACATCATTGTCTGGATTAGAGCTCTGTAGAGATACAAATTAAGTTGGAACTTCCACAAAAGTGTAAAGACAATGCACAAACCAGAGCCAGAGAATCATATGCATGGAGTGATCTAAGCTTGAGAAGGAATTGCATCTGGGTGTAGTAGCGGAGGAGGAGGGAAGGAGTGAGATTCACCTCTGATGCTGCTGCTCCACGTTTTCCTTTTGTGGACTTCTTCACCCTCCGAAACGGTGCCCTCAAGGACTTCCAGATTCCCTTCAATTTAACTACACTGTCTGCCTCATGTTCTTCTAGCATGTCCCAACCAAATGTGATGACAGACTCATCCAAGATGCTCTGCCACTCATCGGCAACAATTGTCACAGTCTAAAAGAAATGGAAGTTTTACATTTAATTACTGGCTAGCAGCAATTTCTTACTACCCCACTGTAGCATACTGTTACATACAGTCCTTGGCGTAAAGATTAGCAGTGAGTATGACTACACCTCATATGCTGTACTGGGGTGCTTTGAAGCAGACAGGTAAACAAAATGCATCAATGACAGTCAGCAAATCTCGGCCTCATCCTCACAATACTGCTGATGATGGCCAAAATCTGGTCCACAGATTCACCCTTGCTCACAAGCTCTGGAGTGCCTTCTTTCGCTACTTCTGAGGATGATCAGGTCTGGAGTGCCTCCTTCTCTTGCTACAGCTCATGAGGGCCAAGATCTGGTCCACAAAGCACTGTGTCTGATTTGGTCTGTTTTCTCTCGCAAGTGCTGACGATGATCTGGACTGCCTTCTCTCGCTACTGCTGAGTCTGATCAGGTCTGAGGACGATGTGGATGGCCAAGGTCTGGACTGCCTTCTCTTGCAAGTGCTGAAGACAATCTGGTGTGCATTCTCTTTAAGCCTTGTGTCCTTGAGTCTGGATTTCAATGCACGATGCAATAACAATATTTGTCAACTGTCATCAATGTGTTTTGTTTGCTTCAAGGGCGAGATCAGCTTCGAGGGCAGCATGATACCTAAAAATTAATAAACTTACCTTGTGATGATCTTCACATGATGTATCCCAAATTGCTGGGTGAATCAAGAACTCGTGTATTTGGCACTCCATGACCTTGAATTCCTTTCCTTTTTGACCTGGCATGTCCTCGCCTGAGATTAATTTTGTTCCCCTCGTGTGTGATTGTTTATCCAGAGCTGATTTGGCAGGAGAGTCTGTCTACTTCCACCAGATTTCTCATCTGTTACTCAAGCAATGGGGCTCTGATCCCTTTTTGCCCTTTCATTTGTTTTGTTTACCAGTCAATTTTATCATGCAGCAAACTCAAGGTGGCATCCTTCTCCATTTGTTCCTGAGGCAACTGTTCCCCAGTAACCTTAGATGTTACCAGGGAATGTGTCCTAGGATCGCAAACATTTGATGGCTGATTGTGTCCAAGACACAGTCTCCTGGAAACATTCACCGTTTTGTATCCCAGTCTAAAACCGGCCTTAGGAGACAAAACATGCAACCTCCCTGTGTGAGAAATTGATCCTTGGCTTAGAAAGACTTCCAGAAGAGGACTTCTCCAGCTTGCGAGAGGCTGGTGGCCACTGTAAGGGAGTTTAAAAGAGTGTTTCTGGCAACTCTCAGTCCAAACTTCAACAGTCACGAGAAGGGTGTCATGAAGAACCTCGGAGAATGCTTGCTCCCCTTCAAAGGAGATGCCTGAGTATCTGGTCGATAAATTTGTCAAGACGCAGACCTGGTTCCGTGTCGGCTATGAGAAGAAGTTTCATACTGAGAATAAGACATCGGTTCGCATTCAAAGAAAGTGCAACATTGAGCCAAAGTGACATGAAGAAATTAAACATTGGGAAAGTTGAAACTGCTCATCAACAGCCTAAATTTTACTATAGCAAAGTTTCTTTACTTTGGCCAAGTTTACTATATAGTTCTATATAGTTTTGCTGCTATAAAGCAGGTAAACTGAACCAACTTGCTCGCCAAGTGACGTCAAATGTTTACAATCTGCCGCGCATGCACCAGTCTTGGCACTATCTCACTTTTTTGTTACCTTGGTCCTGAAAAAACCTGGAGAAGGCACTCGACGAGGACTGATGCCTATGCCATTAGAAAGAGCATATTCTCAAGGTAAATTTCTTTTTCTACATGTTTGCAGAGGCACCGTGGTTAAGTCAAAACTTATCAGTAAACTGAGACTACACAATACGCATCGATGATTTCATGAATGTGTTATTGATGTTGATATTTCCTGTCCTCATCCTCGACCACGATCTCTTCTATCTCCCGCATGGCCCTCAGCACAAGTTCCTCAGTCCAGGGTCTTCCAATGACCTAGTGAGAAGAGGCATTCACTAATTTCATCCCTAAAAGATTAGAGAGTGGCTGGAAACTTTACTTGAACACTCAGAGGTAGACCTTCTGCCCCCGTTAGCGCTTCTTTGACCCATCCATAAGTGAGATCGGTTTCATATCCAGGATAACTCGCCAAAGAATCTTGGTCTGCAGTCGTCACTTCAGTCACCTGAATTTTTTTGTAGGTCTTAGTACACGTAAACAACACATCCCGGGTTTTTATCTCATGGAGTCTCACCGGTACTGTTCCTACAGCGAAATTGAGCAGGTTGTAGACTCTGGTGTAACTGCTGCAGCAGCCCAAATAGCCCGGGAACCCTAGTGGTTGTGCCGGCGTGGAACAACCAGGCGCCAATATCACATCGACGCCGACAGAGTCCATCTGCCTGAGCACAGCCTCAGTCAGCTCCAAGGCCCTGGCATTAAAGCGCCAGAGGTTCTTGGAGGAGAGTATCTCCTTCTCGCTCGTCAGCCCCGAGGCCAAGATGGGGGACCACCACGACAGGATCGGGGCCACGGCCCTCTTTAATGACAGGGGGGCTGACATCACCCTAAAGAAGAAGCACTTGGTATAAGTATGTTTTCACTCGTGTCCTCACTATTTCCACGTCTGTGATTAGTGTTTTATCAATGCGCACTACGCGCATTCGGCGGATTAGTTACATTCTGCTATAGCATGGTGTGATGTGTCTAAAGGGTCTTGCAAATAAATTCAGAATTCTTCCTCCAAAGCAAGTATTAATGATATAGATAGCATTACGTAGACTTAACAGTGTAATTTTACATGATTTTACTGACTATGCTGTCCTCACTTCCGTACAAAATCGCTCAATACGGAACTGAACTTAATGGCTGCAGCCAGGAAAGAATCCTCATTGATTTGTTACACCCTATACAGATATCTCACTTGGCAATGTACGCAGAGTACAACTTGGTTATTACGCTCATGGACATGGTGCACCTGTACGTGAATCCGATTGACTGCTCATCGACTTGGGAGCCCGCTAACAGGTTCAAGGTGCTCATGCCTCCGTCGGCCCCCTTCAGCTGGACGTAGAGGGACACGATTTCGGGGAGATTCTCTGGAGTCATTTGAACGAACTGGTGATTTAGGGGGGAAGATCTTAAGTGGCTCAAGGCTACTTGCACAGCCCGCCTGGATCCAGGAGTGGCTTTGAATGTTCCGTCGTCATCGTACCTGCGAGTGAAGTCGTACTTAGTAGGAAATGTGGTAGGAAAACTACAACTCTGGTGCAGCCCAAGACCAGAGACCGCTCCAAACCATCCCACACGAAGCCAAAGTTTGTTTATACAGGTCTTGAAAGAGTTGGGCTCAACCAAGCCAAGCCTCTGGGTTGACTCGGGGAATGCTGGGACCATACTTATTAGGCCAGGTCAAAAGTTGAAAATTTTGAGATTTGACTGAGTGCATCTTGGGTTTGTCACCTAATGCCAATTGGCGAAGATGTAGTCGTATTGTTTTCAAAAAAGATCTATGTTGGACCCCCCTCCATGGCAATAAGGTTTTACAACATAAGTTCAGTACACAACAAGATGCTCAGATTTTGACAGCCCTGTGACAAAGCTGTTAACAATTCATTTTTAGTTTTATTTGACTCCAGTGCTTCAGTTTAGCATTAAGAAAGTAACTAAGCAGGTGGTCCACATCAAATTTGTAGCATTGCCCTAGCACCCTTATGTACTACATGTAAAAAACTTTGAAGCCGGAGAGGGCACCCAAAAAGTCATCATTTTTACATTCTATTTAACTAGCAGGTCTTCAAGTGAATTCCTGCAACAAATCTAAGACGCCGCAAGAGATTAAAAAATTAACTAAGCCTAATATTTATACATGAATATTGTGTAAAAAAAGAAATGTTTCATGAGTGCCAATGTAAGAAAGAGGAAATTACGATAGTGACATATGCGTGTGCTACATCATACCATCCAATCTTGAGCGGAGAGTTCTTCTTTGCAATCCCTGACCTCCATGGCAAGGGAACGAACCTAGGGTCACTTTTAGGTTTGCACGCTTCGTCAGCTCCCAGAGTGGCGCTCATGAAGTCCTCTATATCTGCGGCTGTCCTGCCAATTGCTCCCAGGGTGTTGTACATGCCCACTACGCCAACCAGGCCGCCATCTGATCCCTGTCCTGTCTGTGGCAACCTGCCAGCCGTCGGCTTGAGTGAGGAAACGCCGCAAAAGCTCGCCGGGATACGGACGCTGCCGCCCAAGTCAGTGCCTGGCAGTGAGTCAACGGTTGGAGCAGGGTCAATGAGGCATTCGTTAGCTTACCAAATCCCATGATGGATCCTCCAGCGGCAACGAGAGCTCCTTCACCACCGCTGGAGCCACCGGGGGATCTGGTGGGGTCCTTTGGGTGAATCGTGGCCCCAAAAATGGGGTTGCTGCTGTCGAAAGAGATGCACGTCTGGGCCAAGTTGGTCCTGCAGAACGGCACAGCTCCCAGGCTTTGGACAAAGTCCACCAGTCCTGCATTCTCAGTCGGCGGGGGGCGAGTCAAGTTGGCGACAATGCCGACGGTGCAGTCGTGGCCCTTGAAAGCCACCAGTTCCTGTGTGAAAGAATATAATACATGTATCTAAGGACATTTTTCAGCAGTACCAAGTGGGATAAATGTAGACGGGAGATCATATTGATGCTCGTACGTACAGGGACACAAAGAGACTCGTAAAGCAAGGTTGGAACATCGAATTCTGGAAACTTCAATGCAGTGCTCTTTTCTTGTTCTACTCATGCATACCTTTTGTTTGTACACTCTGCTAGAAGTCATGATTGGTTCCTCGTGAGCTATCGACAGAGGAATAAGTTATCCTTACTTTGAAGCTGACAGGCACCCCATGAAGGGGTCCCCTTTGCTCCTTGGGCAACTCATCCAACTTTTTGGCCAGCTTCCAAGCTTCATCCCACAGGAACTCAGTGACACAGTTGGTGGCTCGATCGGCCGCCAGCGCCGCCGCCGTGAAGGCCTCAAGCACGGCGAGGCAGTTAAGCTCGCCATCACGCAACTTCTGCCTCAGCTCGGCCAGCGGCAGAGTCACGATAATCTTCTGGCTGGGACTGATGGGGCCCGCAAAGTGCTTCTCTAGGCGTGCCCTCTCCTCTTCTCGTCTCTGATGCCGATCCTGCGCCAAGCGATCGAACTTTCGTCGCCGGGCCAAGGTGGAGGAGGCCGCGGCGATGGTGGCCAGGGCAGCGGCGCCAAGCAGAAGGCCTTTCCTCCGGACCAACTTGTCCAAAACTGCCCGGATCACGACTACTGCTTCAGTTTGAATGTACTCCGAGACCGACATATTCAATGACGCTCAAAATCTTTGAGATGCCAAACTAAGAGTGAAATTTATTGGGCAACACGAAGACAAGACGAAGTTTGACTGAGTAAGCACAGCCCACAAATACGAATACTGAGTCAGTAGTTCTTGTCTGGTGAAAAAAAAAACTGGAATTTAATGCAAGTTCTTGTTCTTATCTGACAGTCCATTAGGTCAATGAGTCGAATGCACTTTTGAGAAGGAGGCCAATAGTGCAAGATGCAAGATGCAAGATCAAGGTCGCAGAAAATCAAACACATCTTGATACCCTAAAGTTCGGCGATTCCATCGGCGATGACGTCATCATTGTCTTTGCATTGTTTCTTCCTACAACTACTGATCCTTGTCGTCTAATGCAAGCAGACCAGCAATCAGGAGCCGATTCACCTGGCCACACGATTCACTGGATCTTGGAGTTTTTTTTTTTGCAAGCAAGCTTTAACACCAGTTGCTTGTGCACCCTGTACTGAAGCAGCTGGAATTTCTCCATGTCGACCCCATACTGAAAGACCCCGTTCCATGATCTCCGTGGAATTAATCAGGGACACGAACGGACTCCCCAAAGAACCTTCAATGCTGATCCATAACATTTCCTTTCACTGACGCACTCGTACTGCGTGTCCAGGGATGCCAACTTGCCGACTAGCCAAAAATGAGTCGAGTCAAGGCTTTTCTCGGGTATTCAACAGTAAGAAAAAAGTTGTAGAGCTGTTTCGATTTATTCTAAAGCTGTCAAAAGATGGACAATTTTTAAGATTTGACCTTTGATCGATTGATTTTTGCCACCAACCTGTTGGCGCGGCAGACCCTCAGACGTCTGCTCCTTCTTCGCCTTCTTCTCCGACATGAGACACTGCCTCCTCCTCCTCTGTGGCCGCCGCTTTGCCGACTCCGTTTCCGACACCACTACCAGTCAGACTCCCCGGCCTCGGCCTTCATCCAGGGGATGATCACAGACTCCTATACCTAGCAGTACCTGGTGGCCTCCACCCTCTCCTTGGAGTCAAGGAAGAACAGCGGCATCACAATCCCTTTGCGGCCGATGACACCCAGGGTCATGATGGAGGCCGAGAACTTGATGACTTGGGGAACCTGAGCTTGGCCCACCACCTGTCGTTCTGGGCATTGCATGTGCGGTCCTTAGTCCAGTTCTTTTTATTGCTGAAGAACAGGATTCTTCCTCCACCAGACTTCAGACCGCTCAACAGAGGAATCTGTGGGTGACGTTGCTCGGTCGAGGAAAGGCTGCAGTCGACTAGTAACTATATATTGCTTCGCTATAAAGGAATCGCTTACTACTCAGGAACATGCAATTGTACGTGTCATGGAACTTGAGCCAGACTTTGCGTTATCACACAATGTCACAATTAGGGCTAAGCTATAACTTTATAGTGCATTGCTGAAAAATAGAGCTTTTTTCTGTGGTTTGACCCGGGTCAATGGACCTGAGGACAACGCAAGACCGACGACGCATAAAATGACGAGGATCAATAGGAAGAAAAATTAACTCAAGATGATGGAATCACTCAAGATGATGGAATCACTCAAGGTGATGGAATTTATGACTGGATGCCGCATTTTTGCTTTTCCACCCCAAGAGGGGTCAGAACACCTGTCCCCGCTCCTCCATCCCCGCTGTGCACGATGAACAAACAGTTGAAGTGAAAGGGATTAATCTATTCAGAGCCAGATCAACAGAAAGAAATGAGGAAGCAATGGGCAGTTCAGCCAAAACAAGAGAAATGGAAGCAGGAGCAAGAGGCAGCCAAAATTGAGGCTCAAACTTGATGCATTGTTGACATGCACATCCTACACCTTCTTGACCTTCGTCACCTGCTGGACCACAGTTTGAGGTGGCAAATTCTGCTGCTTTGCAAACCTCCCATTCAGCTGACGAGCCATCTTGAGCAAGCGGTCTTTTGTCTTACCATCACCCATGCTTCAGCACAATCGCCTCCTGTACCGAGTCAAAATGGCGCTTGAAGTCCACACTTGTTGCTCCTCGATACACTGCCTGGGTAGCTGATGCATAGGGTAAACAATGTTCCATGAAGGTTCCATGAAGGTTTCTCCCTGCTGCAGACCCAGCTCCTGTGCAACATCCATGCCAATTCCAGTGAGCTTCTGCTTGCCTATCAGCTATGATCCATAGGTAGACTTCAATGACAGTAGGAACATGTCTTCTTGGCTGATGTGGGGTTTTTTCCTTTGAGAACATCTTCACTGTCTTCCTCTCATATCTAGACCCATAGTTCTTCAGCAGGATTCCTGTCTGCTGCCACTTCTGAGCGAATGTGAAATGTTGAACTTCGAGAATGATCTATCCAAGCACCTCATAAAAGAGAGAGCATTTGTGTTTTTGTGCATCTTTGCACCCACAAAGCCGCCCAAAGAAAAAGTCTAGAAGGTTCAAAGTTGACTTGATGGGCACTGATAGGCGACATTGACCATGAAGGCCTAAAAGGCGACACATTACCAACCTTTTTGAGGAATCAGCAGACTGCTGCCGAGACAAACTGCTGAATGTCACGGGAGCTGAATAAAACTGAGTAAGAAGCTTGGTACACCAAACAAAAGAGGACGTACATGTGTGAGTAGTGATGGATCGAGTTCAAAAAGTGAGGGCTCGGGTTATTCGGGATGACCCGCATGCCCCGGGCAGCCCCCGGCATGTCCGATTGTAACTTCTAAAGGGAAAAAATACCTTTATTGTGTATTTCTTCTTCTCCTGAGGCCGAGAGGGCTCACCATAGATAGCCTTCGGTTTGGCATAGGTCACTTAGAAGCCAGGAGAGAAAAAATATTAGGTCACCAAAGAATGGACTATTTTGGGCATTTCTTGGACCTCCTCAATGCAGTCACCTTTTTCTTTGAGAGCTGGTGATGTCACGACTGTCAGTCTTTTGTTCTTAGTGCAGAAGCGCTTGTGATCATCGAAAGTGCTTCCAACGAAGACAAGCTTATCGCCATTCTCAGCAGCGTATGTAACGGATGCGGATTCATCCCTGTTTTCACTTATCCTTTTGACATTTCCAGACAAAAATGTAGGCAGGCAAAAAAAGGCAGAACTGCCTTAGAAAGTTCCCAAAAACGAAGCTTATTGGGGGAAACTCAAAGAGAAAGACTTTGCCGTAGTGGTTGTGTCGTGTGGGAAGAACAATGTGCTAACGAACGATCCACCTTGACTCTGAGGTGTCCTCCCTGCCATCCCCAAACCCGTCCTATACCGGCAGGAGCATCCAGAGTGATCCCGGTTTGTTTTGTCAGGATTCCTCTGGTTGTTGCCTGTGCAGTGTTGGCCAAGACATCGCTAGTGGCCACGGCCACGGCCTGCTCAAGAACGGCTGGGTCACTCCTTTTCTTCTTCCTTGTGCATATGCCGCCAGTAAAACTTTTGACCTCAATTTTGGCCTCCAAATCCACCTCCAAATCCCCGGTTTCTCCCCCAATGCGAGGGATCCTCCCTGCCAAATTTGGCCAAATTTGGCCAAATCTGTCCCTGGCAGAAGGGATTGAGGTTGAGGGACCAACAGGTTGCATTGACACATCGGGTGTGTAGTACGTAGAATGGGTGTGTGTGTGCCATAATTAGATGGACACTATGTTTAAGGCATTTTTCTGAGTTTGTTGATGAATAGATTTGGATTTATAGATAGGTTTGGTCACGTATTCGTCTTTCATATGCGGTCCAAGTTGGAAAGTTTCAACAACAACAGACAAAACTGCAGCAACATGACGGAACTTGGCCGAGTGATCGTGTGTCTTCTAGCAGTGAAACTCCTACTGCGTGTAATGTTCCTTTCGTGCCTCAAAGCCTGTATCGTGGCTGAAGGCAGAATTTTTGAAAAACAACAGCTAATCACTTGTCTTCGAAGTATTGCTAATATCTCTTGTCATTCACAAAATACATCGTGATGAAATTTAAGTCAAATGTGCCCATCTAATACTGGCACACCCGGTGGTCACCAACATTGATGTTTATAGAGAGAGACGAGGTAGAAATACAATAATCGACGCTAGATTTTTGTTTCACTGTTGAGAGTTTCTTTTGCACTGGACCTGGGAGTAAACGAATCACTGTACGGCAGCCATACTATATTTTTCAGGGCAGACGGTATGAGGAAGCCTCCACGACGAATAGAGCTGAAAATCTAAGACAGATTCGAGTAAAAAATAATGTCCATGTCAACCCAGGTGACCTCGAGTTCCAGCCTCTGAACAAGTGAAATAAAGAAAGGTATGAATGCTTGCTAAAATATCCAATTTATTTCTATAACGTGATTTCGGGGACTCGACTGTTTTCGATCCCCACGGCAAAGGATAGAGACAATGAAGCAAGTGTGACTAGAACGAAAGCAACTGAAGTGTTTTTCTTTCACCTTTTGTATATTGCACTAGCCCGGCACTTGATAATGTTGTGGGGAAGGTGTACGTAGCGATAACATCACATTTATACAAGAATACTAAGAGTCACATGTACGTGTAGGAAAGTTGTACGTGGTTACACTACCACATCTCAGCTGTGGCAACAACACTTTTGGTACAGTTGTGGGTTCGAGAACTAAACTATGACTCATCTGACCGATCGAGTTGTGCTGGGTAAAATAGTTGGGACTTGAAATGGCAAGGGACAACTTTCGAAAGAGCTCATGTATTCTGTGCGTGAGCATTTTTGGTCTTGTTCTCGTCGTCACGTGCTCAACATCAGTCGCAGATATAGCGATGACGACGACACAACCGCCCTTGCCGCTTGTGGCCCCGACAAAGCCGCCCCTGACGAAACTGCCCTGACGCCACACCATAGAGCATTTTGCTCCTCGAGTTGGCCCACTCACAAATGCTCTTTCACTCAGCCTTTTTGCAGTGCATACGAAATATTTCTTTTGCCACTTGGGCGCAGTCAACAAAAAAAGCTTCTGTACCACAGGGAGAGGTTTTCGCACACTTCACAGAGAAGATCTTTATTTATTGCTCTACATTTGGGCGTTCAATCACTTCACGGTTACTTACTACAAGAGAACCTCTCCCTCCTTCACTAGACACTAACCACTGAGCAGAAACACCAAAAATGTACGTGTGTGTGTATGTATGTACGTACGTCTGTACGTAGTCCGGTGTTGTCACCGTCCGGGCTGTCACGGGCGGTTCTGTCGCGGATGGTTTTGTCGGTACAAGAACAGGGTGGACCTAAATGAATGGTGAGGCAAAATCCTGGGCAGAAGGTTGAGGGACTTGGATTTGATGCTGGCCCTACGATGCTAACATGTTCATTCGATCCTTTTACGCAAAAATATTACTCTTCCTTTGACAACTTGCTGAAGATATTGTGGAATGTTTGGCGAATCTTTGCTTTGTCCACTCACATGTTCCACGCTTATGAGATCAGCCGACTTGGAAATGCTCTTTTTCAGGTGCGTTTTAGGTGGGTGCTCACTTGCCATCTTGAGGGACTTGTCTTAGCTCAGAAATTGTCATCGTGAAGTAAACGCATGACAGACATTTCTTCCAATTTCTTGACTGTGGTGAAAAAGGTCCATGGCGAGAGAGCCCACGAAGGGTCCTTGATATCAGACATCCAATGCCACTTGCTCTTTGTCTTGTATGTTGCCTCGGCAACCACTTGGCTGAGTTGTGCTTTAAGATTGCTTGTCTTTCTCAATCTGTTATAGCGTCTTGGCACGCACAAGCGCTGTTGCTGCTGGGATGCACTCGTACAAGGCTCCTCAAGCATGCATTCATGGCATGACTGTCGTCAGATATCACTAGCTCTTATTTGTTTCGGCTCTACCCCGTTAATCAAGTACAAGAGCCTTTGGCAGATTCTGCCGGAGGTATTCGATCAGTTCCGTGGATGCCCCGGGGCAGTTGGTCAGCTCCAGCTCCAACAGGTGGCGAAGCTGGATCAGGTTGGACAAGCCGTTGGAAGTCAGCAGGGGACAACCTGTGTGATGACAGGGACGCGGCACACACGTTTGCTGGTAAACTACTCATAAGAACAATGAATGACTCACCTGCTAGTGAGAGAACCTGCATGCTCCTCATGCCGCAGATGTGCTGGAGCCCGAAATCTCTGATCTGCGAACACCAGCGGAGGAAAAGTGTGTGGAGCGCAAGCATCGTGGAGATGTACCCGATGCCAATGTCCGTGATGTGGACGCACCTGCGCACAGTTGACAGTTCAGACTCATGTGAGCCGAACGTACGTACTCTTTGCACGGATAGTGTGGCGATTACCTGTCTAAGGTGAGCTCCTCGAGGTGATTGAGGTCGCAGGCGATATACTCAAGGGCAGCGTCGGTGACCCTTGGACACCAGGACACGTCTAGGGAGCGCAACTTGCGCAGGTTCTCAGCAATCAACTCGATGCCATCGTCGGTGATTTTCGAGCAGCCCGAAAGGCTCAAAACGGTGAGGTTAGGCAACGTGTGCACTGTAATCAATAGAAAGCTCTTAAATTAGGCCTAGTTTTGACTTGCAATTCTTCTTTTTTTACCAATGTTGACTACTCCGTGATTGGTGATCTCCCAGCAAGACTGCAGCCTGAGCACATTTAGCGTGGCCGTTTGCTTGGGGCTGAAGTAGGTCAGGGCGGAGTCGGTCACATGATAGGCCTAAAATAGTTTCCGCATTAGTGACGAACATTTTTCATTTAAAAGAAGTCTTGTTCATTTTACCTGCAAATTGAACTCGTATAGTGCAGGCAGCAGCTGCGTCACCGCACAGATGCACTCATCGGCAACGTTGATGCAGTCGTTGATGGTGATGGAAACGAGTCTGGGGTGCATGGAGGACCACAAGCCTTGTTCGGTGATCTCGTTGCAACCTGATGTGTGACGTGCGCGATGAGCGTCCTCTTATGCATGCAAACTCGTTTTCGCGAGTCAGAGACGAGCAAGTCAGTACTCACCGACAATTTCAAGCTGGTAGAGAGCCTGTAGGAACTCCATGAGTGCCTCGAGGCCTCGGTCAGACAGGTTGCAACACCTGAGGGTCAGAGCGCAGAGGTGCTTGGCTCCGTGGGGAAAGTTCTGGATGAAGTCGAACACGTCGGCGTCATTCGCGTTCAGCAACACCAAGGAGTCGAAGCCACGGACTTTCAGCGAGCCGAAAAGGTTCTGCGACCAAGCAAGAGAATACATCACTTAGGTTGCAATAAAGAATTGCAGCTGCAGAAGTTTGTTGTGGAGAGAGATCCCTCACTTTTTAAGTAGATCGACTTCTGTAGTTCCTCTGCCAAATTAAGAATTGTCTCGTGTATGATTTGATGCACTTTCTTCTATTCGCTGCTTCTCTCACATCTTTCTTACACTACACTGAACTCACAAGTCGCATTGCCGTCCATTCATCATGGTACAAATGCCTTTTTGCAACTTGCGCAAACAAGGAAAAAGTTATGGGCCCAAGTTGCCCAACGTCTCAATGCTTCTCCTACCTTCAGTTCTGTCCGGCTTGCGGAAGGTCGGACTGTGCAGGAGTCTGCTGACGTACACGCACAAAGTCGTCACATGCTCACCTGCTTCATGTCTCTCCTGGCCGGGTCGTTGTCCGTCCAGACCCTCAGCTGCCTGCAGTGCAGCACGGGCCTGACGTCGGCCCAGAGTGATGCCTTGGAGTACAGGGCGTTGCGCCAGGCGGTGCAGACCATGGCCAGCTGAGGCCGCTCCCCGGCGCCGAAGTAGCGGAAGAAGCGGCACAGGAAGCGCGGGTCTTTCCACATCTCGTCCCACGTGACAAAGCTGTAGAATAGCGAGGGAGGTGGGGGTGTTAAATAAGTCCCAGTTCCCGCACCCGCTTCATTCTTACCGCTTCATCTTGGGAAAAAGCTTGGAGAGGGCGAGCGCGTTGGTCAGTGGCGGGGACGACTTATTCTTGGCCGCGGTCACCACCGACGATGCGGCTGAGGCGTTGCCGTCGACCTTTTTCTTCTGCGTCGTCGCTGTGGTCGTCGCCGCCGTGGTCGACGCCGCGGCGGCGGCCGCAGCAGCCGCGGCCGCCTTCTCTGGCGGCACCTTTGGCGTCTTGACTGGCAAGAGGGGGGAATTCGTGCGACTTCGAGAGGAGGAGAAGAATCGGAGAGGCTTTTGTTGCTGCTGTTGATCGAGGCCGCCACCGCCGGGAACGCTGCTGCCTCCGCCGCCAGTTGTCGTCGAAGACGACGAAGAAGCCGCGGCCTCAAACTTTGCGCGGCCGTTGGCTACAGCTCCTAATGATTGAAGTGAATAAATGACCCACACATTTAATGGTGGCATCAGGGCTGAGATTGGTCATGGTCACTGACCGAAAGTTCATTTTTCTGGGAATGTGACAGAGATTTCTTTTACTGAATATTCTTGGGGAAAAGTCTGACCCAGAATTACTCAATGGAACTGTCCTGGTGCACAAACACTTCCAGTGCAGAGCATGAGAAGGTGCAGAGCATGAGAAGGATGTTCCTCATGTTGCTCATTACAACACCAGATGCTTGTAATGCTAAGCAAAACTAAAACCATGTTGCCACAATGGAATTAATGCTCATCTAGCTACACTACAGTCTTATGAGCTAGTGTTACTCCTGTTGGATATTGTATATAATACTTACATATGTGGAGTGTACAGATGTTCTCATACACTGTGTACATCCGAGTGCTTAAGGCTACATCTCACACGGACTCACACCGCAGATCTTGAAGGTTGCACAATCATGCTTTCCAGTTAGTGAGTTGTACGACTGCTGAGGTAACCACAAGATGCACTTAAAAATTTTAAGGCTTTCTCCTGTTCTGTACGAAATTTTACCTCACTTGCACAAGTTTTTCGAAAACACATTATGGTCTCGGGCTACAAAGTAAACCCACGACCGACGAAACAAATTCGCCATTGTAAACTAGAACCTTTGCAGCCTTTATCAGCAACTTATCTCTGCCACAGTGCATCAAAATCCACCTTTCAATTAATCGGTGTAGCAGGTTACTTGAGAATAGCTTTTAGTGACTTCTCGGAAGAAAATGCTATCGTGGTTTTTTTTGAGAAGCCTAAAAGGCCAAAGCTCATGAGAGGCCTTTTCCCTTCACATACTTTGAGTGCTTTATCCTCTTTTTCTCAACTTGCGATACATTTCATCCATTAACTTTCAAACTAAGGTTGATGTGATGAGCCATTTAGACCTCTGACCTAAACGTTACAACACACACATGTGTAAAAGTGGTCCATGGATTGTGCTTAGCGAGCAAGCCATTCTTTGACATTGAGAAACTGGCTTTGCCCGGCAATTTTCCCTGTGATGGAAAGGCTGCGCAGCAACAAGGCCTTTTTTTGCTTGAAAGGAATGGTTATTGGTCGCAAAAATAAGTGTCGATGCTATTGCTCCTCAAGGTACAAGTGGAAAGCTACTTTATCGTAACATGAGGAGGGTTCTAGAAAGCACTGAAGGTAAGTGCTCTGGTAGATGCTGAGATTGCCCTCTCTACCTTTGGGAATGTTGATGCCGTTCGTGCTTCCACCGCCGTTGGTCGCCGTGGACGATTCAGCTATGGCGGCTGTTGGCTGCTGCTTGGCCGCGGCCGTGGCGTTGGAGTTGCCCATGGTAGTGCTGCTGCTGCTGCTGCTGCTGCTAAAGACGTTGGTCACCTTGTCAAGGACGCTTCCCTTGATGATGGTGCCCATCTTGCTGACTGTGGATTGGGCAGCTGGCGCATAAGGGGTTCCCGCCGCCGTGGCGGCTTCTTGGCCGCCAGTTTCATTGCCGTTGAGTTTGTCAGCGGCAGCTGCGGCCGCAGCGTGGTTCTCTCTGGCGTCGTTGCTGCTTTTGGCCGCGTTTCGCTTGGTCGCTGAGGAAGACGAGGAAGAGCCCTTTGACGAAGAGGACGAAGAGGACGAGAAGCCGAGAGAATGAATCCTCCGCGAAATTTCTTTGGAAGCTCGCTCGACCACGCCGCCGCCGCCGCCGCTGCCTCCGCCACCGCCGCCGCCGCCGCCGCCAGGGCCGCCGCTAGCGCCGCTCGAGACGCCGCTGCTCATCGCCGCCGAATGAGCGACGACGACGACGACTTAGCCTCTTCTGGGAAATGATGGAAAATCATTGAGTGCTCCGAATTCTTCCTTCTCCCGCTTGAGGGAACAATAAGTTCTTCTCTGAAAAGAGCAAAATTACGGAACTTTGACATATTTGCGCTTGGCTTTCTCGCGAAACTGTTGCGAATCCAGTGTGACACAAAGATGCCGCACTTCTCTGTCAGAGATCGATGTGAGCATCTCCAGAATTGAGGCCTTCGCTAGTAGAAGGGGGCAAAATCGTCTCTTTGTGACTTTCCTCGTGGGGAATTACAATCTCACTTTTCTCTTGAAGGGGCAACTTCTCAGGCACCCTGAAAAGGGTTCATTCAACACTTCTCGCTCAATCTTTTTTCACCCTTCTCTACCAAACAACTATTGGCGGAGGAGTCGTTTGTACTTCTGCGCACTTCTCAAGAAGTATCTCCTGAAAACTGTGTTTTTGCGACTCCAACGATATCCTGGGAGTGCGAGAATTGGCTTTCTATCGACTTCAACCGTCTCTGGCGTGGCTCAAAGGTGTACTTCGGCAGCACGATCAACTTGAGGAGCAAGTAGAGACCTTACACTTCACTCGTAGAAAGTTTCACTGTCAGTACATGACTCCATGCCAGGTTTAAGTGCTTTTAAAAAGAATGTCTGAAGCTGATCTGGAAGGTTGGCCAGGTGCTCTTCACCAGCACAAGAAGTCAAGCAGAATCAGTGTAAAGTGGAGGTTTCAAAGAAACAGTCACATGAATTCTTTAAGTGATTCACTAAAAAACGGTGTCGCTAAAAACTTACATCATTCAATCTGCGACTGTTGCTCGTACATAAGCCGAGTACAAAGGCTGAGCAACTTCTCACTCCAGCACCTGTGCAACCTGGGGCAAATGTTGGCTTTTTCGCTTTCTGTGCCATTTTTTACCTCAACAACCCTTGGTGGCAGCAAAATTAGCCTGCCACAGATACCGATATCGCTTGATGATACTCAAGCAGTTGAGTATTTTCCGTAGAACGCTAATTCTTGTGCACCCCGTACTGCTAAAAGTGCTTTCTCACATGTACTCGCGCGAAATCGATGAGAGGAAATGATCTGAGAAGAGGGAGAAGAGGAGGCCTTAAAGGCCTTCTTCTCTCGCCGTCTCTTATTTCCTAACTCTTTTAATATTTTCCTCTGGGGTTTCTTTCGGTATTTTCGCGTGTTCTGGTACGAGTGATAAAGACAGATGTCACATTCGTACGTTTAACCTAAGTATATCATTTAGAGCAAGAAAGTTATTAACGCATTTTGTGGCTGAAAACACAAATGTTGTCATCATAGACGATAGGCTTAAGAAACTTTGTCCCTTCAGGGACGCCAATGGCCATAAGGGATTGAGGAATCTCCAAAATGCTTCTCTATCGAACTCTCGTTTCTCTGGCATTCAGTGCTCCACCAGACACAACTGGGACGTCGAGGGTTCTTTGCTGTGATCACACATCGCTGTTCGGTAGGGGTGCTTCGAGCCTCGGTCCGAGCTCAAAGGCTGGAAGCTATTTTCAGCCAATCCGACCTAACCCGAGCTTTCATCTGCCCAACCCGACCCGAGCTGGAAAACAAAAGCTAGCCCGACGCATCGCTACTATTAGGAGGTCAAACGGAAAGGCCTCAGGAGCATCCCGATCAATTGCTCTGGTTGGGTACGCGGTATTGAGATCTTCAGTGGTACGTGGGCGTATGTACCAGACATGTGACGCAGCGCAAACATGACTACTGGAAAGTCGACATCGATCGAATGATGCACTTTGTTGGTATTTTCGGCCCACATTGCACAGTTGCGTCTTTAAGAGTTGCCATTGAAAGTGAATACCTTCAGCCTTCATTGTTTGTTACTTTTTGGCGTTCGATTCCTGTTCTGAAGGTACTTTTTTGATGTGGACACCACCACCAACCCCAGTCGAAGATGAAGCTACTTGATGACTACGTTGACACGTTGGTCCAACAATCACTGGTCAGACCCGCTTCATGACCCGTCCTTGGCAATGACTTGGAAGGTTTGATGACGTGCGTGTGAGAGGCATCCATGTTGGCATGCGTCGAGTCAGCCCTGGGTGCCAAAAGTCACGGGAGAAACGGGCCTGAGAATTTGTCACGTAGTTGGACTATGCGGAGTACATCTGCGGGACGAGAAGGACCAGCATGACCGTGTCTGCCTGGCAAGAAAAGTTTTCAGCGTCCTTTCTTATTGTGGGGGATTCTGGTGGACAAGATGTGTTGACGGTCAGAGCAGGTGCGGAATTGCGACGCAAACTCTAGGAAATGGCATTCATACGAATGCATTGACGTCACCTTCGCCAGTTGTCCCCGGCTCTTTGATACAAAATAATGTACTGCATAATTTTTTCTCCCTCATCTCCAGGGACTGGCAAAGGAACCGAATCTTTGGGGGGTCATTTCTTTCTCTCGATCAATCTCTCGTGGGACGCACGTAATATAAGATAAAAGCCCTTAAGGCCCGCTTGCACGAGCTTCTCTTCGATCAGTCGCTATCGCACATTGCTTGCTCGGTCCGGTTGGACTTTTTCCACCAGACAGGACAATATCGCAGGTCCTGACCATTCATCTGGAGCTTGTTCGTCCACGGCAGGAGGTCATTGCGCCCCAATCCTCCTTCCTATCTGCGAGGATGGACGAGACCATTAGCATGTGCGGGCGGAGGAAGTTGCAGCAACATCACCGGGGGATCCTTGAGGGGCTTTCCCCATTGTGTAGTGCAAAACGCCCACGCGCTGATGTCAGCTCAATTTGCGCTTTCTCCTTGTTCTTGCCTTGAGTTAGCATCAAGAGATGACAGCAGCTGGACGGAGAGAGTCGGTCCTTGCTTGTCTCCTCTCTTTGGCATACTAACCAAAAACCATCCAGCTCCTACCAAGCTTTACTTGGAACAAAAGGCCTAGAGATAGGCCTGCGGGTTGGAATCTCGGTCGCAACAACCGCAGCTCGACCAGACAAAGGTCCTGTTGAGATCGCTCTCAAAATCTCTCTTTGTGTCTTGGCGAAAACAACGCGTGCCGTAGGACTGCTCGACTGTACGTAAACGTTTATACAGAGGCTTTTCATTAAATACTTTTCAATGGAAAAGCCCTCAGGCTTAACAGTTGCTGGAGAGATTCGGTCATTCTTTGGCTGAATCAAAGGCACAATTACCATCCGGATTGGTATTCTGAACAGCTATTATTCACCGTGATTATGCGTGGGCCCGGGGATGGTCTTTCTGTACAGTCACAGAAATACTACTTTTATGTCATGTCATGGTTTCCTTTGCCAAATCTCACTAGGCCTGTATTTTTGTACAGACAGGTATGGGCAAAGAAGGCAAAACTTCGCGACTTTTGAGCCCTCAAAAGAGATATAGGTTGAAGACGAGGGTGAAATTGTATTTGTCAAACGTTGAGTACAAAGCAGAACAAGAATAGAATGTCACAAAATTGTGCCTGAGAATCCCGATCGATTGAGCCCTAAAATGCTGGAAGCAGGTACGATCTCTTCCAAAGACCGTTACTTAATAAAAATCTTTTGTCCACATAAGTGTGCACTGTACGTATTAGTGCTCTGGTGTGGTACAGAACAGAGGTGATGATATGAATGCCGCGTGAGGCCTACTGTCGAGGCCTAGTTTTGCTGGTTTTAAATCATCTCCGAGATATTGTATCAGAGCCGTTATGCATGCTAATTCGCAACTCGCATGCCAGGAAGATGATGAATCCTGCGAAAGTTGTAATTTCCAGGAGAGCGTGATAATTAAGGCCCAAGTTGCCTGGCAGGAGTTGAAAAAGCGTGAACCCATCAAAGTAGGGCTTATCAAAGGGGTCTCCTCAACACATGTATTCAGAAAGAACAGAGACAGGCCTTTTGTACCGTACTTTGCAGCCACCCCTGGCGCTACTCGCGTTTCGTAGGCCTTAAAACTTGCAGCCTAAAAATAATTTGATTAAAAGCTTCGTTGTCAGGCCCCCTCACAGTCAGTAGGCCTAATCCTCTTTTCGCAGATACAGAATTTCTATGCGCAGCAGAGGGCACTACTAAGAGATAGGGAGGGAGAAAGAGGAACCCTCCCTGAAAGAGTCTTCTCATCTACAGTAAAGTTTCGCTGCAAATATTTGAACACCTCCACTCTTTCTCCACATATTCTTTATCCTCTACCGACACAGAATTAATCAGGCCTCGCTCCACCTCCCTGCTGAACCCCAGCAGAGCTGGTGTCGAGCCTCAATAGTCACATTTCATAGACTTTTGTCGTCAGCTCTTGTCTGTCTTTGCTGTCCACTTGAGTCCGCCTGCACTGGTACTTCTCCAAGTAGGTGAATGGGTGAACGGAGGAAGTTTTCCTTGGGCCTAGCTGGCCTCGCTGGCCTCGCTGGCCTCGCTGGCCTCGCTGGCCTCGCTGGCCTAGCACGCGCACATTTTTCAATTTGTAGCCAGGATGCACTTGCCAGCCTATCCGTCTGGTTGCCTGGCCTCAGCAGCCTTTGATCACGTCTGAGAAATTAATCGCTGGTGATGTAAGCAAGAAAAAAAAGTGTCTGTGTACACGCGCACACCTCTCTTTGTCTCTTGTCTGTGTGCTCTCCTTGTTTCTCTCTTTTCTGGAAGTCTAAGAAAAACAAATATGTCTGTCTGCTGCTGGGTCTCCCTACGTGTGGAAAGTCAGGTAGGTCAAAGCTGTTTTGTTCTCCTTCTTTCTCTGCGTGCGTGGCACACATGGTATTGGCCCCTGCCCTTTATCCACCCTGAGAATTACTACGTACGGTCCATGCTAACCGCCCAAAAAAGTTAGGACAAACAGTGCTGTGCACACTATTTTCTGTGTGCACAAGTGGTCGAGTTCATATACATAATGTAGTATGCGCGAGGTCCGCCAGCCAGCTTTTGTATGACGAGTGGAAAAGCAACAGCTCAGGAAAAAGTTCTGTCATCTTCCCAGAGGTCAAAATCGACGACTTGAACGTTTGCACGGGCAGGAAAATGTCCCACTTTGTGGACTCCTCTCAGTGTGGCTCATTCAATCCAATAAAGGCGTAGCTATTGATTAACGAAAAAGACCGTAGATTGGACAAATAAGCCCCCCCAAAATAACGTAATAACAGGTTGCTTTCCTGTTGTCAGCAGGAGCAAGCGTGGCCTTTTTCCCGCTAAAAGCCTGTCCGTCGATCCCTGGAAAGGCTCCAAAATGAGGCCTTTTCTAACTATCTTCTAGGAAATACAAAAGAGGCCTCTTTGCTGAAAAAGAGCACAATTGTTCCGCGATAAATTCGACGGCTTTGGCTGAAGTTCAACGCTTCTAAGGCGATGAAGCAGGAAGAGATGGGCAAACAAGTCTTAAAGATTGCTTGCGTCACTTAACAGTGGCTCTCTGAGAATCTGGCTACTTGCTGAGTCTTATTACTGAGATTCCAACAACATCAACTGATGTCAGACTATGTTGTTTTATTTTCGGGCGACTGAAAAACCTTGCTTGCTCAGAATAGACGGCAACTACATTGTATGAAAGAGAACCTAAGCTAAGTTTTCGATGGCTCCCAGGCTGAGACGTCGGGACTACGAGGAGGGAAATGCTACATGTCCCAGGAACACACACAATGAGACTTCGGTTGGACAGGGAAGTGTGATCCTATGGTGATTAGTCCTCACCGAGGATTGGTCCTCTGAAAACAACGTAGTCCTCTCTGAGAATTGAGCCCCTTGAATCCTGGCCCTCTAAAATTGGACCCTTCTGCAGATTAGGCCTCATCAGCACTGAGCGTAAGAAGATTAGGCCTTGAAGGATTGACAATCAGAGGAACTTGGCCTAGTCTTACGATTCGCGTCCTCAATTGTTGTACGCCCATCTTCTTTCACTAATTTGTTTAAGAATAGGAAATGTTACTGGCTGCAGCATGAAGATTGTTGAGGGCTTATCCTCGGAGAGGTCCAGCTCTTCCAGCGCAAGTCCTCGTGAGGACCAATCCTCGGATAGGTCCAGCTTTTCCAGGACAAATCCTTGGGAGGACCAATCCTCGGAAAGGTCCAGTTCCCCGAGGTCCAGTCCTCCGCGGGACCGATCTTCCCCAAAATCCAACCAGGACGGAGAGACCAACCCCGAGGACATCGTCAGCACCATGTTGGTACACACATGTAAGAACTTTCCCTCCTCGTAGTCCCATTTCCAGCGCCTGAGCGGCGGAAAACTTTGCAGCGGATCCCTGGTACTCGGTGTTTTGCAGTCTACGCTCCTTTTTGTCGTACTTGTACCACGTACTACTGGCTAGTACGTTCTTCCAACAAGCAATTTCGTCCAGGTTAGACGCTCCTCCTTCAAACACAACAGTGCGTGTACTTTATCCCTCGAGTCTTAAGGGCGTCTCTCAGTTTCGCTCACTCATGCTTTTACCCTTTGAAGCGGTTTATTTAAGCATTAACTCCTGAACGCCCTTTTTCAGGGTTGCTTAAAAAATACCCTCAAACCCTGCATTTTTTTTCCTGGAGAGGATTTTTGAAAGCTTTTCCAATGCTAAGTTTTTTTTCTTTGGCTGAAAGAAGCCACGCTTGCGTGCATATTCTGGCATAAACAATATTACACAAGTATGAAAGGCTCTTTGACTTTTTTGAGGCCATTATTACCACACGTGACTTGCGAGAATTTTCTTCTCTCCTGTGGAATTCTTGACGTGGTGGGAATTTAATCAGGCGAGCAGTTACACCACAACACAAAACAGCTCTGCCAACTTCTCTCCTCTGGCATAGGCACACACCAGGTGGTCCAAATTTAAGTTTCTACCACAATTTTTGCATCAGCTCTCGATATTCTGCCTAAAGCTTCTCTCGCTCGCTCTCTTGATATCGAGTGGATGCACGAGGGTCGAATATTCCGTATTGGAAGAGGTCTCACTTTTGCACGTTCCCCCGGGACATCATATCCATCTCAGCCTCTGACGGCCCTTCTTTCATAGTGACTCTAACAAACTACTTCATCAATGCAACTTTAGTGGAGAACCACGGGACAGATGCAAGCGCCGCAACGCTCAGGTTGCCAGCAACGACGTCCTCGTGCTGAGATGACCTCTCTTACCTCACGCTCGCCTCCTCCTCGTCCTTTTTCTCCTCCACGACTGTGTTCAAGTTTCTTTGTTGTGTCCGAAGGATCTTCTGCTTTGTGCCGCACTCCAAACACAAAACAATTCTTGCAGCAACAAAGTATTGCCGCTGCTTCTGCTGTTGTTGGAGGCTTTCTATCTTGGACATTAAATCCCCTCACAGTCACGACTACTGGTACACAGAGAAGGAAAGCTAGAGAGAGGAAGTCCCTCTGTGTGTTGGAGAGAGAAAGAGACAGGAAGGAAGCCTTGACTGGTGCACGCGTGCGTGCGTGCGTGCGCGTGCGCGTGTGCATGTGTGAGAAAGTAGCGGGAGACTGAGAAGAGCAGCAGCCAGAAGAAAGAGAACAATCGATAACTCTGCTGTGCACGTACGTTCATACTGTACCCAACTGTACATATGCGCACGCCATCCACGACTGCATACAGTGATGACTCCCTTCACATAATCCTGCCACTTCTAATATATGCATGCACCGTCAAGTGCCTTCATTAGATATGGACTGGTGCTACAGTTGAAAGGCGGCAATCCTGCTTCGCTGTTAAATGAGAGTGACACTGCAATCTGAGGGGGGGGGGGGAACTCGAGCCTTCCTTCTGCGGTATAACCCTGCTAGTATTTCATCCTTCTGTCAAGAACATTTGCGCATACAAAAATTTAAGGGTCTTCTCCGGCGCAGCCTCCAGCTTTTCAAAAGATGATGAACAAGTAGCCTTAGTATTATTCATGCACGCTCAAAGCTTCTTTTTTATTCCTGAGTAAACCTTCGAGCATCTGTTTAGTGCTTGACTCTACATGTACATTTGTGCTGTTCACATGTCCGTTGACTTCTGGTCCCTCTTCTGAGCGACGCTTTCTAGAAGGATCCCAGAGCAGCGCATAAGGAGTCGGTCCAACAGAACGCACACAGGAAGGGGGGACGCGATGGAGGCGGTGGAGGCGAGGGCAATCGCCTTGTTCAAGTTGCACGCGCTCAAGGTAGCCAGGCAAATCACAGCAACGTGTGGGACGTAACGGCATAATTCATCTCGCTGCAACCTAGCTGAGAGTTGTCAAACAAGAGAAACACACCAGCAACAATTTATAGTCTTGTCACGGTAAAGTCCAAGGACTGACTCGTTGATGTGACTCTTTGCTGTATAAAAAATTCATCAACATGCACTAGTGCCTAAAAAAAAGGCATGCATTGGCGCAAAATGCCAAACTTTAGCAGGATGGTGCTGGTCACCTTGCTGTTGTGTACCTTCTTGCCGGCCGACAGCAGGAAGCGACTCCGCCAACAGCTCTTGAGGAAAACTATCAGACCTGATATTCATAGACACACAGCCTTTCCCGAATTCAGAAAGATGAGTATCTGCAACACGTACTGACAGAGTTAGTTGCCTTCTGTAAGTGGAGTGCGCAGCCGTTTAAGTGCGGGTGCCTATGAATATTGGCGTTCAGCCCCTTTTCCGGTGTCCTTAACTTCACTGGCTTCAGCGTCTTAGACCTGAACTGCAACAAGATATGTTACAAGGCCAAGTACTGGCCCGTCTGTACCGTCAATGGAGAGACTCTGAAATCTCGGTGTGTTGCAGCATGCAAGAGGTTGAAAGTCAAATGCTTCGGGACTTGTCCATGTCATTTGGAGGCCCCGGTCTCGGTCCCAAGTAAGAACTGTGGCTGCAGCAACGACGCGAAGAGGGTGTGCGGCACAAACAAGAAGACCTATGTAAACGGCTGCCTGGCCAAGTGTTACGGCACGGAAGTCGCTTGCCGCGGGAGATGCCCTTGTCATAGTGCCCAACATAATCGTGTCACCAAAATTATGTTGAATCATCTTGGCGAGAGCTCATATAATGGGGAGACGACCCAACACTGCAAATGCTCCAGGATCTTTCAGCCAGTCTGTGGCGTCGACGGAAGGAATTTTGACAACGCTTGCCTGGCCAGGTGCAACGGCACTGAGGTCAAGTGCGGGGGTCTGTGTCCCTGCGGCAGTACGATGTCTGACACGTTCATGGATGAGCCCTGTGTCTGCGGCAACATGATTGTCCCAGTGTGTGGAGCAGATGGAAAGTTCTACTTGAACAGCTGCCTGGCCAAGTGCAGTGGAACAATCATTGATTGTCATGGTCCGTGTCCCTGCAGGAGTAGGGCCAAGCACGATCCTGAGCTGAAGCCAACTTGTCCCTGTCCCAGAATCTTGAATCCAGTCTGTGCCAGTGACGGAAACACATATGCCAATGCTTGTCTTCCCAAATGCAAGGGTCTGAGCATCAGGTGCTTGGGCGACATCTGTCCTTGCCCGGAGAAGGAGGAGACTGACAGTCTCTCCCTTGTGATCGGGTCCAGGAACTCTGGCAAGAAAAGTATTGGCAACAGGGCAGGGAGACCCGAGGGCAATGAAGAACTTGTCGTTAGTCATCATCATTACCACCCTCTGCTTTCCGGATGCTCCTGCTCCCACTCTGAGAATCCGGTGTGCGGTGCCGACGGCTCCTTCTACCTCAACCCCTGTCTGGCCGAGTGCCAGGGCGACACCGAGGTTGTCGGGCCCGCGTGCGAAGGACACATCTGTCCGTGTGACCAAACACCGTTGACTGAAGTTAGGCGCCAACCCTTAGTTTCGCCGTGCGCTTGTCCGAAGAATCTCAATCCAGTCTGTGGATCAGACGGAATCACTTACGGCACCGCGTGCACGGCAGACTGCGCGCAGGTCAAGATCGCGTGTTCGGGCCTATGTCCATGTGCAGAGCAATCTCTTCCGCACGACACGGGGAGGCCAGGCAAAATTAAGACTGAGATTTAACATTTATGAATGGCAACTTTCACGAGAGTAACTTTTGGACCCAACCAGAATCCCTTCAGCCTGTGGTCTGCGAGTCTTAAGAGTTCGTAAGATGTCTCATCACAGTACTGCAGTCGGATAAAGAAGCAAAGATTGGTGGCATAGCAACACTTTGAAGTCAGTCTTAATTTAACGTTATATCAGGCGTGACCAGGCGGATTTCGCCACCCCAAAACTGTCCGTGCCCCAAAAGCACCAATCTCCAGTGTGGAGTCGATGGGACAACGCGCAGGAACAGCTGTGAGCGAGAATGTGCAGGAGTTGCTCTCGCTTGTGAAGGACCCTGCCCATGTCCGGACTTTCCCGAAGATGCAGCCCAGATCTCTTTTCCTGACGAGGAGAATGAGGAAACCGCTGAATGCCATTGTTCAAAGACCTTGAATCCGCAGTGTGGTGCAGACGGTCAGACCTATGCCAACAACTGCTTGCGCGAGTGCGCTGGCGTGGAGTCCGCCTGTGCTGGAACGTGTCCCTGCCTCACACGCAAAAGGGACGAGTGCAACTGTCCGGAGACCTCGAAACCCCAATGTGGAGTAGATGGCAAGACCTACACCAATGACTGCTTGCGCCAATGCGCTGGAGTAATACTTGCTGGTGTGGGAAGGTGTCCTGGCGACTTTATGATTCCCGGGAGCTTCTACTGTCGCTTTATTTGCCTCTTGTCTCCACTGACAGCATTTCCTTTCTTCCAACTAGAGGTATGGGAACGATTTATTGTGGTACAGACTCTATCTATACAGTGCAAACTCTCGTGTGGTCGAGTCTAGGTCCATGGCAATGTAGGATAGGCCCGTCCCTCATGAGAGGCTGACCTCTCAGACCAGTGGAACTCTTTTGGGTTGGGCAAATTTTGGATAGAAAAATTTGGCAACGGACACCGTATGACTTTTTTCGTCTCATTTTTGGCAGGTGTGCGGCTTGGATGGACGTTCTTACCGTAACGCGAACTGTGCCGCCCGTTGCGGCCGCGGCGTCGCCTGCGTCGGAAGATGTCCCTGCGTCGGCCGCGCTGACCAACATCGAACTCCAAAAGAATCGCATCGTTGGCGTCGACGCCTCTCGTTCAAAGTATCGCCAGTCTGTGCTTCGGACGGCCGGACCTACATGAACGAGGCCGCCGCGAAGTGCTGCTCGCAGTGGCCGCCGCATATAGTTTGCGCAGGATCCTGTCCTTGCCATGAAGGACAAGCGAAGTCTCGTGGCAAACTTCGCATCCAACCTGGCAGATTTTTCACATTGCAGTACGAGTACAACAGCTTTTGAAGCTTGTTCTGCTATGCCAATGTTCACGTACGTATTAAAGCGCATGATCCAGCAATGTTACACGACTTTTCCTGCGATGGCGCCGTCGTAGATGAAAAGCTTAGTCATGCCTCCTGGACCCCTGAGGTTGCTCAGGCATTCATTCGTCTACCATGATGCAGGATTCGACATTGCGTCTCCTGTCAAGGAATAGGCAGTTTCGGCCTTTTGGACAAACTTTCACTCACTGAGTCAAGCAGTCCAATGTTAGCACAAAATGTTTGGAGACATTGCCCAACTTGGTGCCCTCCGCCACGAACTGCGGAAACTTGAAGTGTTCAAGGGGGGCAAAGCCGACGAACCGATGACCTTTAACTTGCAGTTCTCCTTCAATACTTTGTCGATGCTCAGGGAGAACTCAGTCATGTCCCCGCACACTTAGACATACACAGAATTTAGTTGATGATTTTTAAAAGCCACCGTTGTCACTGCTACCACTGAATCTGCTGAAGATGGTGTCGGTGAAAAGTATCCAAAAATATTTCGAACTGATACTTACGTACACAACTGTCTCACTGTATTTGAAGCACCAAAATGAGAAGTTCAAACTTTCTTTGTACCACATTCTTGTCTGCGACATGTTAGGTTTAATACAATTTTATCAAAATGCTTTGATCACGTAGAGAAACAACTTGTGTTCAACATTATTGTCGTATAAATCCTGTCACTTCTTCTGGAACTGTTCTGCAACATAAAGAAAGTCTGAAATTGGAAAGGCAGAGTTCAGCTTGCAGTGAGGCCTCTGGAGCTTGACGATGTTGATATTCTAGGAAATTGTATTGGCCAGCAATTACTTTACCTCCAAAAGTAGCGGAAATACTGCTGGAAATGCATTTTGAGAATAGCAGTGCCACTGCTGCCGGAATACTGAAAAAAGTAGAGGAAGTACCTTTGGAAGGAGCTAGATCAAACTATACACAGTAGTTCGATTTTCGGCGCACATGGCACGGTTGCCACGAGGCTTTTGATTATTTGAAGTGTGATCGCTGGTGGTTACTTCACTATTGGTGACTTTTGCGTCTGATTTCTGTACCGATTCCTGGGCTACGTCTACAATTTGATGTCCCCCCTCCCCGTACTCCAGAGGGAAATACTAACACTCCTGCTGCGTATATGGACTTCCTGCCTATGTAGATGACTGTTTGGGGGCGGGGGCGGGGGGGGGGGGGGGGGGGGGGGGGGGGGGGGGGGGGGGGGGGGGGGGGGGGGGGGGGGGGGGGGGGGGGGGGGGGGGGGGGGGGGGGGGGGGGGGG
>JAAUXU010044824.1_pt1 | contig 32796 bp, 25 predicted proteins | sample 7278151 | NCBI WGS metagenome assembly JAAUXU01 (sample SAMN14350113, study PRJNA611818) | marine sediment metagenome | isolation source: surface marine sediment (1.8m) | place: French Polynesia: Moorea | collected 2018-08 | reverse complement strand
ATCGGGTATCGCATCGCTACGCGCATCGCTCATCTGGCATATACATATACATGGCCGTACACAACGCTCCACTACGTACGAAACGTTTCCACATAAGGCTTTGACTCCTTCTGTGCCAATATCATTGTTTGATAAATCGAGCTCCTGAATCCTTGCTCTTGGCCAAGCCTCAACTAATTCCTTTACAGTGTTTGATTGAAAATGTCGGCAAACCACTGTTTTCAATGTTAATCTGCTCAGGAACCGACATATTTTTGACATGGTCATGTCATACAGACAGGGATTGTCCAAAATAATTGTTGTTACTTTGCTTAAAAATTTCTGCCTCCCCTCATCCTGACTTCCTTCAAAAGTTGTATCAAGCTCCTGTGCATATAACCTATCAATTCGTAGGGTCAAATTTTCCACAATTCTATGGTGTCGTCGATTGGTCTGTCGAAATCTCAATCTAGAACTGGGATCCAAAAATTTATTAATGTGGCCAATTATTTCATCTGGAAGGTGTTGAAAAAATTTGGAGCTGCTACTGTGGGACATCATGCTCTACCTTAATGCTTTGAATGTAATCTCATGGGAATTCTCGTTCTTTTCCTTGCTCAGTTTCTTTTCTGCAATGACAGGCATGATGCTCTGCTTGATGGCTGCTGTTTTCAGGGTTTCCGAGTTTGGCTTGAAGGACCCGATGAAGTCATATTCTCCACTGGCATTCCTGTTGTAGACATCCAACCTGAACAGGTTCTCCTCCTTGTTGTTACACAGATCCCGGAATGACTTGTCAGATGGTGCCCATTTATGTTTTAATATGTTCTTGATTCTGTCTCTTCAGGGGACCAACATGTAGCAGTGTCTGCAGGATTGAGGGCGTTAATGCTCAGTGCCAGGGTGGATGTGGTCATGGCTGAGGAAGGAAGGCGCAGACAACAAGAGATACCAGGAGGAAACCAGTGGAGGTCACGGGCAACTGGCAGAAGTTCAGCAGGGATACACAGAGGAGGACCTCGAACCTGGATACATAGGAGGCTGCCCAGGTCCCATAAGCACTGATGCATCAATCACCTTCGTGCAAGAGGAGCTTCTAGAAGAGTCTGACAGAGTGCTAGATGTTGTTTTCGTTAATCCAGCCACTCTATGGCTCATTCCACAATTCTCAACTGCATCACGGCCCAAGCTCATAACTGTTATCTCACTTTTATTACTTCAGGTCAGGACGCATACTAAGGTGAGCCCCTTGTGGTGAATGTTTTTTTTCAAAATGCACACTCATCAGAGGTTGTGACTGATATAGAAAGTCAGATTCCACCCAATCAGACTGACATTGGTCTGCAGAAGTGGTGTTGAATCTTAAAAAAGTATGCTAAAGTTAAATTTGTGAGAAAAGTGCATTAGAGCCAGAAGGATCTCATCATATAATAAATTTTTCTTATGGTAACAATGTCACTGACCCATGTCCTTCAGGAAGGTCCCCTGCTCCAACTCCTTGTCAGCCTTGTAGCACCCTTTTGTTTGGACCAATGTCAGTCTGATTGGGCAAGATCTGGCTTTCAACATCACTTGCTGCATTTTGAAGAACAAAAATTTTGTCTCAAGGGGCCCACACTAAGGTGTGCACGCACACCGGGGAGCACTGGGGAGGGGCGTGATGTAGAACCGTTGGCTTCTGCACCTTCAAATGGGCAGTGCACAATTTACTGCTACTACGAATTGGGCTTATTAGATATCGACTCATAGCTCTCCTATCAGAGCTCGAAAGGAGGCAAGATTGACACCAATAAAAAGGAAACTTTGATTGCACTCAAAGCTTATGACCGAGTAATGACTGGCTCATGACAAAGAAAGACTTGTCAGCTTTCAGCATACTGCAGCTCTCGTAGACGGGAGTCCTGGGGATGCAGAGGACAAATTTGTCTATTTTCAGCCTTGGGGGGATCACCTTCTTTTGTCCAAAGCGTCACGTCTTTACGCATCATTTCCCCAACCAACGTGCTCGGGGCATCTTCTGTCCCTCCTTTTTGGATCTGCTTCTTCTGGAAAATGGTGTCACCAAAAATTGAGCACTTGCACAAGCACCTTAAGGTCAGTGTTCGAATCCTTCCAGCAGCCTTTCTTTGTGTTGTGTCCGTCTTCTGAAGGGAACATCTGTTGGGCCCATCCCCGACACTCCCGGTGCACGTGTGATGTACGACAGAGCCGGCAAAGGGCACGACTACACTTTTGCCCCAAGAATTGAGGTGCGGTCGAAGCCCCATTTACTATCATCCACTCAGTGTGTTTTTCATCCTGTGATAAAATGATTTACAACTGTCATGGTGAAGAATGACCCGGACAACATGCAACTGATGGGTTCTGCAGCTCCAGACATCGGGGTTGATGTCCGGAGACAAGACCGGCGATGGACTGGACAATGTTTGGAGCCGCACAGGCAATCAGAGGACCAGGGACCAGGGATGACGCCTCAATGGAGACTGCCACTGACCACAAACTCTCTTGGATGGGGACTCTGGACTGCGGCCAGAACTGCAACATGGCCCAGTGTCACTCACTAACTTTTTTCACTTACGCGACTTCGTGTGGAGCTCTAGGACCCGATTCTCTGAAGTAGGCGTGCTTGTCCGACAAGAGGACATAGACAGCTGAGCTGCCCGGCGCATCCTGAACCGGCAGGGTCGACTGTTCCACCTACCTGATCGTGTGCGTGGCATTGTAGTTAAGCGTAGTCGTAGGCCCTGAAGAGTTGGACCTTCGCAGGTCCTGCAGTCAAAGCGTCATAGAGTTGGAGCACTGTAGCCTACAATGTGTTTCACTGAGGCCTACAAATTGTAGGCCTCAGTGAAACACTCAGCGTAGCAGCTTTAGGGCGCCGTGAGGCCCTTGTAACTTTCACGCTTGTCTCTTCTCACACCTAGCTGAGCACCCAGGCGCTGTGAAGCAGCGTCCTGAGGGCTAACGTGCTGAAATGCTACGTGAGGCACAACTTCTCGCCCTGCAAGGCACCAGATGGTCTTCTGCACTTGTCCTTGGGGTAGAAGGCAAAATAAAAAGTGCGCTACACAGCTGGGCTGTCGTCGTTCTGGCCCAAGTCGACGACCGAAGCCGAGAGGACGTCCTCAGACAATCCAGACATGAAGAGGTGTGACTGATAAGCGGGATCTCCTTTGGGATCCCAAATATCAGCGTTGCACCTTGATATCACCTTTTTGATTCACTCATTCAGCCGTCTGATCCACTTAACAGTGTTAAAAGTGATAACCTCAAGTTAACCTTAAGTTAGCAAGGTGAGGAGGATTTTAGCACAACTGTGATGTGTCGGATCCATTCATTGCCCAGGCTTGTCTGGATCAGCATTGCAAGCTACTAGCCTATCTTCAGTCATCTGCACAGCTAAATGTCTTCTCCAAGTCGTTGGTCACGTCCTGTTGGACATGAATTAATGCTACAGCGTGAGGTATGGTGACAAGGATCTATTTTACATGGAAAAAATTAGCATTTTCAAGCACATTCTTATGGTGAGGTTGACTTTTGTCAAGACAAAGCGCTCCTCCATCAGGTTGACGGTTGCATTGTGATCTTGGAGTGGATGCACTGGTTCAGGATCTTGAGTAACAAGTTAGCATAGTTTTATCATCGATACGTACACACCAGTCAGTTAAGGCAGTTCTTCCCTCTTACACAGCGGAGTCTGGATAAGCATAATAGTCTTGGTTCCTGAAGCAGCTACGTCTATCCAGAAGGCCTGCGTGCCTTTGTGCACGTTCATACGTATGGAATGTGCGTATGACTCAGGAACCCCTGTTCGAGTGTGCATACGCAGGATTGGCGCAATAAATCTCTGCCAGAGGAGTTGAGGTAGCAAGTTTAAAAATCAGTATTTTTTCCGGCCATGCCTAGCACAAAAAAGCACGTGTTGAAACTGCGTTAAGCCAAGACCATTGGGCTCGTCAAGAGACCTTATGCAAGTCCAGAGCACTGCATAAGAGAATGGGTAAGAGAATGTGCATAAAGTGAGCCTTGAAGACTAATTCAGGGCACGATTTATGCACACGCAGTGGAGACTCCATAAGGATTTGATGGGAGTCGGTCTTTCATGTTATGCATAGGACATAATTGGAACCGATCCACTTCATCCTCATCGGGAGGTTGGTTGTAATGAGGGATCTACTTTCATAAAGGAAATATTGACCGATTCGATGCTTGACGGGAGCTCATTCTGTATTGGTGTTTAGTCTAAAAGTGCTCAAAGTAGTGTTTGATCCACACAACCTTTTCTGTCCACTGCGACTTCCCAACATTTATACATGGCTCTTCACCATTTTTCTCATATGTGAATCCGCACACGTTGGACTCGAATCAACTCTAGGTACTTGTTTCTCTGTCGTCGTCACATCCTGAAGACACCCTCGGGCATGGTGTCGACAGTGCTCTGATGCGGTGCATATGTACTTCGTACACGAACGTCCGTACTCCATCATTGGCCTGGAGTCGTCTTGATGCTATCTTTTGTCGACTGGTTTATCGCGCACGTTGCGGCCGGTGCAGCGGTTTTTGTGCCTCCTCCTCTGCTTGCAGTCGAGAAAATTCGCATTTCGCACGCCAGCGTCATTCATTTCCAGAACGCTGAACGGGGATCCGCTGGCTGAAACGCCGTTCGCCCTCCTCCGAGCGAGCAGCCAGGGCGAAGGCGAAGGTGAGGGCGAGGGCGAGCGAGCGGGCGCTCTGGCTGTCGCTCTGGCTGTCGCCCTCGGCACTTGGTGGGTGGGGGAGGGGACCAGGCAGCAGCCGGCAGCTGTGGTCAACACGATATCGCACGCGACCAAGAACCGTGATGATCCCGCAGTCGCGAGCGATCTGCCATGTGTGAAGGAAGTCATGCCTTCGACTTGTGTGTGTCGCGTAACGTTACACTGAGCATCGAGAGCGTAAAGTGCAGCCAAGAGTGAGAAGGGAACCATGGAGACGACGACGACGACGGCGGCCATCACTCTGCTTCTGCTCCAGGCAGCAGGTATGTGCGAGCATTTAGGCGTGGTCGCTCAAGCCAAAAAGCCGATAATCCCCGCAGACGATAGAGAGGGCGACGAACTGGTAGTCGTGGTTATTGTTATTCTTGCTTGTTCAATCCATAAGGTGACGAAGTCGCCGATCCCCTCCAAGTGGTGGCTGCAAAAACACCACAGAGAGAATTTGTCATCATTTGGTTCGCTCAATCGAATGCCAATTTGCGTCAACAGCAGTAGCAGCTGGAAGGAGTTCTCCGAGATCAAGAGCACGGAGGGGGGCAGCTGGATGACGATGATGATGCCGACTGCGCTCTTGTCCTGAGGAGATTTTTTCTCCTCTCCCTCTCGTGTCATATGGCAGACGGGACGAGCGAGACCTGTTGTCCAGGTCATCCCCGATGCTTTCGTGCGCGCCAGAGACAGGACAGCGGTATCCGGTGGGACCACCTGCGTGTTTCCGGTCAGAGAGACACGTATGCGGCTTGTTAAACATAGGGATCCTTTGTCACAAACAGATGTGGACAACAAAGGCAGATCCAGCATTTCTTTGTACTCGAGTACGTCTGTTATCGCATTTGGAGTGTCAGGCACGCCCATCCTTGAGTGGTTTTCGTACTCAAGCTACCACTGACAAAGGGGATGCCAATGAAAACTTTCCCAGGAGGAAAGAGGCTCTTGCTGCTCATGCTGATGCCGATGATGTCGACGTTGGTGGCGTTCTTGTCCATTCTGTGGTGCGTGTTTCTCTCTCTGCTATATTTTGTGCCGGCCAACTTCCCTCTCCCCTCCTCAGAGGAAGCAGGTGTTCTCGCTGCACCCTCCACTGGCCATGCTCAAGTCCGGAACCGCCAACAACTCCGGCAGTAATAATTCTGTTGCTCTTTTTATCGACTGCGCCGGCCAAAGACTGCTTGGATGTCTAACGCTCTGCACAATAACTGCTTGCAGGTCTCGCGCACTCCCTGTGCTACTTCCCGGCGGCCTTCCAGGGCGAGTACGTGACACAATCGATTCCCTCGGCATCGTACTCGTCGCTGTCCGTGCTGTTCGACTCCATCCCGGTGTGGGGCGTCTGCCACCGGCGCGTGGGCAACAACGTCGTGCTCCGAGACGACACCGGCGCACTCACGTGCTACAAGTGCTTCAACCTGGTCCTGCGCTCCTCCAACGTGCTGCAGGTTCACACGGCTGGACTTGACATGTGCTACGCCACCGAGGAGGCCGCCATCAAGGACTGTCCTACCGACATATCCATCAGGGAGAAGCGCGCCAGAGAAATCATGCTCTACCGTAAGTAGTACGCGACTCATTCATTGATGACCCACTTGCTCGCTTCCTTCGTGAGATTGGCCCGCGGGCAGAGGCACTCGCTTCCGGCGAGGTAGCAGTAGTAACACTTAGTACTGTAGGAGGCGTCAGTGGCCATTATGATCTAGCAGAAGAGAGGAAAAGTTTTGATCGATGAGGCACGCGAGCGAGGAGAAGCTAATTGTCGTCTTTTTTTCCCCCCTCCCTGTCGTTGCTGCACACGCAGGGAGTGTCCACCTTGGACGACGTGGACGCCTCCTGTCAGTTGACAGTGTTAACATTGCACTTATCCACGACTATCGGTCGTTGGACCCACTCGACTATCTCGCTGCAGAGAAGGAGCTTGGCTTGGCTTGGTTCTTGCATGCGTTTTACAACGTCCAGTTATCCAGTAGCGTGAGAAATCTTCCCACAGCTCCCAAGTCTTCCCTGGTTTCACCCACCTTAGACGAAGCCAGATGTTGGCAGCAAACAGTACAGTAGAAATCGCAGCAGCCGCAGCCACAGCCACAGCAGCAGCCGCAGCCACAGCCGTAGCAGCAGCAGCAGCGTCATCATCATCTTCTTCTACTGCTTGTCCGACCATACGTGCAACTGATGCTCGTGGCTGTCATAAAAGTGGATCAATACTACGTGCGTGTCTACAATCTTTCATCATATAATCCTCTTTCCATCACTGCAGGCACGAAGGGCTTCATGGGCGAGCCCGCTGTAAGCCCCACTTACTGTCCCATCAATGGCGCCTACACGTTCACGTACTCGGTCAACGATGGCACTGAGAGCAGTCTGGAATGCGAGTCACATTCCTCGGAGATCGCCGACTGCCCGTACGGGTTCGGCTTCAACTTGAAGTTCAGGGACTGCTCCTTTGGCAACTTGGGTGAGTAGTGGAACTTGACTGAAGTAGTAGCTATGGCAACAGCAGTGGTAGCAGTGCAATCCTTGTTATAGTAGAGTATTGGCAGTGCGTGTACAACTGTACTGTATGTAGAATAGCACTTGTACCACGAATTGTACTAGTTGTCGTAGAACATCAGTAGTACTCCTTGAACGTGCAATGAGTTGGGGTTCGTCTGTGCAGACATGTCGTTCCACTGTCTGGGGGACTGGGAGGGCGCCGACGGTCAGAGGTACGTCGCTCTCATGGACACCAAGGCCACAGCCGTCGGCCGACAGGCAGAAGAGGACGCGAGGCCACGCTACCGTTGCGCTGTAAGTGTCATGTTGCACCTCCATGTGCTGTGCTGTACCTAATGCTGTCCGTCCTTGAACAGCTGTATCGCGAGGACGAGTCGACGGGCGAGATCTCCTTGGCCCTGTCTTCAGACTCTTCTTGCACGAACCACTTGCGCACGTCCGCGGACGGCTACGAGACGCTGACGCTGCGTCCGCGGGCGAGACCGACCGAGTGGCCGGGAGAGCGGTGCAGACTGCCCGATTGGGCCCAGGGCAAGTGGGAGCACTTGCACGTCGACGGAGACACCATCGTGCTCAAGGACCAGCGAAACTTCAAGACGTACGAGGCGCGATGCGTCTCCGCTGCGCGGCAAGATGACGAAGAGCGATTCTTGCTCTACGCGCGCACGCAGTGCGGGGACGAGCATTACAAGTGCGTATGGGTCAAGAATCGCGGGAGCAACGCCATGGAGTTCCAAATTGGTAAGTGTAGAGCGACGACTGAGACGTGCTCACCTGCGGTCTCTCTGTAAACGGCTCGTTTCTTCGCACCGTCCAGGTCTCTACACATCGAGCATCCACAATGAGAGTTTGTGCGCCGAGGAGAACTTCCTGGAGCGCACCTGGGTGACTCAAGGCCGAACGGAGGTGAACGACCCCACGCCCTATCCCATCATTGGCGAGTTCACCGGCGTCATCCCGGACACTGACGGCCTGTGCGCCAAGCTTTACTCGGATTGCAACAACCCAGAGATCATCTTTTACACCATTTTCAATTGCTTCAATCGGTCAGAGGTGTACGAAGGTAAGTTCAGCGTCCTCTTCGTCGCCGTCATCTTCCGTGACGTCATTGTTGTTGTCGCAGAACGAGAATACCGCTGCCTGGGCGACTGGGTGGAAGACGGTCTGATCTACACGTACACCGAACGCCGCGACATGATCGGATACGAGTGCTTCGTCGGCCTGGTCACTGCCAAGGGCGACATCTACCTGCGTGAGGCCGGTCACAACTGCGAGCGAGGCCAGGAGCCTCTCACGCACGGCATGAGGCTGTCACAGGTCTCCAAGTGCTACGGCAGCAGTCATCACCACCGTTGGAGGCACAAGAAGACGAAGACGACGACTCGTCCCAGGCCCCCGCCCCCGTCCCCGCCCCGTCGAAAGGCGCTGCCTTCCTGGACAGACAACAACGGCGGGTCGCGCGGTCAAACGCCGTTGCCGGCCACTCTTCTCCTGACGCTAATGACGGCGTTGTTGACGGCGACGGCGACGGCGGAGGCGAGACCGCTCTAGCTAGCAGAGAGAACTTTATTGCATCATTGGGCTGTGCGCTTTGATACCAAAAAAGAGAGAAAATCCCCCCCCCCCCCAGAGACTCCTCGATAGCCTGAAGACATCCTCCTCGACTGTGATATGTCTTCGCTCTTTTCACTCTACGTGTTATTACTCATGAATTGAGCTAATTCTATCGTTGTTACCTGCCTGCTGTGATTGTTATAGAGATTTTGCTTGCTCAGTATAAATAGAATAAACTGCCAGATGGATGAAATGTACATACAGGAGCTCCTGATGTCCGCATCATTAGTCCGTGAGGTTTATTTGCGCAGTTTCCGGGGCTGCCTTGGCAGAGCTTGGTCACTTGTCCGTCGGTGGAGCGAGAGTAACGCCATGATTAATTGAGGCAGGAGCGAAAAAAATAACGTTTGATCCAGGAAGCAGACGCTCTGTGAGCACCACAGGCGGAAGTAGCGACAGCGTGATGTCCTAGGGATTACGGCTCAACATTTGCTTGTGGGCCAGGGTGACCAGGGAGACCATGGTGACCATGGTCAGCCAGCCAGGCAGGCAGAGTCCTCGTTAGCAGCTCTGGATTTTTCAATATCGGTGATTGCGGCCGCCGCTCATTGAGCGTCCATTGAAAAGCAGCATCATTGTGATGCGAGAAATTTGCCGTCGCGCTCGCCGCAGTCATTGTTCGCGTTCACTTGACCTCATGTCCGAGAGCAACGGGACTGCGGCAGGAAACAAAAATGCGAGAGGGTCAAACAGCAGCTGTTTGTCAACATTCCGGGAGCGCCATGTGCGGCGCCGCAGCCATCTCGTCCCCTTTCATCTGTCCCAGCGGGGCCAAGGTGTTATGTCAAGACTTGAAAGTGATTAAACAGCTGCCGGGATGGATGGATGCTGGCTGGATGCTGGCCGGATGCTGGCAGGATGCTCAGCCTGGTGACAATGGAGAGTGATCAGAGCTGATGGAAGCCCAAGCAAATGTGAATCACCAATGAAGAAGCTCAGGAGAGGAAGCAGGAAATTTGCGGCCATCGCACGGGAAATTCTCCAGATGATCACAACTCATTCGTCATCATTCAATTAAGAGGCAATCGAAGAGCTTTTTTGCTTCATACTTCTATCATCGGCCAGTTTCCTTTCGTTCCGGTCGAGTGGATTCTGCCCAAGTCTCCGAGAAGGCGTCATTTTGCTCCCACGTGAATGAGAACTGGAAGGAGGAGAAGGAGGAGGGGGTAATGGACGGACTGAGGGAGACGCTGTTGCTGCTGGAAGCGCAATTTCATGCCTGACGGCCACGTACAAAAAAAGAAGATTCACACATGGATGGCTGGGGTATCTCCGTCATCAATAAAGATTCCACCCTCAACCTCTTGGTCATCATCATAGGGCTTTCCCACGTTCAGCACGAATGGCCGGCCAAGCAAGACTTCCTCCGCGCAATCATCGATTCGTCACTACTTCCTCTCCAAGAGTCACTGTTTGTTAACACCTCCTCACGGTTTTTCTGGCCGGCCAGGAACTTCATCGCTGTCTCTCTACATGTGATTGCGTTACCGGGTGGTTCAGCGTCAAGACCAGACCCTGAAGCGCGCTGCCAGAGCAGTGTTGAGCCCAACGCGACCCTGTAGCTGGCGCGGCACGCTCTCTGTCTGTCCCACGGCACCTTCATTAGGGTCGAATTCGGCCAGATCCTGGTGCAAGTGCCAAAGGGTGGAAAAGTTTTCCCACGAAGGAAATCGACGTCTTCTGCGGCTGCCTGACTTCTGCCACCACCTCCGAGTACAGAGACGTCAACCACGCAATCCACAGGGAACAATTTCTTCAACCCAGGCGGCAATCGTGCAAAATTGCTGTCTGTCCTCGTCACTGACGATCCTTGGTCGATTTCGCTCGTGCAAAAATGTTACCCAAGCGTCCTCCGGCCAGGTAGGAAGGAGCTCCGTGGGAAAGAATGAAGGCAATTGTCCAGGTAGGAGGACAGGAAGAAGCTGCTGAAGAAGAACTCGTTGTATCAGAGTTATGCATGATCCGGGTACGAGTCAATTTTGAGGGCGGGGAACGACAGATGTTTATCCCCCAGGTTGAGCAGGCTCGTCGAGGACGTGTGCGCCAGCGCGGGCAGGGCGGGCAAGGCGGGCAAGGCGGGCAACGCGGGCAACTCGCCCTCCCTCCATCGCGGTTTCCTGTTGAATCGGATGAGGATGTTGTGATTCGTCCAGACAAACGTAAACTACTTGGCTGTGGAGCATGACCGGAAGGAAACTGCGTTGCCGTGCTTCAAACCGATAACTTGACTAATGAATGGCCATTGAGACGATTGTGAGAGGGAGGGGGGGGGGACCAACTCTTGCACGGCGTTGTGCAGCGGCATGGCCGCGGGCAAGGAGTCATCGTCGTCATCGTCATCGTCGTTGTTCTTCTTTCAACACACGTCCTGGTGGCCGCCGCGCTTGTCCCTGCTCACAAAAGCAATCGACAGCCATTTTGCTGGTCGTTTAGCCTAACTTATACTTTCCATCTGGCGCGACTCGTGCCATACCCGAGAACGTCGTCGTGTCCATCAGTTGGCAAGCAGGGCTCCTATTACCTGTTGGCGGCAAAAGCTCATCACCGCCTAAAATTACACCATCACGGTAGCAGGTGAACTAACTCAATGAGCACCTGCGGGGTCTTATGGACTCAAAAGGGAAGCAGAGACCGCACTTTTGAGCATGAGCTGGACATAATTTTGTTCCTCGTCTGTTTTTCAAGGGCAACAACCTCCGGCGCAGACTCACACTTACCGGAGGCAGAAGACGGAGAAGCACGTAATTTCTCTGCTCAAGAAGTTTCACTCGTCCATCCAGATGAAGCACAGCGAGCGGGCGGCTAATTAGCGCGTTCTGCTCCTCAAATTGGAGCTGCGGAAACAGCGGGCGGCCGCTTGTCCGTCGACAACGACCGCTTTTGGAACGCTCCAACGCCTTTTAGGTAATTTGGCCAAGCAGCTGTCAAAGGATTGCTGGACGACGACGACGACGACGATGGTGGCGAGGACGAGGAGGTCGTTGATCGAGCCGGGGCCGCGTGATCGTGGTCAAGTGTACAAAAGGGATTCGCATGCATGCAAGCGGTCGCTTCCTGTTTGCACAGCACTGGAGGAAATTGACATTTGCCAAAAAACTTTTGTCACCGCTATGCATTTTTTTCTTCTGTCAAAGTGTACGCGCGTGTGCTAACTTAACTGTTGCTGTGAAGCGACGATTTCTTTTAATCGTCCGCTTCCTTCCGCCAGGAGCAGCCCGCATATTAGTGCATTAGCAAGGATCAAGCTCATTACCCCCAGTCCTGTTCCCTCCAGGAGTCAGGAGCATCCGTTTGGCAGGCAGTCGACCGCGAACAGAAAACAACGTCCACCACGGACTGACTGAAATGGCCATATCCGCTTCCGCTGGGAAGGGGAGGGCTAGACATAAGCAGAAGGGAGCTTTAATCGAGGCATTGGTGCACACCAAGACGGCGTCCGACGCAGGGATCACAACGACGGAGGCGGACGTGGAGAGCGAGCGTGATTGCCTGAACAGGAAGTGTGACGCATGTGAACTTTCTCAAGAAAAAAAAGAAGTCTCAATCCAGGGCTATTTCTTTCTTCTCTCCGGACTGCGTCGAAACAACTTGATGAACTTGTGACAGACTGCACGTGTTGGACACGCTGCTGTCGCGAGTCCATTAGCACCTCCTCCGACTCATTCCAACATCTGACCCCTGCAGAGGTTGATTTCTCCACCCCTCGTCTTATCACTTCCTCCGATGTTCCCATTAGCACCTTTGTTTGAACACGTGCTTGCTCGACAGGAACTTGACAGGTCAAAATGTGAAGGAAATTTGCAACATTCTGAGCTTTCTGAGCCAAGTGCACGGAGCGGAAGGAAGGAAGGAAGTTCGAGGAGCACATGGACCCAATGGACGAGCCGTCGATGCTGGCTGTGGCGGCCACAAAGTGCGAGCCGAGGGAGCAGTGACGCCAACGGGGCGGGCTGGGTGTCGACGGACTGATGCTGGGTCACTTACGTAGGGCACGCACCACCCGCGCATCTGGCAGGTGGTGAAGAACAGCATCTCCACCGGCTTGGAGCTCACTTTGACCATCAGAATTAGCGGCCTCATGCCTCAGAGACAACATCCTCAGACTCGAGCACACCTTCAACAGGAACTTCGTTCACTTTCTCCTTCCTACGATATCGTACGACATTGGAATTCCCCTTGGGGGAGGGGAGGATCGGCGACACCACGAACGCGGTCAGGAGTGCTGAGCCTTCCTCCATTTCAGCAAGGACACTGCACAAGAGCAAGACCATTGCTACTACAGGGAAAGTGGTATGTTTATGCGATGGTACAATGGATTACAATTAGATCGCTCTGAACACAGCTGCTTCCGCACAAAAGGCACAGTAAAATCACAGTTATCGCACCTGATTTTCTCAACTAGACTGGACTCAAAAGATCACTGCACCAACAGCTCGCTTCCTCCAATCGATGGACGCGACGTTCATGTCCAGGGGGACCGACTTCACGCTGCTAATGCTGAGCGTAGCGGCCTGCATCCCTACGGAAACCGCCGTGTCCTGACTGCAGCCTCTCAAGGCCGCAGCGATGAATCCGGCAACGAAGCAGTCGCCAGCTCCGGAGACAGACACGATGTCGTGCACTTTGACGGCGGGGTAGTGCACGGCGGAGACAGTCACGTCCGTGGAAGCTCCCTCACTGGGCTGGGCGAGGGGCAGGGGCTCGTCACGCTTGCCTCTCTTCGCCACCATGACTCCTTCGGCACCCATGGTCAGGAGCACCACCTGTACGGATGACAGTAGTGAGCAACAGAGCTCTGCGCAGGCGTGCAAGTCGCTTGGGTCCGTCAAGGTGCGCCCAGTCATGCTCTGCAACTCGCTCAAGTTGGGGGAGACGTAGGTAACGGAGCTCAGGTAGCGCGAGGACAGAATCTTCACCGCTTTGTCCACGGCGGTGGGCTCATAGAATACTGGCAACCTAAAATACAAAAAGTGTTCAGGTACATGCGACTACTGCTGAGATCATTCAGCTTGGCTCACTTGGATTCTCTGCACTTCTTCAGTATGTGGTCTAAGCATCTCTCCGTGAGATTTCCATCTAAAATGACCAAGGCGGTGTCTCCCCTGATATCTCTCTGCCAGACAGTGTCGATGGTCGACTCATCGATCTTTGCGTGAATGCTCATATCGCCAACGCCTACTTCCACCTCGCCTGTGGGATCCAGCAAGATGCTGTAGGTAGCTGTGGGCACGTCGCCAAATATCTGCACGCTGGACTTGTCGAGTTTCTGATTGTGACCTGCAACCAGGAGACTCCACGTCGCTCTTCCTGCAAGAAGACACTCCATCGGGCTTACCCAAGATGCTCTTTCCTGGGTCGTCCATGCCGACGGCCGACAAGAAGTAGGGGTTCACGTCCAGGCAAGCAAGAGCCTCGGCAATGTTCCGCGCCACGCCGCCGTACCCAAAGTGCAGGCTTCCCTTGTGTGTGGCTCCATCCCCACGAATCGGTTCCTTCAGACGGGTGACAAGGTCAAAAATGGAGCCACCGATTACAGAAGGTCTCCTCTTTTTCCTGGACTTTGACGAAGAGAAGGAGGAGGACATCTGCTCGCCGAAATGAAACCTCTTCTCGCTCTGCGAGGCGAGCTCGACGGCGATTTGGGCGCCCACGTTGGCATTGTTCTGGAGCAGAGCCTCGTTGGCGGCCAGAGACTTTGTACCTGTCAGTTCGAGGACCCTTCTTAGGACAAAAGGCGTCACTTCTCGACCAGTCACGCCTTCTTCGTCCGCATCTACGAGCGAACTCTGAATGGCAGCTTCCATCTCGGCGCCGTCCGCAGCGGCATCTTCAGGAATGGGTACGGCGAAGAGTATGCCGGAGCGCAGCCCCAAGTCCCTGTGAGAGCAGATTAGTGTCGCGGCCTCGTCGACACTGGTCACAACGTGTGGCGCTTTGTGACCGCTGCTGCGGGCAAAGAAGGCGGGGAAGGCATTATCTCCGTCTTGTGCCAATGCTGCCACGGACACTCCCTGAGTCTCCAGCAGCTCCAATGTGCGCCCCACGTCCAGGATCGATTTGACGCCGGCGCTTACTACGGCCGTGCAAACCCGGCCCATCTCGATCAAGTCCGCGCTGATGTCAAGAGAGTTCTCTCCACCACGATGCACGCCTCCGATGCCGCCGGTGGCGAAGACTGGCGGCGGGTCATCCAAAGATACAGCGGAGGCCACTGCCAGCGTCCCAGCCACTGTTGTCCCTCCGTCCAATCCATGCGCCATGGCAAAGGACAAGTCCCGACGGGACACTTTGAGCGGGCTCCTCCGCTGAGAACTGGGCGGCACGCACAAGCGTTGCAACTCGTCGTCCGAGAGGCCCACGTGAACACGGCCGGAGAGCACGGCCACGGTGGCAGGCACGGCACCCTGGAAAAGACTTATGTTACCGTCCCTCCGTCGACACGAGTTGCTCGACTCCTTACCCTCCCCCTCACGATCTCTTCCAACTTTCGGGCCAAGTTTATGTTCTGCGGGTGCGGCATTCCGTGGGTCAGGACGGCAGACTCGAGGAGCACCAGGCGAGACCTCTTCCCTCCCAGCTCCAGGGCCTTCTTGACCTCGGGCGAGAACCGCAAGAGGCCCGGAAGAGCCGCAACCATCTTGAGTCGTGTCTCTCCCGTTTGTTTTTGTTCGAAGACGCAGGACTCCCGCTGCAGGCAGTTAGTTCTATTTTTGTAGACCAGGATCGCCACTTGATCTCCCACCTGTTGAGACATCGCCAAAGTGAACTGACCAAAGGCTTTTTTGCTTTAGCAATGCATTTCCCATATAAACAGAGTGTTTCACGTAATTTAAAAAATGGTGTCAGGACTGTGAAGGCTCGTCAAACAAGAGTCCAGATGAGGCGCTAGCATTAAAGTGGCAACCCTGACTTTATGTGTTGCTGACAAAACAATCATGAAGTGAACTGTCGAGGTTCGTCTAGATAAGTTCTCCACGTCGGCAATGGCGCCCCCTCGTAAAAAGGGGGCCTCGACGCCAGCCTCCTCCTGGAGGTCGCCGACGGCTCTGTACTCAATGGTGAAGTCGTTCCTGTTGACCACCGGCGACGCCAGCGCGCTTCTGAAGACGTCTGTCCTGCTGCTGGTCCTGGAGGTGGTGCTGAACTATGCAGTCATCCAGCGGGTGGCGTACACGGAGATCGATTGGGTGGCATATATGCAGGAGGTGGCGCCGGTCATTCACAACAGCACCTTTGACTACTCCCAACTGCGTGGAGACACCGGGCCATTGGTGTATCCCGCCGGGTTCGTGTGGATCTTCTCCGCCTTCTACTGGCTCACCGATCAGGGAGGAGACTTGCGCCTCGCACAGTACCTCTACGCCGCCTTGTACCTCCTGACGCTGTCGCTCGTGTTCCGTCTGATGACGCGCACCAGAAAAGTGCCACCGCTGGCCTTGATACTCATGAGCGTCGCATCCCGCCGGATACACTCCATCTTTGTACTGCGCCTCTTCAACGATCCAGTGGCCATGCTTCTAGCCTATGCCGCCATCAACTTCTTCCTTGACGGTCATTGGACAGTGGGTAGTGTCTTCTTCAGCCTCGCCGTCTCCGTGAAAATGAACGTGTTACTGTTTGCACCAGCGCTGTTCCTCGCCTATCTGGCCACGCAGGGACTGATCGGCACTGTGAAGCAACTCGCTGTTTGCGCTGGAATCCAGCTGGTGGTGGCCGCGCCCTTCCTGGCTACCAACCCCTTGGCCTACTTGGCCGGCTCCTTTGACTTTGGCCGTGTCTTCTTGTACGAATGGACGGTCAATTGGCGCTTCCTTTCAGAACAAGTGTTCGTCAGCCGGCCTTTCCACATCCTTTTATTGTTCTTACACGGATTCGTTTTGTTGCTGTGTGCACCCAAGTGGTGGAAGATGCTGAAGAGCTACGCCATCTTGATGAAACACAAGGACCAAGTGCCCACAGACACTGCTGCCCAGCTGTTCATCTGGCCGCTATTCATGTGCAACTTCGTGGGCGTAGCTTTCGCACGCTCCTTGCATTACCAGTTCTACGTGTGGTACTTTCACCAGTTGCACTATTTGCTCTGGTGCACGAAGTTGCCTGTGGTGGCCAAGGTGCTTCTACTGGGAGTGGTGGAGCTCTGCTGGAACGTGTTTCCTTCGACTGTTTGGAGCAGCGCCTTCCTGCACATGTGTCATCTCGTCTTAATGGTCTCCCTGCTGGCCAACATGTACGGGATCGCCGCGTTGGTGGACAGAGTACTGCTGACAATCCGAAGAAAAAGAGAGTAACGATCAAAAGGACGCGAATTTAGTCCCTGAACTTTATTATACTGAAGATCGTATTTGTATCTTACAACTGTAAGTCAATAATATGTCATGTGATTCTTGGAACGACAAACACTACGGTCGTATTTACATCAATTTTCCATCCACTAACTAGTTCGACCGCGATGGCCTCGATTGACCTTCTACTTGATTTCCCTGGAAAGGAAGTTTTCTCGGTTGACAGCCGTGAATCTAGGAATGTGCTTAACTTACAGGATTCTGACGGTGTTGGAGGCTCCAGAACCTTGGCGCCATCCGGTGATGCAGATGACGTTGTCACCACTCTTGATGAGACCAGTCTTCTTAGCAAAGTCGAGTCCCAGCTGGATACGCTGATCCACATCTTTAGCCCAGTCTCCCGAGCTCTCCTCTGCGAAAGGAGGTGTGAGAGGAAGGGAAGGCCCCCAAAACACCCTTCAAAGTGTAGAACTTACCTGTATAGAGGAGAGGGATGATTCCACGATGCAAGTGCATCTGCCTTGCCGCTTGCGCGTCCCTGGTCACGCCAACGATGGGACAGGGTGGTCGGTACTTGGACGCTTCCTTCGCGGTTGTGCCCGTGGAGGTGACCGCAATGATGGCCGCTGCCTGCACGTTGTAGGCCGCTTGCACCCCAGCCACGCAAGTCGAGGAAGTTGTCGTGAGCTTCTTTCCAACGGCGATACGAGATCTCAGCAATTCGTCCAGAACTTTTTCATTCCACAGACAGCCCTCAGCCTCCCGAGCCAGAGAGGCCATGACCTGAATGCATTGGAGTGGGTAATCTCCCTTGGCGGTTTCTCCAGACAGCATGACACAGTCGGCGCCATCCAGAACCGCGTTGGCAACGTCCGACCCTTCAGCGCGCGTCGGGCGAGGTTTCTTCACCATCGACTCGAGCATTTGAGTGGCACAGATGACCGGTTTCCCCACCTGAAAGCATGACATTCGTGCGATGCAAGCGCTTGCAGAACTTCCTCACCTTGTTGCACTTGGCGATGATGGCCTTCTGGGCAATGAAGACTTTCTCCGGTGGAATCTCAATGCCCATGTCGCCACGGGCCACCATGATGCCATCAGCTTCGTCTATGATCTCATCGATGTTGTCCACACCTTGCTGATTCTCGATTTTGGGCAGGATCAAGATGTTCTTCCCTTTCTCACCCAGGATTTTGCGGATCTCCTTGACACCCGCAGCATCTCTTATGAATGAGGCAAAAATCATGTCGACGCCTTGTTCGACGCCAAAGAGGAGGTCTTGTTTATCCTTCTCGGAGACTGCCGGCAAGTCGCTTTCTGTTCCGGGGAGGTTGCAGCCTTTCCTGGACCCCAAGTTGCCCCCGTTCTCAATCTCCCCAATGACGTAATCGGCGCCTGGATAAAAAAATTCACGCTCTCATAGGAAGGGAAAGCCTAAGGAAACAGGGTCAAAGTTCTTCGTACGAATGTAGGTATACTCGCCTATTTCTTTGGCAACCACTGAGATGAGACCGTCATCAATGAAGACGCGCTTTCCAATCCCCAGTACCTTGGGCAGGTTTTTGTAGTCCAAGTACAGCACATCTTTGGTACACTTCTCCTTGAAGGCCTCGTCCGACGTCAGCTTGATTTGCGCTCCCTTTTCCAGTGCGATCTCCAATCTGCCATCATCCTAAGATACAGCCAACGGATGTTTCACTGACGCACGGTCTCTGTGTGCTACTCTTAAAACTGTCAAGAGTTACCCCTTCCAACAATCCTGTCCTGATTTCTGGTCCTTTTGTGTCCAGGGCGATCGCCAGGCAAGGGTCAAAACCTTTAGTCTCTTTGTACTTCTTAGCTGCTTCGCGGCAGTTGCTTATGGTCTCTCCATGGTATTCGTAGGATCCATGAGAAAAGTTCATCCGAGCAACGTTCATGCCGGTGTCGATCATCTCGACCAGGAAATCCGTTGCCTTGGAAGCTGGCCCTGTAGAAAGAAGCCTAAAGGATGATGTAAGAAGTATGCACTGCGATAGAGTAAGGATGAGAAACCTCGACCACTATCAACGCTCTATTAACTAAAGCCAATCACCGATGGTACAGACGATCCCGGAGAGGCGGACGCCAGCAGCTTTGCTCCTGATATGCAGTTGCGAAAGGTAGTCCACCTGAGTGGCCGATCGCTTTGCCAACTCCTGCGTGGCGGGGATCTTCGGATTCGGCGGGAGGATGATCTGGAAGACAGAGCGTCAAGCTTAAGGCACTAATCCACGGACACTGGCGAAGGAGACGTACTTGATCAGGGAATGCATGACCTGCGCATGTCGAGGTCCACCGACAACTAATACGGGTTGATGAAAGCGCAAAGGACAAACGCGACATCTTTCTTTTTTACTTTCGTTTTCGGAATTAGCGACTTCCCACATTTTATCCACGCCCGCAACATTATAGCAGTACGAAAAGAATAGGCTTAATCAGCTGCGCTCCTCACCGACTCCTCGAACATGTACTTGGTGACCCAGACCATCTTGGCAGAAATTTCCTTAGTCGAGAATGACACCCTGAGAAAAGCTGGCGGTCGAATGAGGCCCAAGCTTGCCAGTATGCCCTCTGCGCGATCTATGTTCTATTTCAAGGGCGAGCAAGGATATCATCTCTTTGGCTTTCGCGCGCATCCTCTGCCGCGCGCTCTTCCGCCGTCAGGCGCGTGTTTGAGAGAAAGCCCCCATCGAGAGAAAGTCGAGGACGGTGCCAACAACGACTCCCTGCCAAAGCCCGTGATCCAGACCTTGGGCCAGAGACGGACCGACGGACGGGAGCAGTAGTTTCAGCTGATTCCTTGGCCGCCGCCGACGAATAATGTTGTGACCGCCACCGCCATCGAGACTGTTTCAGGTAAAACAGTCATTGATGCCAGTGACGCTTTGATAGCTCATGACAAGTCTACTTTAAGGATGACACCCCCGTCCGTTCAAAGATTGCTGCGACTGGCGTGCAATGGCCAGCGTGGGATTGCTACTGCGGCCATGGCAGCGGCGAAGGACAACACCGGCTTCTTCGGCAGCTTCTTCGATCGCAAGATTGAGGTCCAGCAGTCGGCTCACTCTGACAAGTTAACCTCGGCCAAAGAGGAGATCATCGAGCTTCAGACGCATAACGTCAGGCCGGACTCTCGAGAGGCATACTTGAGAGCGCACAGGGAGCTGGTGGCGTACTTCGCGGCCAACAAGGCCACGCTGCACTGTGAGGCTCTGGGAAACTTCCGCGTCTTCGTGGGTGACGAAGACCAGTACATTCATCTATGGCGCTATGACGACGGCTACAAGGGCATAGATAACACTCTAGCGGCGCTCTACGGAGACAAGGAGTACCAGGCCATCCGCAAAGAAATAGTGCCTCTTCTTAGGAATAGACACAGCCAGTACCTCATGAACTTCAGCTACTGGCCAGAGGTCAGTAAGGTCTTTTCAATATGAGATGAGCCGAATTCTTAGTCGGTCTTGGTGCTGTTGTCCTGGGCCACCGTACTGACATTCCCCAATACTCGACACGTCTATCCTTGGTTTCCAGGTACACCTGCGCCAAGGACGTCACATCTACGAAGTGCGCAGCTACCACCTTAAACCCGGGACCATGGTGGAGTGGGGCAATTACTGGGCTCGCGCCATCCGCCTGCGCGACCACAAGGCAAGCGAGGCATTCATGGGCCTCTTCTCCCAAGTGGGCGAGTTGTACAACGTGAAGCACATATGGTGCTATGACAGTCTTGACGAGCGAAAGCGAGCAAGGGAGAGTGTCTGGCAGAAGGAGCAGGAGAAGTGGGGAGAGATCGTGGCCAACACCGTGCCGCTCATCCGCCAGATGACCTCCCGGATCATGCGGCCTCTCCCGCACTCGCCGTCGCAATAGTTGTTGTTGTCGTCGTCGTCGTCGCGCTACTCGGAGACGCCGCAGTTCTCTTGTCAGTGACCGTGACTTTAGGAGTACTGTTAATATAGCGTTTGTACTTGTGGAACTTCTGGCCGTAGCAGGACCAGAAGCATTGACACTCTCCCCGTGAATCTTGGGCGTGGAAACACAAGACCAAGAATTCGGACGAGTCATCATCCATTTTGTCCTCGCTCAGTCTCTGGCGCAGCCTCGGCCACCAGGTATCCATGACCGCGGCATCACAGTCGCATCCGTGATCGGCATCTCGGACGCGACTGTGAAAAAAGTGGAAGAGCGCGGCGAAGCAAACCAGAGTAGAGTCGGCACAAGGGATTAAGATCGCGGCGTATGCACTTTTCAGATCTTTAGGTATTTTCCTTAGCCCTCCATCCGTCCTAGTCCGGGCTGAAGTATGAGGTGACTGGCAAAAGCCAGGTTGGTGACCAGACTGATCACGGCGGCGTCATCGGTAGTGACCAAGTGGAAATGTCACATATGCGTGAAAAATCTGACGGTAACATAGTTTTAATCTTCTATATACATATTATGCGTTATCTATGTTCTGTCTGTAACGGCGCGGGGCGCGTGGACGGCAAGTTTGGGGACGATCAGTCGAGCGATAGGAGCGCCAACCCCGCGACTCAGACCCCACCACGCGCACGAGGACACTGACAACAACGTAGCGCTTTACATTGGAATTTTAGTTTGGACAACCTGAGCAAAACCGCTCACCTCAGCTTCGACCACAGTGGGATTTAAAACGGTGTCATGACTGAGAGCGGCAACACCGACGTCGGCCGACACAGTTGCCATCAGGTGGCCATATTGTGGGCACACTGACCCATTGTCTGCACTCTCTGCACGTCCCGCATGACTGTAACCACATGGCAGCCGTGTCCGCCCACGCATTGCCGGCTCAAGTGCCGCCAGTCATGTCACCATTTAACCACGGCACGTTCCCCAAGCTGTCCCAGGGAGGTCAAGTCAGCGGAGGGCGAAAGAACGCCCGTGTGCAGGCCTAAGCTGTGCCGGCCACGCCACCCCGATTAGGATAAGTGAGGTTCCATGAGCTGTTGCACTGGGTGGAGTCAAACCTGCCGTCACAAGTGGTCCTAGGACGCTCCAGCCCTGAGGGTCTCAGGACTTCCAGTTGTCTGTCCGCCAGTCCCAATTCCATGAAGTGTCACTATTGCAATGTTGCTCTATCCTCTCTCATTTTGGCTGGTGCTCCCTCTTGTTGAAAGTGGTAGGAGCATCAGTGTCTTCCGTGGGTCTCATGAACTTACTCCTTCAGACAGATGTAACATTTTAGCCAAACTATTGAAAATATTTCCTGAAAACGGCGCCCTAAACAACTTGGTGAGTGGCAACTTTAAGGTCTTTTCTTGCCAAATTCAGAGAAGTAAACTGAAGAAATGATTCTTGTGAATGATGCCTTCGACTTCATGCCTTGGCTGGAGAAATTTCCATTCGTGGCTAATCCCAGGCTCTGGATCAAGGCTGGCCAGATGCAGAAGCTCTGAGAACGAGAGGATTGTCAAGAAAATCGAGATGAAGAATGGGGATGCTGAAAACTCCAAAGATGGTTTCAGGAGCTTGGCCGAGGCCATCCTGGAGACAAGAAAGGATCCTAACCTGAAGAACAGAGAGCATTTATGGCAGAACAATAGTTATTTGTTCCCCGAGAAAAAAAGTAGCCCTTCTTTTTTCACCGAGACTGCTATTTTGCCGAGCGAGACAGAAACCTAATAGCGTCAATGGTAAAGCAATGATCACTTGCTTGTTTTCATAGGAATCCTTCACCACCTGGCATGAACAGTAGCACCACTACATGTATGTTGTATGCTCTGGCAATGTTACATATCCAGTGAAGGAACCAGGTTTGGTGTCATAGTCGCATGATGGAGTACCGACATTTCATTCATGGTAGTTCGTCCCGGAAAAGTGCTGTACTTGCAGTTCAAGGTGACTAAAAAAAACCTCCACTAGGATTCGATCCACTTATTGAATGGATTCTGTTCTCCTTTGTAAAGTTTGGCTTGATAAGAGTTGATAGCTTCAAAAGGGTCCAGATGACGCACTTGTAACTCAAAGTTGTAGTTCTTTCTTCACACTTTCACTACTCCAATGGACACAACACCTAACATGTTCCTCGTCTGTATCTGTTGCATCCTCTTCAGGCTGAACATGATCCTATGAAGCTTGAACTGTCATAACCCTATGACAGAACTGTCAGGAGGGAACTCAATTGTTCACGAGCTTGAACTCAGATTTTATCTTCATTTTTAACAGCGCTGCAGTAATATTTGCACCGGCGCACACACTTTTTACAATACTCATAGATAAGAAAGTTAGTACGCCAAAACTTTCTTATGGAATGAAACCCATCATATGCACTTCGGATAAGGAGAACAACCTGGCTCCCGAGGTCATCGGAGGTGCACTGTATCTGTGATTACATAGGTCATCATGTTCAGTTCAACTTACCTGTCGGTAGAGGGCGCATCACACGTTCTCGGCGCGCCTGCTCCGCCCTCCGTGTTAACTCCATTCTCCACTCCAGGCTGACTTCTCATTGTCTGGCCTTCGCATGGCGTTAGACGGCATCTCACAGGGCGCTCTGAACATGTTGGCCCGAGCGAGTTTCCTCCCCACGTTGGCCTACAACGTCTTCATGGAGAGGGTCTCCTCCAGGAATTGGTGGAATCGGGTGGACGACAAAGTCGTCCTCGGCGCCCTGCCGTTCAGGGGAACCATGACGGACAAGGTGACGACCCAAAGAAGTGTAGTGAGTATGCGTCAGAAATGGTCATTGCACTCTCATTCGTCTAGCTGGTGTCAGAAGAGAAGATCAAGGGTGTCGTCTCCATGAACGAGCCGTACGAGCTGTGGTTGATGGCCAGCGGCGCGTCTGAATGGGAAGAGAGAGGAGTGCGCTTCCTGCAATTGCCCACCACCGACATTTTCGAGGCCCCGTGCCAGCAGAAGCTCTTGAGCGGCGTGAACTTCATCCGGGATGTGGGTGTCGACGGCGGCAGCGTGTACGTGCACTGCAAGGCCGGGCGCACGCGTAGCGCCACCCTCGTGGGCTGCTACCTCATGGACAGACACGGCTGGACTCCGGAACAGGCGGTAGCGGCCATGAAAGAGAGACGGCCGCACGTTCTCCTGCACACCAAGCAGTGGGAAGCCCTTCGAGATTACCATCGAAGACACGTCGAGACTGCATGACCTGTAGAGACATGAGCTGGCGCATGGACATGGCTCTCATCACCCGTACCTATTGGCGCAGCGGCTTTCCTACTTTGCTGAGACAGCGACCATACTTAAGAATGTGATCAGGGTTGAGTTTTTACTGTTTCGGAGCCCCACGAATTATGAGTATTTGATGATACAGGATATGTTGACTCCAGAGGTCATCTCACCATTTGTACCTGGGCGCAAGAGGCGATCGACTTCGACTTGTGCCTTATCTGATGAGCTCAGTACAAAAGTTATGACGCCACAAAGACTTGTCTCTTTAATGTGTATTTGTCACAGTCAGGCAACATCCTAAGCCACGCGACCGCCTGCAGCTCTCACGACAGGTTCTGCAGTGCCAACAAGCGTAAATCCTGGGACTTAGGCGATAATGAACACTTGAGAGCTTGAAGAAAGTTAACTAGATCCTCGACCAGCTCCTCTGCGCTTCTTAGCAGCTCGAAGCACGTCTTTTGCTCGCCGCTGGAGAACTTCAGCGACAGGTTGAATATCAGCGCGATGCCGTAATCGCGCAAGCACGGGTTGTAACTCTGGAGGCACTCCTTGGCGGCGGATGTCGTGATGTGCGCGTTGTTGAGCATACGGCCGCCAGAATCCGACCACGAAGAGAAGTAAAGCAGCGCCTGACGGCCGGAGGCGTGACTGGACGTGTGGCACAGATACAGCGCCACGGCCTTTTGTTCCTCCACACTCATGGACGGAAACCGGCTAATGTAGCACATGAGACCGTTGTCCTTGCGATCCGTCGAGAGCAGACCGCAGAACTCCTCCTTGAGCGCGCAGTGCGCGAAGACGCGCATCAATCGAACTCGGTCGGTGCCTTCGGGGCCATTCTGCGCCGGAGGAACGAGCACGTCCTTGATGAGCGGAAGGGCCGTCGACGAGAGCACCCATGCGTCCTCGCGGCCGAAGACGTAGCTGCGGAAGTTTTTGAGGTTCTCCAGCTGTTGGCCGTTGCCGCTGCCCTCCAGGCTCCTCCGCAGCAGCTCCACCTCACTCCGAGGATCGATTTGCTGCGCAAAGGTCACAGACATTTTCCAGCTTCTGGTGGAAAAAGTCCTTGAGCGCCTGCCAAGTGGGACCCATTGATATCGTTCTCTCTCTAGACTTTCTACTTTTTTGTCGTCTGTTGTGTTTACGTTCACGGCCGAAACTGCCTCGCCGAAGACAGTCCAGTGGACCTGCCTGGCCGCAGCTGGCGCAAGGAGGAAGCCAGCGAGGCTCTTGTGCGCGAAGTACGACGCGTGGCAGAGCAACAGCGAGGCACACGTGAATGGACGTCGAGGAGGAGCCTCAGCCAGAGACCTAACATCCTCGAGTGAGGATGGATGGCATTTCGTAACACGTACGCTGAACAGGACGACGCCGACAAGAAATAGAATGAACACGCTTTGTGGCATAACAACTTTATTCTTCGCATCTTAGGACCTCGGCCTCTCCTTCTTGCCCTTGAAGAGAGCGTTGAGGGACACGTTGGCCACCTTGACGATCTTGAACCTGACTCCGGGAATGTCACCGACGGCGTGACCCTTTCGGCCGAACCCCGCCACCAACACCTCGTCGTTCTCCTCCACAAAGTTGAGGCAGCCGTCCTTGGGCACGAATGCCGTGATCTTCTTGCCGTTCTTGATCAGCTGGACACGCACGCACTTCCGGATGGCGGAGTTGGGCTGCTTAGCCTCCACGCCGACCTGGAAGAACGCAGACATTCAGGAAAACCGATCTTGTGATTGACCTCAGGGCCGTTCTTTACCTGTCTGAGGTCTGACTCCCCACCCCCTTGTACTAAACTTTTGCAGTCTTTTACTTAGAAAATTTGCGATTCCGTCCTCTTTCACTGGTAAGAAAATAAACGTGACCCCGAGTGCCCGGAGGGTCTACAGTATTGGCGTCGGCTTCAAGAATGCTTTGACCCGGGGATGCCGTCCCTATGGACACAACTGAGCAGGCCGATGGACCAAGATGATTTCTCTCACCTTTTCGAGGACGATGCCCTTGGCGTGGGAGGCGCCACCGAAGGGATTAGCCTTCCATCGGGTGCCCAGGTGAGCCTTCTTGTAGTCGAGATCGGCCCAGAGCTGGGCGCGCCTGTTCTTGACGTGCTTTCGCGCCGTGCGAATTCCTCGGGGTTTGCCCATCTTGCTATGCCCGAGCTTGGAACGAGGGGAAAAGGAAGCGGCGACGCAGCGGCGGTGAGAGAAGGACAACACTGGGGGAAAGGCGAGCGCCACGAGAAAATACTGCCGAAAACACGTGGTGAAAGGATGAAGCCACTGCATCTTGGTGACGTGAGATGTAAACAACAATTGTTAGACTTGAGTGCCGAATCCTGGACCAACGTTCGATAGGACTTTAGCTCTTCCCACCTCTTCATCTATAACCGGATCGCCATGAGCGACCTGGAGACGTGGGTCTCGGACGAGTTACACTCGGCCACCGGCATTTCCGACCGGTCGATCGCCGAGTTCTTCATCCACTTGGCGGGAAAGGCCCCGGACGCAGACACATTCCTGCAAAAGATCCGCGACACCGGCACTGTCGATGCTGACTCCGCGTCCATCGCTGACTTCGCTCGGAGACTTCATGCTAAGGTGCCAAGGGGGTCGACGTCTGCTTCGGTCAGCGCCGGCCAACGGAGGAGAGACGAAAACCGCGCCAAGGAGGCGGCAGCCAGAGAAATGGAGGCAAAGAACCGGACATTGGGGTTGATCGAATCCGAGGATGAGGATATTGCTCCGCACATCAAGCCCTCGAAGAAAAGCGCCAAGAAGTCGAAGAAGCAGAAGAGGGCCAAAGTAGAAGAGGAAGAGGAAGACGAGTTTGACAAAATGGAGCGCGAACGGCAACAAGACCTTCGCGAGAGAGACGAGCTGGCCCAGAGGCTTATTCAGAAGGATAAGGATAGGCAGCGCAAAGTGGTCGAGCGGTCTGATCGGCGAGCCTATGAGGAGGCCGCCAAGCGGCTCGCCCAGGAAGCAGAGGACAAGGAGCGTCTGCTTCCGGAACTGCGCAAGGAGTCGCGGAGAAAGTATCTGTCCAAACGTAAGGATGACAAGCTCGTGGAACTGCGTGACGACATCGCGGACGACGAGTTCCTCTTCGACGAAAGCACCTTGACTGAGGCGGAGCGGCAGGAGCGACGCTTCAAGAAAGTAATCCTGGAACTGGCCCAGCAGCATGATAAAGCCAGCGAGTTGGAGAAAGTGCAGCGCTACCATATGCCCCAGGATCGCAAGGGCAAGGAAACCGAGCAGTTCGTGGAAGCGGACGAGCTCGAGAAGCAACCGAATTACGAGCAGAAGCGCTGGGAAGAAGAACACTTGCACTCTGCTCAGTTCAAGTTCGGAGCCAAAGACGCCAAGGCGAGACACGCCAAAAAAGAGAAAGAGTACGAATATATCCTGGACGATGAAATTGAGTTCGTCTCCATGAACACTATGCCCGGGACCAAGAGCTCAGAGAAGGAAGAGCAAGTGACGGAGTATGAGAAGAAGCGCATGAGCATCCGCGAGACCAAGGAAAGTCTGCCAGTGTTTCCATTTAAGAAGGCTTTGCTGGAGGCCATTGAAGAGCATCAGGTACTGATCGTCGAGGGCGAGACAGGCTCGGGAAAGACGACGCAGATCCCGCAGTATCTGTATGACGCCGGCTACACCAAGGGAGGCAAGAAAATCGGATGCACCCAGCCTCGCCGTGTGGCTGCCATGAGCGTTAGTGCCCGTGTCGCTGAGGAGATGGAGTTTAAGCTGGGCAATGAGGTGGGCTACAGCATTAGGTTTGAGGACTGCACGTCGGAGCGCACCGTTCTGAAGTATATGACCGACGGAATGCTCCTTCGCGAGTTTCTCAGTGAACCGGACCTGGGGAGTTACAGCGTCATGATTATCGACGAGGCACACGAGCGAACCCTGCACACCGACATCCTGTTCGGCTTGATCAAGGACATTGCTCGATTTCGTAGTGACCTGAAGCTCCTCATCTCTAGTGCGACGCTTGATGCGGCAAAATTCTCAGAGTTCTTTGATGACGCGCCCATCTTTCGAATCCCAGGCAGACGCTTCCCCGTGGACATTTACTACACGAAGGCTCCGGAGGCCGACTACATAGACGCCTGCGTGGTAACCATCCTGCAGATTCACGTGACGCAACCCCTTGGAGACATATTAGTGTTCCTCACTGGACAAGAGGAGATAGAGACGTGTGAAGAGCTGCTGAAGGAGCGAACCAAGAAGCTGGGCTCCAAGATCAAGGAGCTCATCATTGTTCCCATTTACGCTAATTTGCCGTCGGACATGCAGGCCAAGGTGTTTGAGCCCACGCCGCGCGGTGCCAGAAAGGTGGTGTTGGCTACCAACATAGCGGAGACATCTTTAACCATCGACAACATCATCTATGTCATAGATCCGGGGTTCAACAAGCAAAACTCATACAACGCTCGCACAGGGATGGAGTCGCTAATCGTGGTGCCAGTGTCCAAGGCCTCGGCAAATCAGAGGGCTGGCCGAGCAGGTCGAGTGGCTGCAGGAAAATGTTTCAGGCTGTACACTGCGTGGGCCTACGAGAAGGAACTGGAGGAGAACACCGTCCCAGAGATTCAACGGGTGAACCTGGGAAACGTCGTATTGATGTTGAAGTCTTTGGGTATCAACGACCTCATCCACTTCGACTTCTTGGACCCGCCGCCTCATGAGACGCTGGTGCTGGCTTTGGAGCAGCTGTACGCTCTTGGTGCCCTCAATCACATGGGAGAGCTTACCAAGCTCGGCAGAAGAATGGCAGAATTCCCGGTTGACCCAATGATGTCCAAGATGATATTGGCGTCCGAGAAGTACAAATGCTCGAACGAGATTCTAACCATCGCGGCAATGCTGTCCAACAACAGCTCAATCTTCTACCGACCAAAGGACAAAATCATCTACGCGGATACTGCTCGCAAGAACTTTTTTCAGCTGGGCGGCGACCACCTGACATTACTCAACGTCTACAACCAGTGGGTGGACACGGACTACTCGTCACAGTGGTGCATGGAAAACTTCATTCAGTATCGGTCGATGAAGCGCGCGCGTGACATCCGCGACCAGCTGGAGGCTTTGCTGGAGCGTGTGGAGATAGAGGTCGTCTCAAATCCGCACGACTCTCAGAAGATTCGCAAGGCCGTGACCGCTGGATACTTTTACCACACGGCCAGATTCTCCAAAGGCGGCCACTATAAGACTGTAAAGCACAATCAGACTGTTATGATCCACCCAAACAGCAGCATGTTCGAGGACCTGCCGCGCTGGGTCATCTATCACGAGCTAGTGTTCACTACCAAGGAGTACATGCGCAATATCATAGAGATCAGGAATGAGTGGCTACTTGAGGTAGCACCGCACTACTACAAAGAAAAAGAGCTGGAGGACTCTTCCAGCAAGAAAATGCCCAAGTTAGGCAAGGGGAAGGCCAAGGCAGACTTGGCCAGGACATATGAAGAAGCCAACTAATCGTGTACTGTGACTGAGATGACTGTACTGTATTACAAAACACTGCAAATGCAAGTGAGCCATGACTAAACCCTTTGGAAACCAAACTGAGGTGCACTTTTGCCATGGGACCACTCATTCTTCCGCAATTTGAGATCAAAGTTATGTACTGTAGCAGAGTCGACTACATTAAAGTTTGACTGTGTTGGGAAGAAATAAGTGGTCCCAAGCAAAAGTGCATTTGAGTTCAGTTTTAGGGGAGCGTCTTAGCTTTCCATAGAGGGGTAAACCACTTCTTTAGCTCAATCCAGTCAAAAGCTATGGCTGAAAGAAGGAATGTGCACAACACTTACTACACATAGTATGTTAAAAATTAGACAGGCAGAATTATTTGAAAAAATTATGTTTTAAGTATTTTGTCACTTCCTTGCAGAAATCAATATTTGCTCTTTCTTAAATATATTTCAATTATTTCCGCACAATTTGACAACTTAAACATTGTTAGTATAGGGCACTGCTTAATGTCAGTTTAGCTCCTTGTTATCAAAGCACCTAATACCCTAATGAACTAGGACTAGGACAAACGTTCACTTGCGGCGCTCTGTTTCTGGCCTTAGTGTTAACTGTGTAACTGAGTTCATATTCATCCGGATTGTTGTTGAATGAGTGTATCAGTCAGACCTCTCAGCCTAACTGCATAGCTAAGAGCCACTCCCTCCTAGGCTTTCACATGCACGTGGCCTTGTTCTAAGGAGCTCTCTAGGTCGTAAGGCCTAAGTGAGGCCTACCTCAGGCTCTTCACATCTGCTAAATCATGCATCGTCTCCATGGTTCGACCTTATTCCCTACTTTGATCTACATTTCTGTACCAGCAGCTTGGTCACGATTTTCATAGTCCCTGATTATTGGACTAGTGTGCAATGAGATATGATACAACAGTGACATTCTCAGAGTTGCAACAGTGTCAGCTCGGACTTCAGGGAGTGATTCACTTTTGGCCAGACGTCCGACATCAATCATCGCATGCAGACACAGTCGCACCCTTGGACAATAGGGTGATGCCATTGCCTCAGACCTCGCCTGCCAGCACAGTACCCTTGCCTCACCCAAGTGATCTACCCGATTTTTGCTTATCTAGGATCTATTTAGGATGTTATGGCCAGCAATTGCTTGAATTACCCTACTTAGTGTATTGCAGTCGAGCCTTAAGACTTGTCGCCCAAGCACACCAGGATACCTGATCCAGTGCTTGGTCTGTCTACAGGTGGGGCCCCGTTTATCCCTTTGCTGGCAGAAAAAGTCTTGAATCATACCATGGCATGTGGATTTAGATAGAAGAGGTAGAAATACTGGTTTCCCCTTGGTTCCAGCCTTGGCTTCTTCGGTGATTGCGAGTCCAGCACAGGCAATAATCCATCTGAGCACGACATTGTTGCACATATCAAGGCGGTTCAATTGTTACTTCCGGACGAGTTGCGTCCGTGATTCTCTGCTGTCAATGGCCAATAGTGCCGATTGGCTGTCAGCATAGAGTCTAATATTCTTGTCGAACTTCAGGCTGAACGATCTTCCACACCCAGTTATTTCACAAAGAACTACGTCGAGTTGCAAGTCAATTTTGACTTGTTAGGTCTTACTCAGATAAAAAGAATCATTGTGCATTTTCCGAACAATGGCAACTTTGTCAAAGACAATGAAAACAAGAGTTCTCCGTTGATCCTCTTACGTTCAGGCCTCCAGACCTCCGATCTAGGGCGCTCCCACGCGAGTCATGGAGCGTTGCATGGACGAGAACTTCTTGAACGACGCCATGATGCAGATGGAAGTGGAAGGCGTCGTATCCAACAAGGCGATGAACAACAGATTCCGGACCAAGTTGATCCTCGAAAGCTTCATGAAGTAATTGACGCACAACCATAATGAGGTCAAGGAGACAGGGAAGACAGAGCAGTGGAGGGTGCAAAAGATGTAGCCCTATTAAACTATAGTGTGGATTAGGCTTATTTGAATCAACTAGGGACCGACATTAATGAATTATGCAGCCGCCTGATTCATATAGCCAGTTAAGGCGAAAAAAGAGTGATAGCAATAAGGTAATAGTTATTTTTTGCCCGAGAAAAAAATCTCGACTGCCTTCGCTCGTTCTTCGCTGGGGAAAATGGAAATCTCGGTGAAAAAAAGGGCTACTTTTTTAGGGTAATGTTTAACTTTATTCTACCTTTACTTTTTTCACTATTCTGCAGTAGTGAAATAGTGAAAGTGCTTTGTCCCACTGGGTCCAGTACAGACTGGTCGAGACTCTTGAGACATCGATGGTTACCAGTGTCATCGTACCCTCGGTCGTAGTGACAAAAAAGAAAATGGTGAAGAAAAGCACTACTTTCCTTCACTATTTCGCTACTGTAAAAAAGTGAATGGTGGAATAAAGGGTTTTTTTTTCAACAATCATATCTCACCACAATGGTCTTGTTTGCTTAGAGTGAGAAACTCTGTCGCTCTGGCGCCAAAATCATGAGTTTCTGGAGAATCAGAAAAAAGAATCACAAGAAAATGAACTTGCAATCTTAGTCCAAATGTTAGTCAGAAGAGATCAGCTCTATATTTGTGTGAAGGTGGCTACCAAATTGCAACCAAGGGGAATTCAAGTTGTTTCCAGTCATGTAAGCGTGGCATGAGAATCACTAGAAGCTTACGTAGCTTTGTGTCCTTACGATAACGATACAGCGTAAGCGACCCAGGACAAAGTGCTCATACCCAAGCAAAGTACGCTTACACTAAGTCTTAGCGTTATATGCCGCGGAGCTCGAGTAGTGGTGGCTGACCTTAAACTTAAAACTGCACTCGTTCTTAGATACTAAAGATATGATATAATTGGCATCTTCTGGAACAAATCAAAGTAATCTAAAGGTAACTTAAACGGTAGGAACATGAACGTGCACATGGAAAAGGTGACTGGAACTGTACTTGAGCCCGTTACAAGGTTCTAGTCTTTAGTTCAGGCCTGCCCTTCACCTCGCTCCCCGTCCTGTCCATCATGTGGAAGTT
>JAAUXU010121362.1_pt1 | contig 32804 bp, 29 predicted proteins | sample 7278151 | NCBI WGS metagenome assembly JAAUXU01 (sample SAMN14350113, study PRJNA611818) | marine sediment metagenome | isolation source: surface marine sediment (1.8m) | place: French Polynesia: Moorea | collected 2018-08 | reverse complement strand
CAACTTGAACTTTTGCAACTTGAACTTTTGCAACTTGAACTTTTGCAACTTGAACTTTTGCAACTTGAACTTTTGCAGGGGACAGAGAGGTGCATTCCCAGATGAGAGGACCTGAAGACCAGAGCTCTGATCAAGAAGAACAAGAAGTTGAGTGAGAAAAAAATCAGTCAAGTGTAAAATTCCTGCAAGAAAAATAAGTTGTTACAGTCAGATTAATTTCTTTATGCCCGGTAATTGAGTTGGACTTTATCACCACTGTACACGCAAGTACTCATACATACTTGAGAAGAGATATGGATATGGCATACCTGAAAATCTTGCTGAGTGCGTGAAATAGCCTTCGGAACCTAAATAAAATCCACTGAATGAGGTGAATCCTCTGCTTGTTGGAATGTAAGATTCATTGCAGTATCCCAGATGCCACCTATCATATGTGCATACACACAGTACAAGCAGTTTAGGCATGGTTGTCTAGTGTGCGAAGATTATTCTTTGTTATCATACTGGATTATTCCATATCAACATACTTGCCAACCATATAAGACTTGTATCCTAGTCCATTAACGTAATCATCTGACATCCCAGGTTGACAGAAAAATAAACTTTTACAAATTCATTCCATCTTCACCCTTGTTGGCGCCGCGGTCCGATGGTGCCCATGCGTTATTAGCAGAGCAGGAAAGCAATATTTTGTTTACTTCAACGGCTCCAAGAATTCAGCCACATCAAAAAATGGGCGCAATTTGGCAGACTAACGAAAAAGTGGGATTATTCCCAGCTTGTTGGAGGTGGATGAGACCAACATTGTCCATTATATCATACAGATTCCGAGAAGTTGAATAGTTAGACTTGTTAGTATTCAATGCAGCCCTTATGGGATTTTAGCTGGAGCACAACTTGGCGTTTGATGTCATTAAGGAAACACCGGCCCTGTTCACAGTGGTTCGAGGAGAGAACGTGGGGAGGAGGAGGTTCAAGTGCTAGCAGCAAATGGCGCATATACTGTATTAGCTTTAGCTCTTGCATCTCGACTGAGCAGAGAAATTACTAACGTTAAGTTTTACTTCTTGCCGCCACCAAACTTTACAATATTGCTCTTCACTGTCGCCGATGACTTGAGACTCCTGAGAGAGGAGGAGTGCTCTATGTACTTGGTCACCGTATTCTGCTCTGGTGACCCCACCTGTACGAAGGTCTCATCGTCATCATCGCCTTCTTTGGATTTCCCAAGCTTTTCAAAGTCGTCAGATGAGCTAGAGTCTCCACTATTGACAAAGATCTGGACCGAAGTCCTATGCTGGTGTTGCTGTTCTTCTTTGGTTTGGCCTTCAGCCAGACTCTCCCGGGGTACCTTGTAGATGTCCATAGCATCCACAACAATGACCATCCCGTCGCTTTCGTCGAAGGCCACCGGGACGGCGGAGTCCTTCGTCTCAGAGCAGCTGGTCTTTTGTTTGTACCAGTTTCTCGTCATGTCTTCTGACGAGGGATGCCAGAAATGATCGTCGTCATCGTCTGGTGAACTCTCTGACTAGAGGAAGGAAGAAAAACTGCCTGAACTTTAGTACCTATATTGGCACTTTGGCCAAATGCACATCACTGCCTACACTGCTTTACTTACACTGACTGTTGCAATGCCCTCATCTTCCGCCACATAAGATTGAGGCCAGTCTCTCCGACTTCTGGCACCAAAAATTTCCTCCACCTGGAAAAGTGTTGGTGATACGCAACTGATGCCAAAATCTACGCACACAAATGTGCACTGCTGCACATGGCACCTTAGCATCCCGATGCCTCCTCTTCTGGTCATGACTGCTGCAGTCACAGTCCTCATCCAAGTGAAAGCAGTCGTCCAGATTTTCGAACGACTGATAAGTGTTCGTCGCTCCATCGTCAATGCTGTCGTCCTTATGGTTCAGCCTGGCGTTTCTGGACAGCGATTTCCACATATGAGAGGCCTTCCGCTTCACAGACGTCCTCTTCCTCACTTGCACGCTTTGGCTGCGCTCCTGAGGAGAAGGCATGCCTCTTCCAATGTCCAAGTGGCTACTGCGCTCCGGCACCGGATCTCTCGATAGTGGCAGGTCAGCGGTCACTGCTGTTGGTGCCTGGAGTTCCTGATTTGGTTCAGCTGTTCTGGGCTCTCCTTCAAGCTATACAGTAGATAAAGAAAAGTCTACCTATGTAGCGAGAGAAAGAATTTATCATCATCGGAATAACAGAAGGGGGCGGGGGATTGGAAGGCAGGAAACCAGTGAGACTACCTGAACCAGGTCAAGTGGATGATGCACGTAGTTTAGGCAAAAGCACTTAAGGCGAGCACCTGTTAAAAGGTTAATAGGATTCTGCACAGTTTTAACAACATTTCCCGTCTATTTGGAGAATGCTGGCTTTGGATGGTGGGGGTCGAGTAAGTGAATAATAACGCCATAGCAACCATAACATCAGTGTCTCTCTGGTTGAAGAGGTTCGATCATGCCGTGACAGTTGTTTTGACTCAGCTTCACCGCCTGCTGCCATCAGATAGCATTGACAGACGCTGAAGATTTTGCTTAGACGCTGGTCGCTGAACTGGTATTGTCTTAGCGTTCGCTCCTGACAGTTCTCTTCTAATTCTATCTTACCTTAATGTCTTTAGCGAACTCCGACTTTCTCCTCCTTGTAGACCACTTTCTTCTCGTTAGCCTCTCGATGCGAGTCCTTTCTGCAAAGCTCCCCTTGCCATCCTCTTCCACTGGCTTACAACAGCAGCAGCAGAGAGTCTTCCAAATCTCACCTAAGAAGTCTTTGATTCCTCTCCAGGCGGCGCTGAATCCCTTGGCAAAGCAGTCTAAGGCAGCCTCTGCTCTCCCAGGGAAAAAACGTTTGCTCACCCACTTGGCGATGTCCACCGCCATCTCGCCATTATTAACGATAGACTGAACCTGAATGGCTCCGGGGCCAAAGGCACAGTCGGACGACAGCTCCAGGTAGAAGCAGCCGCGCTCGTCCGCGCAGTACCACTTGATCAGACCCCGGCCGATCACCACCGATGAGCAGCCGGGCTGGTGCTCGCCCTCTTCTCTTTCAAGGTCTTTATTGAAGACAATTCTGAATTTGTCTGCGCTCATTTTATAGACGCATTCCGGCCGCAGCCGCCATCGCCTTGCGTAGGCGCTGTCACTGACGCTGACCAAAAGGTAGGGAGAGGACACGGAGGTCATGGTGAAAAAGCCGCCGCAGATCCCTGAGCATGTAGATCGACTCGGACTTGTACGAAGTGACAGCTTGGACAGTGACGAGATTATCGTAGAAACCTAGCAGGAAGTGCGCACCATTGTGTGATATGCGTGACAAAGAAACATATGGCGTCTTGCAGTTCTACCTAACTTGTTCTGATAATGGTATATTACTTGCTGTGCGCTAGTTGTCTGCTGAGGCTTCATCGCAAATGAGTAATCCACGTAACATCCATATTGAATTATGGGAGTTGGGTGTCTTAGTGATGCTGCATTCACTGCAAGGCTCACTTTCCCAATCTCAGTGCAGTACTCTTGAGTACTTGTAAATTCTAAGTGGTATATTTTCAAGTTCCACAATTGCACCCTTCATTAGCACTCACGCATTCATAAACAAGGCACCTAATGTACAAAATGAATCAATAGCATACAAAGCATTTTTAATAAGTTGAACACTGTTATCACAAAACCGATGTGCATTCTTAAATACTTCATTTACTTGGGTATATGCGTATATTTTTACCCCTGAAGCTTGATCTCTATGTTTCCAACTAGCACATACAATCTATTCTGGCAATTACTGCACTGCACGTTCTGTGTATTGTAGCATGATGCACTACAGTTTCTGCAAAAAAAAGTACTGGTATGCAATATCTTTACAGCCAATGAGAGCATATTAAGAACGACAACCCACCCATTCCTCACGCTATGCTTGAGGAGACTTAACCTTCGGCCAATGTTGGGAGTTGGGTCATAAACTCAGAGGACTACTATCCTGGCTTCAGATAGGCATACTTGTCTCTTCTTCCCGTCTGTGTGTGTGTGTGTGTGTGTGTGCGTGGGTGGGTGGGTGTGTGAGCGTGAGTGTCGAGGAGTTACCCATTCGTCTGAATAAGATTATGCAGTAACTGTCAGTAAATCAATATATTTTGCGAGGTCATCCCTCGGGGTGGTGCCTAGGTCTTACCTTAAACCGTCCTTGAGGGGCCCCACCAACACCTTGATTCAATGTCGATTGTTCTGGTGCTCAAGTGGCATTAAAAGAGGAGAACACAGAAAAACACTGAAATATATTCTCATTCCTAGGTACTCCTTAGGGACAAGTTCGGGTTCGGCCTCGGGTTCCGGCTCAGCTCTGCCCTTACGGCTCAGGTCGGGTTAATTTTGAACCTGCAATTGCTCTAAACATTCTGTTAGAACTTTCTATCTATGGATCCTCAGATCTTTCCGACGGGATCAATTTGACCTAATATCCATCGGAGCAACTCTGGCAATTACATATTATAGCTGCTGTTTTTTCTATCTATCATAGCCTACGATCCAACTCCCAACCATTACCTCAGTTTTGTAACAGAAAAGAGAAGAGTTCGTAGAGTAGTTTGTTTTACGTTTAATATAGTAACGTTACAACGGGCTTTTTTCATGTCAGCAATGCAGATTAGGGGCAATATGTACATTCAATGACCCAGGCAAATGAACTTTTACTTGTCAAACTTTCTGGTACTCATTAATAATTCCCACATCCAGTGTGAGCGAGCAAAATCTGGAAAATTTTGATACCTGAGTACTCTCCATCATAACTTTTTTATTTGAATAGAGGAGATTGCAACTTTCTTAAGAGCAGAGTACAGTCCTCACACTACGGATTTTCCAATGGCGCCTCCTCTCTCTTCCACGATCTTGGCCAGTTCGTTAGTTTCTTTGTTGCCCGAGAATTTGCAACGCAACCTCATTTTAGATTTTGCTCAACCACACTGAACGCACGATTATGACAAGTGAAACTGCATTTATTCCGATGAGACAGAAATCGCCAGTGCTAACTTTCAAACACGACCTAAGCAGGCACTACGCAAACGGTAGCTGTATTATGGGTACAGTGCAGAAGCACAGACAATACGTGTATGTCTCAGTAGCTGCTCAATATGGAGAAAAGAGAACTTGCAAATTCAGCAGTTTCAACGCTTCCTCCAACTTGGCGCTTCTACTGTCTCGATGAGGCACCATTGAGTCAGACTCCTGCACACTGACCTCGAGGGAAGTGGACATTCCAAGAGGAACACGTTCTTGTGCTCCACCGCTCGAAAAATATCTCGTAAACAGCTTCTACTTTTAGATGAAAGAAGAAGAGGGATCTTTCCTTCACTACTGTTTGCCAAGAAAACCTCTCTCTGGCAAAGAGGCTTGGTGCTGAGCATATAAATCGCACTGTAAATCCTCACTCACTATCACTCTGTCACGCACACGCACGCAGGGTGGCACAGCATCAACTTTAGAGGACGCAAAAAACTTGTGTAAGATAGCTCTTTCGTCGCCTCTCACTCAGTATCTGTAGAACTGCGGCTTGAAGGGGCCCGTCTTGTTGATCCCCAGATATTTCGCCTGTTCGTCCGACATCTCCGTGAGCTGAGCCTGGAAGATGGGCAGGTGCAGCGAGGCCACGTACTCGTCGATCTTCTTCGGCAGGAGATAGACCTCTCGCTTGTAACGGCCGCTGGGAGCGTTGAACAGCTCGATAAGAGCCAGCACCTGTGTGCAGGCGTTCACGGACACCACGAATGTAGGAATGCTGAGGAAAAGTCGAGATAATCGTTCAGGTTGTGTTTGTGCCGACTACAGTCAAGTCTCGGTTGAACGACATTTTACATTGGCTATTGTGTATACCTAAAAGGGTTGATCAAAACTTGCACAGTACCATATTTATGTATACAGTGTATTCCATCTATGTTTATGCTTGTTCTGAGCTATAAACGTATCCAATCCTGACTTGCAAAAGTACACATTAACTTCCTGTAATCAGAGATAGAGATTGAGAGTCTTCATGCGATCGGATTTAATCAATGATCAAATCGTAGTGCTCAAGAGGTGAAGCCTAACGAGACCGAGACTTGGCTAAAGATTAGTTTTTTTATGTTTCAGTATTTCTTAGGAAAAAGTTCGACTTGCAAAATTTCAACTATCCGAATACTTCCTGTCCTTTATACAGATCCCGACTAGTCTGGACATTGGACAGCAGTTGCAAACTCATACACGATCGATCCACATGATCCAGGATGCCCAAAACGTCACGTTGAATCAAGTTTTCCTTTCTATATAGAATCACAATTTTGATTTTTGCAAAATAATGCAGCTAGAAGCGAACAAGCTAGCAGCAACGAAGTTGAAAATCGGTCAATGCACATATCACCAAAAGCTCTCGACATGACTTGAAAATGAGGTCCTATGTACTGGCCTTTTCTTCCATGCCGTCGTTGGTCGATCGCATACGCATAAGGGCCAAGAACCAGTGTCACGACATGCTCTGAGGATATATACCGTACACTTACCTTGTTGTGGCGAGGTTAACCAATCTCCCCTCCGCCAGCAGAATGATCTTCTTTTTGTCCGGGAAGATGATATGGTCGACATTGGATCTGACCTTCTCCCACGTGATATTGGGCGTCTTAAGAGTGTTCACATCGATCTCAGCATTCGAATGACCCATGTTGCAGACGATGCAGCCGTCCTTCATTGCCTCCATGTTCTCGCGGGTGATGATGCGCTTATTCCCAGTGGCAGTCACCACCTGCACGTGGTACAACAAATGCTCTAGCAACAGAGCGATGTAGCCAAGTCGTTTCAACTCACTATGTCTGCCTTTTTTACGGCCAAGTCCACTCTTCTGACCCTGAATCCGTCCATGGCTGCTTGGAGAGCGCAGATGGGATCGACCTCGCTCACTATAACATTGCACCCCATGCCTCTCAAGGACATGCTGCAGCCCTTGCCAACCTGAAACAAAAAAAAACCGACAATGCCAGACTGGTGTAAGCACCCAGCAGATTACATCTGTGCTCTTAAAAATAAAAAAAGGCTTTTCTGAGACGTGTCTTCTGATGTTGAGCGAAGGAAGCAGAAGTGAATTGGCTCTATATCATAACATCGTCACTGGTCCCATGACATGAAGATCAATATAGCACTGTTAACCCGGGGGGTTGTCTTGCGCGTGTATGTGAGCTAGAGAAAGAGATAAAGTCTTCTAGACTTGGTGAGTAAGCGATTTTCCGAAGGTCACATGTTTAACTAAGTGAACAAGCCGTGTACATCAGTCACATGAAGGCTCAATAAAGGCCATAAGGGCTCATGTAACATACCGATTCGAGTCACAGCAGTGTGCAGCACGAAAGACTTGTATATCTGATCTCAGTAAACTTCCATTTTGGCTCCAGAAAGTACAGTAGAAACTGTTTTTACTGGCACCATTGAGACCATGCATAATGTCGGTATATGCGGATAATCGGTATATCTGATTTTGGCATGAGCTAATTCTGCTGCACATGATAACACAACGTTTCCTCGTTAGGTAGCATTACAGTGCCTCAAACAAAAACCACTTGGAAACGTGTGGTAAATCAAGAAGGAACGGTTCTGTTGGGAACAGTTAGTGGCTTTGGCTTGCAGTTACCGGTTAAAATTTAACGTGTAGTTACTGGTAAGAAAATCAATGACGTTCCTATGTCACGCGGCACCACAGCTTTGTGAGTCCCGTAGGTACTCATGCACTTCTTGTACACGTACGAAAAAGAAGAGCTGCACGACGACTCATGGGACAGCAACAGTACAGTGGTCCTGTGTAGAGAAGAGACAGAGCAGCTAGTACCAAGTCTTGGTCCAACAATCATCAATGGCCATCATTGTACATCAGCAGGTGGAGTCGATCCTTCCTCCATGTCCGAATTAACGGTCTCTAGCGCGTAAACAAGCGCTCAGACAAGGCCATAAAAGAGCGTTACGATGAAGCTCATTGAAATATGCATTGAAGCATAGCTAAACACCGTGTCCATATGGGCAACGCCAGGGCGTTCACCCATGCACGCACACATACCTTTCGCGAAGTGCGTATTTATAGCACCACATGTGTTATTCTGAGTGCGTCACACATAGTGCAGCATGTACTTGCACCAACGCCAAGTTACTCGTACCACATCTGCAATGCAGGATAGACGCACCTCTTAGGCAATTGATGAGCTCACAAAGTAAACTTTTTCCCAACTATGCAGAAGATAGCTGAGGCAGTGAAAAAATTGACTACTGATGCGTGGAAAGGACAGAAGAGATGCTCTAGAGAGACCCTGTGACTTTTTACGGTACGAAGTGCGGTTACTACCCGTGCACAAAACGCGTCATGCCGGCAACAGAAAAGAAGCCCAGGGTTGGCTTCTTTTATTTTTTTCGTAGACATAATTTCTCCATTCGTCGATCTGACGCTTCATACACTTACCTTCTCAACAAAAGGCTCTGGATGAAGTAACCTTTAATAAATGTCATACCTGTCCGTATCCGCAGACGAGTGCTGTCTTTCCGGCGATCATAGTGTCCGTAGTCCTTTTTAGTGCATCAACGATGCTCTCCCTCTGGCCGTAGAAGTTGTCCATCATGGTCTTGGTGACGGCGTCGTGAGTGTTCATGGCGGGAGCAGGCAGGCCAGCGGAGGAAAGAGAGGTGCCAGACTCGCCGCCCGCAGTTGGGCCACTGCGAGACAACTATGGCGAGAATACAAAAATGGAGCGATGTCACAGCCTGAATTACTACAGAACTTAATATACCACGTGCATACATATACCTAAGTACGTTCCATACGTGCGTACGCATCACGCATGTACTGCATGGTTACCTACGTTATGTCCTGTAGAGTACAGGTAGAGAGAGACATATGAAGAGGTACATCCTCCGTTTTGTTTGATATGAAATAGTCGGTCATCATCCCATGAGGAAAGTCACGCTGGTAGAGATTGTCGGTATTGGATAGGGATGCCACCAATGATAGCTAAATGTGCGGGGTTTTTTTGAAGATCGTCATTGTCAATGGATCTGTACAAGGGGGTCGTCATGACGACTAATTCAGCTATTGTGGCAGAACACAAGTCCCTCTTGCACGGAGTGAATCTCCACCAGGGCGTGTATGACGTACAGGCCCCTCTTACGCCAGCACGAGACCATCATGATGTACTTCATTCACCTGGTAAAGTCTGTGCACACCGGTGAGGTTCTCTTCTACCACGCCTTTGAGCATGCGCGCCACTGACGGGTACTTGCGTACAAGGACATGAGTCAAGTCGCCACCGTCGTCGAAAATCTGTCGAGAGAATAAATTGAAGAGTGCACAACAAATGTAGGCATTGTTAAAGTAACAAACCGCGTCATCACTGCTTCTATGTCCACTACGTACTTACTTACTGTCCGCTATAAGACAGCCCTTTTCCACAGAACATACATGACAAAAGTCAGTTGTGTTAAAGTACAGCGTACACTGTTGCTGTGCATGCCGTACACGTATGCGATACGTATGTCTCCCCTGTGTAGTGAACACCGACCGCAATTTTCTTGTCCTTTCCTTCTCGCTTGGTCAGGTACACACTCGAGTCCAGGCGAATTTGGCGCGGTTTGGGGAAGGCCCTACAATGGGGGCATTTGAAGGCAACGTTCTTGGCTTGCAGGAGGCAACCATTGTGGGCGGAAGAAATTTCGTCCGAAAAAGCGGGAAAATCTTTCCCCTCTAATTTGCTTCCCTTGTAGGACAACTCCTCCGTGGATGACCTTATTCCTTCTGCTAAATTGGCCAAGAGAGTCACGCAATGCGGCTTACATGGTGACCCTGAAACTGTCACAGCAGGACTTCAGTGACACATCTCTTCGGATCCGGTCCAAGCACGTGCGCTCAGAGCTGTTGCATTAGATAATACTGAATTGCTAGTGGAAATGAGACGGTCAGAGCTTTTCTTCCCAAGTTTTATTATGCTGCTCATGCGCCATCGACTGTTGCCAAGCGCACTGAAGGCCCTTATCAAGGGACTCCTTCACTGTTTAGGCTATGGCCACGTTAGGCAAGACTGGCATGGCGAATACAGCGAAGCCATCTGCTACTTCTGCTGCTTTTCATCTTCTTCGCATCCATGAGTGAACGCATAAGGAGAAATGGGCTTTTTATGGCAGTTTCAGTTGAGAAGGATGAAGCTTCTGGGCATTATTGTACTTTAACTTTGACAATATTGCCAGCACCGCTGTGTATGACACAGTACCTGCTTCACTCTCCGTGCGCCCAACGGTGTCAATAGTTGTTCAATGCTTTCTCACCAGATTCGGTTGCCAGTTCTCCGTGCTGAGGCACTGCTCGATGCACCACCAAAAGTCCTCCTCGTTCTGTCCCCTCCACGCGTAGACGCTGACACCTGCCTCGGCTAGGGCTGCTGCAACCTCATTCTGAGTGGAGAAAATGTTGCAGGCAGCCCACCTTACCTAGGAGAGCGGGAAGAGAGACTTATTTTTAAAGGACATGTGAAACTTTGGCCTTAGTTGATGCAAAACTTACAGAGTTTCATCTTCCCTGTACCACATAACGCAACATTTGAGACCTTACCCATCGTCAGCCCCAACTGCCACATCGCACGCAGGCTCCATTATGCTCTGCATACGTACGTGAGGGAGCGCGCGATCGCATACTTGTAGGTACAATGGTAACTCATATCGTCTATGCATGAGCAACTACGCATACCGCATTACCATCCATCATCATATCATGCCCTGCGGTTAAGAACTTGAACCTGTAGCTATTGACTTTGACGCTACGCAATTTTCTCCAGCGAACTCCGCTGAGAATTCAGCACAGCAAAATACATTTTATCCGACATCTGGAGTTTTTCGCATCCTCTGGTAATCCAGCAGTCTGGATTACAAGAGTCGAAACAGCCTAAGATCCAAGTACTGTTGCTCAAATGCATTGTACCTGAGCGCCGAGCGTCACCAGCGTCTCGATCATAACCGCGGTGACGGCATTGATATGCGAGCAGCCGATAATCCTGGCGCCTTTCAACGGTTGGTCTGCAACGAACAAGCAGAGGAAGTGAAAACTATCCCCCTCTGAGGAAAAATGGGGGACTTCCGACCTGAAACCGCCCTCGTCCTGAGTGAGAGCAGCGCCGGCATCTCGCTCTCTGCCAGCTGGATCTCCTTTCGTCCGAATGTGTGCGCGTTGATGTTCTTGACGCAGAAGTCAGTGAATCCTTTCGAGTTAACGTGAGTTCGCTCTCGTGGGTGAGGCAGCCGAGAGTCGTCGTCCTCGTCTTCGTCGGAACTGAAGGAAGACCTAGAAGACAAGCCGTTGGTGCAGTACGAGTAGAACTCTTTGTGGGTAACATCCCATGAGCACCTACCATGAGTCATTTGAGGCAATGGATGTTCTTCTGCCACCGCCACTCTCTGACGCCGATGCCAAAGAAGACTTTCTCGAGTCCCTCCCCGGCCCAGAAAGTGGCAAACTGAGGCGGCGCTTTGAACGGTCCTTGAAACCGGCGGCTGTCGCCTCCAATAATTTGGCCGGAATCTTCAGCTGGCCGACGGTCTCGCCGTTTTCCTCGTCAGACATTATGAGAAGAGTCTCTTATTCACAGGGAACCGACTTTTTCAAAACAAGAGCTTCCTAAGCTGAGGGTTAAATCTTACGCTATCTATCCAATTTAAGGATCCCTCTCTTCTTTGTTTTGCGCCAAAGTTTTGGAAGAGGCTTTGTTTCGTCTACGTAATAACATGAGCACTATAAAGAGCAGAGTTTTTCCGGCACTTCTTTCCTTCACACAGAGTTTTTCTCTTTGTTTAGGAGCCTCATGCAGCACAACATTGGCACTCGTTTAGAGGCTCCGCTGGCGTACACGTGGTGGCACAACGTGCGTGAATGAATCTTGCATCCAATCTCCGGGCTCTCCGGGAACACATTAGGGGCTTCCACTCGCTCTCTCTCTCTCTCTCTCTTTGGCTGTCTGCTTCTTGCTGTGCAGATCCTGGCTGGGTGGAATACTTGGATAAACGCCTATTGCATGCTTCAGTGGTGGTGGGACCTACTCAGTACTTGTATCCAATATTGGGACGCCTCTGCACATTTTTAACGGCCCCGACTTTCAACTGCTGTCGCAATACGCTCGGTCGATCAGAGCGGCTGCTTGAAGTTGACAACGCTCAAATGGGACCCAGGGACTAAATTTCCTTCTCATCCATTAAGATCGGAGAGGACAAATGGCCTCCCGCTTTCTCTTAAGGCAACGGAGATAGAAAGAATGAAGTCGTCGGTTGATACCCGAAAGGTTTTTCCAGAGAAGCAGACTTTGGGCGAAGGCAAAAAATAAAAAACTTTCAGCCAGTCGTCTTTTAGTCAGTATCCGTTATTGCATACGTCGAGACACAGAGAGACAGAGACAGAGCGAGTGAGCGACCGAGCGAGAACGATTTTGACTGCAAGAGAGCGATCTGGCTGGGCCACGTTCGTTCCTTGCCTCACGTGTGTAGGGCATATGGAGAAAAGGCCTCAACTGTTCTTTGCCTCCTTTTGTGACTTTTCTCTGGGAGAAAACGCTACCAACCCTCGCACCTTCCTTCCATTCTCCCGAACAGTTCACTGTCTTTAGACCACCGCCTCCTCTATTTGGACTCTGGAAAGAGGCGCAATCTGAAAATAGAGAGCCCTTTCCGTGACCGAAGAACAGAACTGTCGGAAGATTTATTGTATGTGCATCCAAGAAATTAAGTCTGGCATCTCATGAACGAATGCATCCTGCATCGAGAGCAGTTTGTGCCTCGAGTGCGTCACTGTTACGTCTGTGCTGGATGAATGATTACGCTAGTTCTTGTTATTATCTTATCGTATAAGGGAGATGCATTGTCCAGGATAGAGAGGAGCTATTTCTTTCCCCCAATACTTTCACTTAACGTACAGATACTGTGTGCGTGAGTTATATGCTGCGGGTTTTTGTTGCTAGCAACACAACCTGTCTATGTATGCGCAGTTCGACAATGTCCGACCTGCTCGACGTCGGACAACAGCTACAGGGTGAGGGGCGATGACAGGGAGAGGGGTAATTGAGCGGCGAGAGACAAACGTCCTACAGGAAATCTTCCTCTTGCCTCCCTCACCTTTGATGTGTGCTTACGTGGGGAAACTTTTTGCCCTCACTAAATCACGCTTGTACACTGTTGTTTGTGTACTGCGCAGCACCACCACTCAAGCAATGTTTTCCTCTGTCCAGCGTCTCTTGTGGCGTCTTCTCTTCACTATACTTTCGCGCGTACTATAACGTAGATGTGCGTGCTAGGACAGTCGAGAGACGACTGGTTTTTTTTTTTCGAGCGGCAACTTTCCTCCCTGTCTCTCTCTCGCTCTCTTTCACTCCTACTGCGAAGTATTGAGGCAGGTGGCAGAGAGAGCCTACCCCTAGCTAGGCCTGCTGCGCTGCAGTGGCCTGTTAACGCGGCTTCGGGCCACGTAGTGCATACGTTTACTTGCCCCGCGAGCCACTTTTGCACACACTACTCAAACTTGCCGCTCATTGGCAGCGTAGGATCCTTAAATTCTCTCGTCATTCTGGTCGGCTGCCAAAAACCAGAAAGTGGCGAGACCAGTTTGCATTATCATAGCCTGATCCAGCTGGCATTGGTTGGGGGAGGGCAGTAGATTTTGGCGTGCAAAGAAAAGTGCAAAGAGGCAAGAGAGATAGGGAAGGGCATTGCGCATTCTTTGGCTCAAAAAAGCTCTCGTTTTTACGCAGAGCCAAGCACAGAGAGCACAGAGAGCTCGTCAAATAAAGAGAAAATACACAAGCGGTGAAGTCACTTGTTCTATGATCTGGAACAAATGCGCCGCTGTCGCAAATGCTCTTTTTAACTTGCAGAGCGGACACAATGAAAAAAATGAGCGATAGATGTAAGGAAAGTAGTAAAGAAAGCTCTATCAAGATATGCCGCGGACGCACCGTCAAGGAGAAACGGAGGCATGGCGCTTCCCTGCTTTCGTGTACTTTGTGTAGGCTCACTGTCAGTGCCTTGCCCGGAAAATTTGTAGTGCAACACACAAAGACACCACAATCCCAACAACGGTATCCCTCCCTTGGGCTAACACCAGGAGCATTAGCAGTAAGAAGGCAGGTTCAAAGCAAACATTGTTTAAGCTTGACAGCTGCTGCTTGACTCTTCTATTTTAGTTATGTTAGTTTCTTTTAACACGTGCAGCGGGGCCTATGGTACAGGAGGAAGATCGGCTGGCCTAGTTCTTGAGCAATACGTCCCACTACGCCCTCCAGTAGCCCTACAAGCACTTGCGCATGCTCCCTGCATATACGTATGTCAGCGCCCGTATGTAAGTATTTATGCATGTCTGCTGTTGTACTACTTGGACGGTGCAAACAAGCCCGCAAAAAAATCAAAAGAACAAGAGCAATGTCTGAACCCGGCGCGTTGCACCCACGCCATGCAGAGAATGCAAGACGACATCGATGAAAAATGGACAGGGCTGCAACGGACTAAAACAACAACAACAACATACGTCCACAGGACAAACAAACCGCGAGTAACAAGCAATAGAGAAGTATGATGACAGACTGCTCAAGTATGTGTACACTGTGTGCGCAGCATGAATACTTTCGTCCATGCTAGAGACGCATGCATATGAAAGTATTCGCTCCACTATGCAAGGTAGTGGAAACCTTAAAACAGGCGTTTCCTCTTTTTCCTGCCAGTGGTATAAACTTTGCATAAACTTAATGCACTCACGCACACACTCGGCCAAGTAGTCAGAAAGTGCCTCCAGAGAGGTCACCGAATCCTTACCCGAACTAAACCATGTTTTATGCGTAAACTTTGCCTATTACGCTTTCACGCAGAATGGGCGTGAAAGCTAACGTTAGGGTCGATCTTCACTTAATGACCTTTTCTTCCTGGAGAGCAACGCGGCGTCGACATTCAAATGGCGGTTTCTCCTCGACGTTTACAGTCGGCCCAGATACTTTCTGCTTGACACAGCCCAAAATACGCAGATTTTGCGTGTGTCTCCTGCGACACAGAGAGTGCAAAATGAAGATAATCTAAACAGATAGAGCATCTAACTCCGCTACCTACGGCGACTGGAGAGGCCAAGGGCTACAATCTATGTAATCCTAGGCGTGCTACGGAACACTGTGGCCAGCACAATTTGCTAGTTGGCCGTAGTCGAGTTCTGAGAGAGTACCGGTATTGTGTTATCAAATTGCCAAGTGTCCTCCCCTACACATGTACTATAGGTACTTCAGCACATCTCTGCGATACACAAACTGTCTTCTTGACTATGCAAATGCACGAAAATGGGTACTCACCTATGGAAGCGGCTTCGCTGTGCGTGCCAGTGTTTCAAGCTACCTACTACAGCCATCCTTTTCCGAGATTGGGGTACAAGAGCAAGTTGCAGTGAGGAAGAAAAAGTATTGACCTGAGTGCAGTAGAGATTGAGGTTTGACCTTACTTGCATTACGTAGGTGCTGCAGTGGTCGTCGTTGAGATGACTTTGGATGTATCACTGAAGAAGCTTCATTCATACAAGGGGAATTAGAATGGATGCCTGCTTAATGGAGTTGCTTGTTGCACTTCTGCACAACAGAGCCGGTCCATCCTTGGTGTGGGCACGGACCGAGGGCTGCCGAACTGCTGCCGTGCGAAGTTAATTTGGATTGTTTTGAATTTTCTGCAAAGCACTTTGGTGATTTCTGGCTAAAGTAAAATTCCACAGCCCGATCGAGGAATTAAGCGTCCTCGACTACATTCTCGATCGTCTGCCCAAGCTGAGGTCTGGAGAACGAAACTTGAGACTCGGGAAAACGCGAAGGTGATGGTGGAGGACGTTGTTATTTCGATGCAACTTTTGATGCATGATTTGTGCAAGCTCTTTTCATTCGTGGTTGATGGTGATTTGATGCACTCGTCTGATTCCAACGTCCTCTGTGTTACACTTGGTGCATGCGTGACCCAGACCAGTAGCTCTTAAACGAGAAACTGGTTCTCCCATCTCTGACATGAGCAGGTGCTAATTCTCAACACACACCTGGGAACGCATATTTCTGAGGTAAAAAAAGAGGAAAAATGAGCTTGTGTCAGTCAGATGACGCGCGTGATGCGTCGTCTTCGACCGTCTGGTGGTTTTCCTAACTCAGGTACCGCATTCGTCATATTTGTTGTGATTCTCGAAACTTTGTTTAGTGCGGTGACAATAGTGCTCATCCCGAGCCAGCACTTATAGCAGGAACCCTGACGCAAGTGGTGAAAACAAGTGGTGAGAAATTAAACAATATCTCTGCCACCGTCTTCAGGTGCAACCTCATGGAAGGCAGCAACTCGGACATCCTCTAGCCACGACTTACGGATCACCTGATTTGATGCAGCTGTGAATATTTTTTGAGATCTGCTTCCTTTGGGCATTTCAGTTTTCATTTCTCAGTTTAGAACTGCTCCAACGACGAGATTGCTTTTTTAGACGCCCCCCTGCACTAGGTAACAACACAAAGAGCAGAATGTGGGTAGCCTATAAGCCTTATACTTAAGGATGCAGAAAAGTACGAAGAAATTCTTTTATCTGAGACATTATTTCATGCTAGCGAGAGCAATATGGGACACTCGGTTGATCTTGATGAAGCCGCTTAAGTTGGCAAAAAATTATAACTAAATATGACACACACTGCGTAGATGGCTTTGCTATCTACAGTATCCTGCAAAGTCTCATATTTGGAGTCGACGGAGCGCGCCTTTCATTTTTTGTTGTCTTTGTGGTTGAGGCATCGCGCAAGAGACACACTAAGAAAAGAAGATGCATGTGGCCCCAGAGAGAACAGACACAAACATCCATTATGTCAAGAAGCACAAATGAGACAGTGAAAGATTCAAATATATAATGTAATACTATTAATTCTAGAGGTGGTAATTCTACAGACCGTCTGAGTCATTGATCCGTAGATATGTGCAAAATGAGCAAAAAACGCACCCTCTGTCGGCGATACCATCTAAATTCTTCTTAAATCACCACTAAGTGGGGAGAAATGTACTCTTTTCTAAACAAAAACTTCCAACTTTGTCGCCTTGGCTTCACTTTTGAGTGACATGCCAAGTGTGACCGCAACATTGCACTTTTGGCATATTTTGCCCACGTCTACTTTTTGTTGACTTCTTCTATAGGTTATTTCGAGCTTTTTTCTGATGATACAACTATAAGAAGTAGCTTTGAGTGGTCAAAACCTATCGTTGGGTGCTTTTTCACTCTTCTAACTGGTGGGATGTGACTCTTAGCAACGCAAGGGCAGACTTTTATGGTCCGGTCCAAGGTGATAAGAAATTCTGATGGTCATAGGAATTTCCGAATTAGGTTTTGCGCGGCGGAGGAAAGATTGGTGCTGAATACCTTACTTATCCAGTCTCACACAACCTTGGCGGAAGTTCACGTTGCAAGCAACAGAATTACATATTTCCATCACCCCTGGTGAGTCACTCCTTGCAGTGTGTGCGACTGTGGCCAACCTGGTGACGTCGTCATTGGCTGGGTGGGGTTCGAGCCTTGTGAACTGACGAGCCTGAAGCCACCACCACCCCCAGGTTGATGTCGCGCGCTCTCCAAGGACTGTTACACACTTGCGTGTCCTTTCTAAATCCCAGGTTCAAAAATGGCGGATGATTACGCGCAGTGACCTTATTATCGTGGATGAATGTGGGCGGTTTAAAAATGCGCGATTACCTAGAAATCGCGGTTCAAAAACCGTCTGTCACCCGGCGAAGAGAATCCGTCTCTGTGCTAGTGTGCGCAGTGGACTCCGCTGATAGTGCACTTTTGTGGCGAGAGTCAAAGGGGAGGGTGGGCAATACATACGGAGCAAATCCGGAGTCAGGCAAGGTCACATAACATATCTATCGAGGTCATCTCAGAAGTCTCAGAAGAGCAGATCGTGGAGAATGTCAAGGCCTCAATGGAAACCGAGACACTCGAGGAGGAGAGTGACGAAGCCGAGGAGAAGGCGGAGAATGGAGAGCCTTTAAACAGCGGAAAAATGAAAGCAGAGCTCTAGACGTCCTCAAACGAGGGCTTCAAAGCTCGGAAATTCGAGGACCAAGAAGCTACTGTATTGCTTTGCAAGAGCTATGGAGGAGACCTTTTGCAGCTCAGTCCGGCAGAATATCCTGGATAGGTTCTCTACTCGCTAAGTTTGTCTCTAAGTGCCCGCTGTAAGCGACTAAAATTACTAACAGTGTCAATCCGTTCTGTCCCTGCCCAATTTGCACACCGCATCATATAAGCGGAGACCACTGTACTATTTGCGCGTCACGCACCGGGCGGAAACAACGAGTTATACGAGTCGAGTAGGAAAAACTGATCTCCCACTGTGGTACGAATACACGGTATTACGTAATATGCCCCTCGAGGCCTGAAACTTTGAGGAAACTGACTCTTTAATCTTCAGTCTTGTCTTTTGCCTTTGTCTTTGCGGAGCAGTAAATACTGTTTTTTGACAACTTGTTTCGAGACGATTAAAGAGGAGATTTCCCTTACATTCTCCTTCCAGTGACGGGTGCGTTTTATTTGACTTAGTCCTGATTCGAGTCACGAATGATTCGAGTCAAGATTCTGCCAATTCGGAAATGAGTCAAATACATGTGTTTTATCCGAATCAGAGTCAAATGTGGCGTTGTTGCTGAAAACTGTCTTAAAAGTCGCACCAATTTTTCTCAATTTTTTTCTCTGATCCCTCACCTGACCCCTTAGAAATGCCAAATTTGTCTTCTTGTTCCATATGACCCAAGGAAAAGAAAAGCAAACGTTAAAAAAATCGTAACTTTGAATATGGGTCGTTTCGCACAGCCGAGTCAAGTCGAGTCAACTCGAATCAGACTTCCTTCCTGCAAATACCAAGCGAGTTCGGAGAATCCGTAGTCTCAGTCAATACAACATGTCAATACAACCCTAATGCGTACTTGACCCAGAGAAAAGAGAGAAGAAGAACGCGCTTCCTTTATACGCTCGCCCTTCGAATGTGGAACGCAAAGTCCACAGCTGAATCAGCTGCCACTGAGTCCCAATTGGTGACCAGCGTGATCAGTCTACATACAATGTACAGTGTACAGTGGCCCGCATACAGTGCTTGGCACCATTTGGGGATCAGTGGCAGCTTATTCAGCTGTGGACTTTGCGTTCCACATTCGATCGGCGTAAGCGCGTTCTTCTTCTCTCTTTTCTCTGACTTGACCACTTGGAGTGCTCAAATACACGGGGAGCTGAACTTCTCGTCGTGTTTTTCCCTCGAGGGCGTAAGGCGGTGACCAGTGTTGTCGTTGGCTGTGACCAGTATTAATGTTGGGAACAGTGTCCAAAGAAGTGGACTGTCCAGACGACAAGGACCAATTTCCCATGTCCACTTAAAGTAGAGAATCACCGCCACTAGATGGCGCCATCAGCGACGTCACCGGTCTCCCTCTTACACGCTCCAATGTGGGTGTCACCGAATTGCCTTAGTTGGAACTTCGGCAGTTGCCTCCCCGAGAATTCCCCTCCTACCTTTAGGAAACTTCACCGATGGCGCAGAAACCAGTTCTCTCATTCCTCCTGGTGTTTGTAGCAGCTTCAAGCATCAGCACAGATGATGGCGAAAAAATGAGCCGCTTTGAGCGCTACAATGGGTAAGAGGACATTGTAGTTAGTACCTGTATCTACTCGAACATGCAAGTATGCATCACGTATCATTATGATACATAGGTACCATTTGCTCCTACTGCATCCACCCGAGGATTCATCAGTCCTGAGCTTTTTATCAAAAGAACTGCCCGACGAACATGGACACGTGATCTTTTGGTCCCCCCTTGAACTTTCCTATAGTATCCAACTAGCAGTCTCGTATGACAGCATTGAAAGAGTTCTAAAGGTGCTGGCGTCAACTGGGACCTTCTACAGACTTCTCATTGGCGACATTGGAGCGTGAGTAGACGCCAGAGTGGTTGGTTGCATTCTCCTTGAAGCAACGATTCTATGATTATGCGCTTCATGCGGTTACCAACAGGGTAACGTTGAAAGACTCTGCGTCCTTAGATACCTGCGCCATAGTACGGACCCCACTTTTCTGCCCAGAGTCTTCCCAGACGCCAATTATACCCTGGACTGGAATGCATATTACTCTTACGACGACGTGATGGAGTTCCTGGACGCGATGGAATCACAATTTCCTGAAATGGCAGAGAAAAAAATCATAGGAAAGTCGTTCGAAGGTAGGCCTATAAAGGCCTTAAGGGTGGGAAGGGGCCAGGCCGGCAACGTGGCACACAACGTGTTTATAGAGGCAGGTGGGCCCATGCTTCCACCGTTTAAGCACCCCAGGTTTGCGGCTCCTGTATTAATGCACGCTCCTATTACAAAAGGGATTCATGCGCGAGAGTGGATTTCACCTGCAGTGGCCGCCTACATCATCAGGGAGCTGCTGGAACATTCCGAGACCCGCCCCCAGTACACGAACGAGCTCAACATCCATTTCATACCTATAGTTAATCCAGACGGATACGAGTACAGCAGACGCGAGGTATTCTGTGTTACATCTGAGTGTTTTTATGGACGCTGCTGCGCTATGAAGGGTCCGATGTTAATATCGACAGGGACGTTCTTGGAGAAAATCAAGGGTGACTTTGCCAAATAGTCCTTGCCGAGGGGTCGATCTCAACAGGAACTTTGATGTACACTTTGGAGGTAACTGAGATCGAGAGATCATAAGCCCAAAAGTAGTGGCCAAGTAGTGCATGCTTTCACATAACATGTAATTCAACTTTCTCGCTTATCAGAAAGTGGAGTTTCGGATGATGAATGCAATGAAGACTACCCTGGTTCCTTCCCCTTCTCCGAGAATGAGACCTTAGCTGTCAAGAACTACTTCCAATCGCTGAATCCTATTCCAATATTTTCCCTCTCCCTCCATGCAGCCGCCGGGGAACTTTTGTGGCCTTGGGCCTATAAAACCGGGCACCCTGCAGACAATCACGACGAGATGGTAACTTCAGATTTATGCTTGGCACATCATGCACGTGCGGGTGCTTGCCTAGCATACCACATGTGTACACACACTTATTCCGTCTTGTGCAACTGAACCTGCTGCACTTACACGCGTGCGTGCGTTGTGCAGTAGACCGGGAAGCACACGCTCTTTTATGGAGCATAAACGCCTAGAAAGCTTGGTTTCGCACCCACCCCCAGTGCTACTTGAAGTGCTCACCAGTCAACGTAATTTAACAGCACACCTTGGGGCAGGCAGCGATGGCGGCCTTGAACCGACGCCACAACCAGCGATTCTCTTGTGGCAACGCAGCCAGTCAGACGTGTAAGTTATCTGTCTTCCTGCAGAAGTTGCGTTTTTCCTACGTGTCGCTCACGTTCAATCTACACTTGGCTTTCTCCTCATGTACAGACGAGGCTTCAGGAATCTCCATGGACTGGTATTACCAGGAGGGTTCTCGATTCAGTTACACGCTCGAACTTCGAGATAACGGTCACTTGTTCTACTTGCCATCGGAATTTATAAAGCCAAGTGCCGAGGAGACGTGGGCAGCCGTCAAGGTCTTTCTTGACCATATCCTGACGATCCCGAGGCAGATGAGTGGCAGTGTGGGCCCCAAGGATGGCTGCAATGAGACCTGTCTCTTCATGGCTGTGACTGTTCTCGTCTTTGGCACTCGTAACCATATGCAGTAGTGGAGAGCGTATGAGAAGAGTACTTTCCGAGTTCACTTCTTCATTTAACGCCCGAATGCTCTCCAGACTGCGGGCTCAGACGAGAGAACTTTTCATCGAGAAAGCATAGAGTGCATGAACTGTACTAACAGTGCGCAAGCGTGTGATTCATGTCGCAGGAAAATTACATAAACATCGCGAGCGTCGAGGTATGATTGATGACGCCAAACAACACGACCTCTTCTTTGTGTCGGCGCCCTCCAAGAAAGGGTCGCTGCTCTGCTCATGATGCTTCCATTTTCCGTGCCATTGGTCGATAAGTGCGCCGTCTGCTTTCACACATCTTTGAAAGGCGCGCTCACACTAAGAACTTTGTGTCCGCTCCTGGACACTTCGCCCAGTGGTGATTTCTGTGCGAGTGCAAGTGCGTACGGAGGCGGCTGTAATAGTACCGCTGAAATACAAAATTTTGAGTTGAAAAAAAGTCTTCTTTTCTCTCGGTTTGTTCTCTGGTCTGCCACTTTACATTTACATCCAATATTTACCTTGCCTTCATCCCTTTACAGGCAGCACTGACGCGTCGAACCACGGACCACGCAGAACTTAGCATTCTATAAAGAGCGCTTCTGCACTTTGACTTTTGCTTTTCACCGAATTGATTGCCTGTCGCTACACTATGGTTGTAACTCTACGCTCCGCTACATAAGTTATGCACTGGAACATCAGATATGTAGCGAAGTTCGTCAGTTCCCTCAGTAACCGCGCGTTTGCTGCTGCAGGTGCCTGATCCGCATCAGCTATAACGGCTTTGAAGAAGGTCACATGGAAACAGTATTTTTTGCATCTTTGATCTTCCGTATGCTATAAGCTCGACGTAGTACGAATGTACGGACATAGTAAAAGATCACACAAAGAACGGAGAATTGTTGAGAGCGTATTAGAGCCTAACAGGTATTTTTTTTTTCATTTGTCGCCAGTCAACGAGGCTCTGATCCACTTGTGGTTGGTTATTGTTGTTGGTGAGCAAAGAGCAGTGGAGAACTGAACGGGGAGATTCAAATAGCACGAAAGCCGACGACGACGCGCAAAGTCGAATACTAAATTGAGGATGAAATTTCTTCGTCACTCCTTCTGCATCACGACTCCGTGCGAAAACTTTACGTCTGCTGCTTTTCGCTTTAGGCGAAAGCTGTGAAAAAGTTAAAAGTGTTTTCTCACAAAAAGAAACAAGCGTATGTGCTCGTGTTCATGTGCTGTACTTGTACTGTATTTCCTCAGTGAAGTAGGATATGACAGACGGGCACTTTATTTATAAAACTTGGACTATTTCCGGATGAATTTCTGCTTCAGGATGAATCATTTGAAAGCTGGTGTGACTGCATTCATAGATTTTTATAGAGCATGAACTCAGTTGTTCCTGATCCAGTATGCACGATTCAGCGGTTTGACGCATGAGACACAACTTTTAACTCATACTGCACGGTCTATGTGTAGTAGAGCTTCTACAGGGTGTCTTAGAATGTGGCAATTTAGTAATAACTCATAAAATATTAGTTGTACAAAACATTTTTTAGCAAGAAAAGATTGAGCAACCTCACATTCATAAAGTTACATAGCTTTTATTCAATGTAGCCTCTCTGGGCCTTCACCACTGCCTGCAAATGCCCATGAACTGCAGCGCACAATTTATGAATGACCTGTGGGTTGAGGTCAGCCCATGCAGCCTCCAATGCTATCTTGAGGCTGTTGACACTTTTATAGGTTTTGACATCCACCTTCCTCTGCAGAATGGCCTAAATTGCAAAGTCCATAACATTAAGATCTGGAGAGGAAGGGGGCCACAATTCCTTGGACCAACAGTTTGGAAAAGACTTCTTGCACCATCTTTGTGCCCTCTTGGCTGCATGCAAGGGTGCACCATCTTGGTGGAAGAGATATGAGTCATCCCATTGCTCAGAGTTGGCCCACGGAGGCACCTTTGTCTGCAACAAAGAACTTGTCCGGAACTTGTTTAAGATTTTTTGCCAAAACCCAGTTGTTGTGGTTGTTAAAAGTTTGCTCAACAGAAAAAATCTTCTCATCCGACCAAGTTATCAAAGTCCGTGTATGAGATTTCACCCACTTGAGGAGCAACTTCATCCGGATCAGCCTCTTCTCTGTTGTGGCAGCACTGAGGAGCTGACACTTTTGCAGATGAAACAGTTTCATCCTTAAGTCCTCACAGATGATTTTGCGCATTGATTCGCGGTTCACCTTGGCCTCTGAGGCCAGTTGCCTCAAGGAGCAATGTCTGTTTCAAGAAATCTTGGCTTGTGTGGCCTCAATCAGTTTCTTGGTCCAAACTGATCGTGGCTGACCTGATTTTGGCCTGTCTTCAACACTCTTGGTCTCGTACCTTTTAATGGTGTACCAGGCAGTGCTTTTGGTGACTTTAATGGCCTTTAAGGCCTTTGCAATCTCGCCACAGCTTTTTCCTGCACGATGGAGGTCAATTATGGCCTCACATTTCCCCATTTTGATGCCTTGTTCCTGAGATTAGTGCCAAAACTAGGATATAAACATTGATCAGCTCTCATTGACCAATCAGATGTTGTCTTGAAAGAAAGGTGCTTGATTAAAAAAAGTTATAGTGAGAAATCTTAGCTGTTCTAAGACATACTGGTCACCCTGTAAGCAAGAGAATATTAAAGTTCAAGCGACTAAGAATGCTTCTTATTCACCTGGAGCGAGCAGAGGTCATAGCTACTTCTCCAAGGACGGCGAGGATATTTTTTGGCACTGCTAATGTGCTTCATTATTATTCTCTGGAGACAGTAAAAGAAAGTGAGCCAATTTCGCCGGCGCATTTACAAGAAAGAAGTTGGTGCTTAGGAGCTGCAAAGTACAACGGGAACATGGAGGGTTTTGTGCCTTGGTATGTTCACATTGCTGTGCGCATGCACGTACTGTACATGTAGCGTACATACCGGTACTGTGTGTACTGTACATGACTTACACAGGACGAGCTTGGTCAAGAGCCTACCTGGTTCTCCAGAAAGCCAATTGTCAACCTCTAACTAAGCTCTTCTATTTCTCGGAAATCAATATTCCGGTATGGTTCCCGACTGTCAAAGCCGTCGAAAAGCGGAAAATCAATTTAAGTCTTTCTCAAATACGTTGAGAGAAAGATCTTTGATCTGAAAACTGTGCGAATTGAGCCGAAATTTTGCTTAGTGGGAAAGAAAGGAGAGCCTTTGCTCTGAAAAGTTTCGAATTTATGACTTTTACCATAGAAACTATCAGTTATACGTAGATTCACTGCGTGATATAACGCGATCTTTGAAGCAATACTCAGTTGGAGAAAAATATGACAAAGAGAGAAGCTCCTTGCTTGTAGTTGCGGCCTCTGCAGACTTCAACTCTGCACAGAAGTATTGATTCTTCACTGTACAGGGTGTGACACATGCATCCAGGAATATCTGCAGTCAGAACGAAGACGAGAACAAGGAGGACAAAGTTTGCTATGCACAAAAACATTGTCTCACACGTACCACGCTTAGGTTGTGCCAGATACAAACGGACTATTCATCATGCAACGTCAGCCAGGACGCCAAACTGGGGAAGCCCAGAACACAGCATGAGGAACGTTAAAGAGGGAGAGGAATGGAATATGGAGATCGTGGGGAAGTGGAGGTGGACGTGTTAACCCCCCAAACCATCACGACAACCTCGATGCCCTCCGTGAAGAGATAAGATCAGCAGATGTCGATCCAGAGGATGTGGCAAATGCCTTCGAGGCCTTCAGGGGCCCAGTCAAAGCTGTCACTCGATGCATATTGAATGAATTTGCATAAACATACATACGAGACATTGGTTTTTTGTTCCTGATAAACTTTGCTCACCTTTTCCCCAGCTTTTCTGGCTGCAGTTATAAATGGTTGGGGGTTGTCTGTAGCACCCTGTACGTGTACAATAGTACGTATGATAATGTGAGACTTAGCCGATTTCTGCCAAAAGGACTGTTGTACTCTTCAACAAACCGCCAATACGTTCTGTACAAACGACAGGAAATAAATTGGTTCGACTATCACTCCTACGCCACCGTCGTGAAGTTTCTGGGCGTCATCGCAGAAGAACGCCGAGGTGACTCTGAGGTCCACAGCAAAGGAAAGACCTCGGCTGGCCTTGACATTGTCGCACTATCCATTACCGAGGTCAGGAGGGCCCGAAGCCTAATATTTTTCTCCAAGGAGGTAACATTAAGATAGCAAGAGAATACTTCAGCTCAGCCGGTGAAAAATGGAGGCCCTTTCTAATTCCCTTATAGGGATTCTTGGTCAAGAATGGCTTTCTCCGGCTGTAGTCACGTACTTACGGAGGAAGTTGGTGGTGAAGAGTCCCAACGGGTTGAAGTATCTGGGGAAATTTTATTTTCACACTGTCCCAGCAATCAACCTGGAGAGCGACGAATTCTTGCAAGAAAGATTGTTTGTTTGACGAAAAATAAGTAAAGTTAGTCTCCCTAGCAAATTTCACTCATTCACAACACCTTTTTTTCACTAGGCACGAGGTGTTCAAGGCTCACAAGAAGATCAGAGTGAAATTTGCTAGTATACGAACAACTGCTCATTTTTGTTGCCAAACACGTCATTTTCCTTAACCGATGGACTTTTTTCACTGAATTCTCAGGAAAAAAAGGGTTGGCAAAGCTTTTCTCAGCTTTTTTGAGAAACCCCTTGGAAATACAGAAAATTTTAAATAAAAACTTGAAAACGGGAGCTGCATCGAAGTTGGCGTGCATTCAAAATCAGGATACCGATACGGCGAAAAATTGATCACTGCTGTCAAAGTGCGAGTCCTGTGCCGCCAAAATTACAATATGCTGTCAGGCTATGCTCCCCGCTCTCCTTCTCCTCGTCGTTCCCCAGTTTTCGTTGCGGCGCCATGACCACACCCTGTCCGAAGGAGTTGTCGGAGGCCTGGGTGACGCGGTACTACCGGCCAATCAGTCCTCGAGAGGGGCCTCTGCACTCCAGACCTTGCCTTTTTACTATAACAGAGGACATTGCTGATCTGCTTCTCCAAATTATACAGTACTTTCATGGCTGGCAGGCGACACTTCTATCTTTTCAAACTCCTTGGTGGTCAGTCCGCGTAGCTCGTGGGCGTGGAACAAGTGGCGCACACGGTGGTCTTTGCAGCACTGAGATGCAAGTAGCTGCTGACTCAAGGGCGATGGTGAAGGCCAAAATTTGGTAGAAAAATTGACTCACCACGCCAACTATCATTTATTTCCGCCAGCATTGTATTTGATCACTGCTTTACAAACTACATGCATTACAAGCTGTGCGCTTGTGTCCGTAGAGCGTAGGTTTTTGCGCTCCCCCTGATTCAAGGGATTCTGATTCCGGCGATGATCCTCGAAGCAATTCTTACCCCGTTTTTTCTGCCTTCACTGAAGCCGAGTCTATGGCTATGAGGGATTTCTTTCTCAGCCTCCGGCCGAAGCCCATTCTGGCGGTTTCTGTTGGAGCGAGACCAACATCGCGAGAACATCTTTTCAGCGGATATTATTCTAAAGAAGGAGCCGAGTCAAAGAATCGCCGAGAAAGCTTAAGACAGTCAAACAAGAGCAGATTTATCGTAATGAGCGAACCGACGTAATAGACCCGAGCTGAAATGGATGTCTTGCGTGACCGCATACATGCTCTTAAAAGCACCTAAGCATTATGGCCGTAGTCAGACACATAGAGAGAGAGCATGCGGCACGAACATATTCGTACGAATACACTCATTCCATCCGGTATTCGTTGATCATAATGTATCCGATCCCTTCGGAGTGCGTGGAGCCGTTTTTATACCATTGTCTCAGTCGAATCTTTTCTTTTCGGACAATTTGACTTGCGCAAGCGAGCAGGGAAGCCTCTCAGCTCAAAGTACTATCATAACTTCACTTGCCTTGGATAAAAATGTACCAAACTCACCTAAGGAAGCAACTATAAGTGTAGTCTTTCATCTAGAGGTTCAGATTGGTACCTTTCCAAGCACCGTGGAGTCGCACAAATAACTTAGGACGACAAAGGAGAAGGCAGAGCTGTTAGTTTACGCTTTGGCCTAGGCCTGATGCCTAACTTCAACAATCTACTGGCGGGCTAATGGTTCACGTTGAGGGAGAAGAAAAGGAGGCCCGCCCATCAAAGTGCCAATGTTTAATAAATCTTTACTCAACAATAGTCAGTAGTGAGTGCACCACGAGCTCGATTTCCTGTTTGGCTGTCATAACTGTTAGTGTCACGACTGTTCGATATTTACTTTGCTTATTAACGCAAAAGTTGGATTTCGACAGGGTCGCTGAAGAAATCCGACCCAGAGGTAGAGAAGCGTGAACAATCTTTCTTCCAGTTCCATAACCTCTTCCAGCTGACCTCTAATGCCTCTTTCATGTGCAACCTCTTTCTTCTTGACCTCCCTCATCCTCTCTGCGGACCCCGTTTATACTGTCGGACACGTTTTTAGTTCACTGCTTTCGAAACGCCCGGAAGGTCTTTCGTAATTACGTTGTGCTTGTACAATGTGTACATCCATTGGCTTCCGGTCCTTTAGTGTCCGCTTTTGGTCCTGGCCAAAAACTACCGTTTAGTCTCACCTATCCACCCCCCCTCGGGGTCATTTGGTCCTACCTGTTTTCCGTCATTCGATCCCCTGTCATTTGATTCCCCATCTAGTAAGGTGCGTTCGGCAGTCGGGAGTGGCAAGCAATCTGCTGAAGTAGAGGCATCTATTTTTCAAGAATGTCAGCTCAATACAGCCGCAACTGCCACGAAAGTGTTGCATTTAACGGAGTCCGGCACGAAAGTTTACTCGTCTGCATCTGCTACCGCACACTGACGACATCGCTGAGGTCTACATTTACTACTGCTACTATCGATGTTCCGCCTGAAATTGACAGGGGAAGGCGTATCCGCGTATTGCAGTGAGTACGTGGCATTGGCATGTTGAAATGACGACTTGTGAGAGAAAAGTTTGACACTGAACTTTAGGAATCGATAGCAGGTCCTTAATCACACCGGATGATCGTTTTAAATAATTTCTGACAAGCTCATGACAGCACTCCTTGGAATTGGCTATTCTTCCTGGCCAAATTGATGCAGTTCGTCCATGTCGAGTTCCTGGCACTGATATCTTCTCCTCGACGCGCGAGCTGTCAGTAAGTTAAGATCAGAGTTTTATAAAGGACACTCTAAGAGCCAGATCTCCTTCGATTGAGCCACTCAATCACAACTTTGGCAGTATGCTTAGAGTCATCATCATGTTGGAAGTGCCTTTGCCGAGAAAGGTGAATATTGCATACGGAGTGCTTTAGGTTTTCTAAAGGAAGAATCTCTAGACAGACCTTTTTGCCCGCGGCGCCATCAATCTTGGCGAGTGCTCCATTGCCATTAGCGCTGAAACAACCAGCAATAATTCCACCATTATGCTTCACTGTAGCAGATTGTTTTGGGGAATGGAAGCTTCGCCAGACTCCCGCGGCACAAACATTTGATATTGTAGACCTGATCATTGTAGCCAGAGCTCGATTTTTGTAGCATCAGACCACAGGCTGGTCTCCCACAAGTCATCTAGTCCTTGTCCTGGAGATCCTTGGCATGCTTTTAACCCGGTTTTTTCTTTGGTTGGCAGCATTGATGGAGAGGTATCTTGGGACGCCGGCAACCATAAAGCCCAACTCGACGCAGAGTGTGCTTCACAGTAGATAGCGAAACCTTCAATCCAGTGTAGCAACTCAATCACAATGGTTTTTCTTTGTCGTCCTAGGGCTCACCCCGACTTTTTGAGTCAGGTCAGGTCACTTTATTCGTAGCCCACGCCACAAATACCATAATTAACTTACTGGTGACACCTGGGGAATCTTAATTGTGGTTTATAAGTGGATCCATACAATGCCATACAGAGATCGGCAATGCACTGGAGGACGCACGCAATCTACTCTGTCATGCCGTCCAGAATAAAGTCAGTCAGGCCTATGTAAAGGCCACTTTTTACATTACGTATGGCGAAAAATACACTTGAAAATCCTTCATAAACCATCTCCAGCAGAGAAAATCACCCTTGTGTGTAACCCCGGCTCTGAGTGAAGACCATTTCGTAGCTGGTGTGGTGCGCCTTGTCATCAAAGTACCGGCCTTGACTTCAATGCATGGGGGAAAAAGCGCTGACGAAATGCCGGATATAATCAATCCCGTCATATACCTGGTGCTTATGCTAGTCCGAAGAAAAAGGTCTGAAGTGCGTTGCGTTAGAGGCAGGCTCATGCGTGATACCGGGCCTCCCTTTGCAGCTAAAACAATTTAAGCGCAAGTACGTACACGACTGCCGTTAATAAACCATCTTGGCCACATCGTACTTCCAGACAACCCCCAACAACATTGGACAGGTGTAATTTTGTAAGAAAAATAGTGAATAAAATGAGTGAGCAAAGAATGGTGTCACTACTGCTTCTTCCCTTGTGCAGTCTTGACCTGGGAAATCTTGATCGTGGTCGCCCAGACGTGACGAAGGTGTCTACCATGAACCAAGAATTTTGTACAAGTTGATGATGCTTTGCACGGCGTAGTTGGGAAGTGCGACTTACTAGGCGATGGACTGTAGTGACTTATCAGACTGGCGACGCATGCATACGTACAATGCGACATTTAAGTTCCCTTACTGCCTTCAATCAGCTCTTACTCCCACATTACTTCACATATTCCGCCAAAATTTGACAATATCGTTGACCACGGACATTTGAAACTACCGACATGAAGTCCATTTGAAATGGCACGGTCACTCTCCACAAGGCTCGGTATGACAACAGGAGTATTGTCAACATGCTCAAGGACGCCATGGCGCCATGGCAACATACAGGGTCATTTACAACACCGTAAAAAGATTCGAAGAGAATAGCTCAACGTCTGACAAACCAAGAAGTAGCCAATCTCGCTCCATCTGGATCCCCTGAGGCCATCTAAAGAATGAGGGAGAAAGTAGTGAAATCCAGCTCGATGGATCTGAAAAATGGTGAGGGAGGAGGGCATAGGAGTGGCCACCACGGTAATGCATTGGTAAAGAAGAACTTGAAGATGAAGCCCTACAAGGAGGGGAAAGTTCCTATAGTGTCTGAGGCTACCGAGTCAAGAGACTGACTTGGAGCCGGATATTGGTACCGATGGTCGAGATCGGCATGGACGGCCCTATTCTGTTCATGAATGAGGAGATGCGGACCGTCCAATCCATACACAATGCCAAAAAGTGACTGAATTTTGGCCCAGGACATTGACGCCAATCCCTTGGAACTACAAGTATCATTGAGGAGGCAGAAGCCGGCATCTCTGATGATCTGGGCGGCGGCGACCTCAGATTGTCAGTGGCCTCTCTCATTGTCGTTCCACACTGCGTCAAAATTAACGTGAGGTCCTATCTACGTCTGAGATCCTTTCAAGGATGAATTCCCAGTTCAGAGGGGGCGCGATTACATCCTGCTAAGATGGAGCCCCTGCCAATACAGCCACGCTGGTCCAGCGCTGGTGTCAGTAAAACGTGGATTTCGGGCCATAGGGATGTGGCCTCTAACAAGGGCTGACCTCAATCCTGAACTTGATTCTATGATTCATTCTTGAGGCCGAGGCTGGTATAGTTAGCCACAGCCTCCAAATCAAAGGTGTCGTGTTCTATAAGAGTCCCCCCTTATATTAGAGCTCAACTCTGCACCAGAACCCCCCTTCTTCTAATAACGCCCCCCGGGGGATATAATCGACGAAGGAGGGTACGTACTTAGACATTCGTACAGCACAAATCCTTTCTCTTATGTTGCAGTTAAACCGCTTTTGTGACGTCATGTGTTGTATAACCCCGCTACTGTCCTTTTTGAATATAAAGAGGCTTTTCTTGTAGAGTGTGTGAATGCTGATCACGTTGAATTTTGCTATATGTATCAGCTCATGCTGGAGCAAGTCTCTCTTTCTCCTCTCTGGAGTGCGCGTGCGTGATGCACATTTATCTTTTCACTGCAAATAGTATAAAGGGACCATTGTCCGTGGTACGGGGACCAAATGACAGGAGACCAAACGTAGAGGAGATCAAACGACCTCATTTGGGGTACCAAACGACCGGAAGCCACATTCATTAATCCATGAACGTTTCCCTTTCTTCTCTCTTCCTATATATAGGGTAGTGTGGCGTCCTTTCTGTTCTCTGTCTGGGTCTGTCGCGTTCTTTCTTTCTTTTTTTGCTCCTAACAGATACAGTACAACGTAGTGTGCAACCTGCTCCTAGCCTCAAATGGTACGCAGGAGGCAAAAGTGCCTGTACTCAATCAAAAATCTGTAGTCCTTATGACATCCTTCAAACAGCGCAAGTGGTTTAGGCAATGAAACATGACTGACAAGCAGATGGCCTGGTAATCCTATGCCTGGAGGAGCAATGTTTAGTCCTTCCCTCCAATGTGATTGCTGGACTAAGATGAGAAACCTTGCTTCGTTGCCCCAAAGAGAGTGTCAGGTGTCAAAGGGATGTCAGATCGTACCCCTTTGTGAAAAATAAGTTATTTAGAGAAACTTCCTCGTTGGGCTATAAGGGCATCCCCGAGGGGAGAGATAAACCTCCAGAGGACCATGTTGAGGTATACATGAGTCTACCGCTGCGGATAGCTCACATGCTGTAGGAAGGAAGGGTCAACATGGAGCACGTGCAATACACCTGACAAAAAGACATCAGGGGAATCCAGAAACGCCAGACTTCTCGATCAAAAATGTCTCCGGGCCTCCTTTCTCCAGTCGATTTCCAGATAGGTCAAATATATATTCCCCATGGGTGTCCAAAATTTGTCACCACCTACCATTTGAAGACTTTGTAGTCAAATGAAAGGGAAAAAAGGAGTTCTAGCTATGCCCAAATGCATTTAAAGTTGCATAATACTACTGTATAAAATAAGTTAAAAAAGATTTTCTTCAGGACTTGCTGTAAAATATTTTTCTGACCAACTGGAGCAGGTCAGCATTTTGGTGAGTGATTTTCACCGAGTTTGGCAGCTTCTGACAGCCACCAGAGCTGAAATCTACTTT
>JAAUXU010019060.1_pt1 | contig 32808 bp, 42 predicted proteins | sample 7278151 | NCBI WGS metagenome assembly JAAUXU01 (sample SAMN14350113, study PRJNA611818) | marine sediment metagenome | isolation source: surface marine sediment (1.8m) | place: French Polynesia: Moorea | collected 2018-08 | reverse complement strand
TGAGCTGCAAAGAGCTGCTCCGCTGCAGTCGTATGAGCTGCAAAGAGCTGCTCCGCTGCAGTCGTATGAGCTGCAAAGAGCTGCTCCGCTGCAGTCGTATGAGCTGCAAAGGGCTGCTCCGCTGCAGTCGTATGAGCTGCAAAGGACAGCTGCTCCTTGAGCCACACAGATCAGAGAAAGGATCCGCATACTTGGACAAGCTGTTCATGACTTTCCTGTATGTACAAGTGCCAGCTGTCGTCATCATATTGATGAGGGCCTTTCCGGGCCTTGGTCGCAGTCGGGCCTAAGAGAGAGAGGAAAAAAAGAGGAAGTACAGGGTGGACAAAAAGGTTCTCTTGCATGGGGCGACACCTTCGAGCTAAAATGTCGGTGATGACCATTTCGAATGCAGACATCATGATCACCGAGGTGACAACACAAATGTTGTTGCATCCTGGAGTCTGATGACAAAGGCTCGACAAAGTGTTTGTATTCAGTTCAGTCAGGCGTCGAAACAAAGTGGTCAACGTGCACGCTTCCTTTTTGCCGTCCATGAACCTGGAGGTCGTGAAGTCCTCCGTGGAGATGATCTTGGCCTGGCACAAAGTGACCGGCACAACTCCCGAGTGTTTTGAATCTGTCACTGCACTGACCTTGGACAGCCAACCAAGGTTACGAGGCCGTTGCAGTGCAATGTGCATAGTGCTGCCGCATCAAATATTTTGATTGAAAGGTGTTGTCGTGCCAGCAGCAGCGCCACCCTGTACCTCTGCATGTCGAGCGATGCTTGAGGGACTGAACTTTTGGAACCACCCTGTCAGGCCCTCGACAGGCCCAGTTACTTTTCTACGAATGTGTGTGTGTAAGAGAAAGAGAGAGTGAGATCGATTTTCACAGAACTTTCTACGACCACGACTTCGCGGAAAAGGACGGAAGAACTTTTTTCAGATAATGAAGGACGAAGGCCAAGGTCAAGTCCGCTGTCAGATCAACTCACATTAAAAAGGCCACCCAAACACCGTTGTGTTGTAAAGAAACTCGCCTGGCCGATCAATAGCTGCAACGTGTGAGCGGCGAAAACTTTTGCACTCGTGTTTTTTTCCTCTTCGCCACTCACACTGTGATCGATCCAGCCATAAATAGTGAGCTCGGTTATTGACGTAATGGCCCACGTAGCTGCTGCATGCCCAGGATAGCTGGGCTGGCATGGACTGGACGGGGGCATTTTTGCAGGTCTTCCACACTGGGATGCCTGAGCTGAAGTCCATCATGTCATAGTTGTTCTTGCATGAAGGGTTTCTGTTCATGGCCAACTGACAGCAGAAACGGGTCATTGGGGGGGGGGGGGAATTAGAGATTGAAGCAGCCTTGGTCGTATGATTAAAAAAAAGTGGGAAATGCGCCTCATGTTTTCAGTCACTTTTGACGTGTGTCAGTTGTGGACTGATGGGACTAATATTACTGGCAAAATGTGGTAGGAAGTTCGACCTAAATAGGTGTGCTGCTCTGAAACTACAGTTGTCTCACAGAGTCACTTAGTGGCAATTACACTATGGCACGCAAAGAAAAGGCAATACAGTGAGGGTCGAGGCGATTCAGCCTAAGGCACTCCAGATTAAAACGTACTCAGACTTCCTCTGTTCAATGTAAGCTAATGTTAGTTCTTCGATCACCTCGACGAAGACCATCAACCAATCATTGATGATGAGCCTAACCTAAATGTTAGTGCTTCAGTTTGCTCTAAGTATGAATGTGTTTTCAGCTCGTCCACATCTCGGGTCGCCTCTTGCTCCCCCTCCCCGTCTCCGGGCTCGAGCAGGCCCACGACTCTGCCCAGGGCGTCCAAGGTGACGTCGACGAAGGCGTCCACCACCAAGTCCGGGTCGACTGACCGGCTGAGCACCCGGTCCAGGTCCACCGGCCGCCGCCAACGTCCGGTCAACGGTCAAGCGGAGGCCCCGACCAAGTTGGTGAAGCCAGTGAAGCCGACCAACCAGTTGGGCAACGGCTACATGCGGAGCACCAAGAGCAGCCTCAATAGGGCCGCCGCCGCCGCGGCTGGCGCGGCCAGTCGCGCCAGGCGGCGGCAGCAGCAGCCGCAGGCCATGAACGCGTCCATGGAGATTTGGGAAATCCAAAGGGAGCTGAAGAGAGGAGAAATGGTCCAGGTGAGGAGTGGGACCCAATTGATCCCGATGCATAACGAGCAGTTATCCTCCCCTTCCCCCCCCCCCCCTCCTGCAAAAAATGGGTCCTGGGCTGCCCGAAAGGTCAAGCACTTCCTTTCCTTCCCCTGTAATTTGCCTAACTGTCTCGAGCCAAGTGCGTCTGACCCCTGGGCCCACAGAGGCCTGCAGAGGCCTGCACAGGCCTGCACAGGCCTGCAAAGGCCCCGCGAAACAAAGGAGATTGATCGGGACGGGAGCAGACTTGGAATTGGAACTTTACTACCACTTCCCGGACAAATAAACGTGGTTACACCGGCCAGAGCGACCCGACGTGGCCAGTGCCCATTGTTCGGCGCCGCTGCTGCTGCCCATTTATTGGGCTGGAAATGATCACAGTTCAAGGCTGCATTAACCCCGCTGCGGCGTGGACACAGGTTCAATTCGGGTGCCAACACCTATGGAAGAAAGAGTCAACTCTGGTAGTTCAGTACATGCATCATGATCACCGAGGTGACAACACAAATGTTGTTACATCCTGGAGTCTGATGACAAAGGCTTGACAAGTGTTTGTATTCAGTTCAGTCAGGCGTCGAAACAAAGTGGTCAATGTGCACGCTTCCTTTTTGCCGTCCATGAACCTGGAGGTCGTGAAGTCCTCCGTGGAGATGATCTTGGCCTGGCACAAAGTGACCGGCACAACTCCCGAGTGTTATGAATCTGTCACTGCACTGACCTTGGACAGCCAACCGGGTTACGAGGCCGTTGCAGTGCAATGTGCATAGTGCGGCCGCATCAAATATTTTGATTGTGCCGGACCAATTGCAGCAGCGCCACCCTGTACTTGTCGAGTGATGTCGCTCGTAGTACGAAAAGGCTTCGTTGTTGCTCTATTTAGAACAGTCGTGACAGTTGTGCGACCGCTGTTGTTGTTGTTGTTGCTGGTTGCCCCAAATTTTCGTGGTCCGAGGGTGGCCGCAGACATCACGCAACCACCAGGGTTGCCACGGACCAGTGGGGCGTGTGAATAGGAGGCCTGTTTGGTCAAGGGAGTAGTAGGCCTCTGCTGCTTGGCGATCAGTCGGACGCCACAACGTGGCCGCGGTCACGTCGGCCATGCCGGAGGACGACGTCACCTCTGTTCCCGCCTTGCGTCATCACCTTGAAACGCTATTAATAATGACCTCTCATTTTCTGGTTTTCCGTGCGTGCGTGCGTGCGTGCGTGCGTGCGTCGAGAAAGTGCTCGCGTGTGCGCGTGCATACATCTATGCAGTGTTGGTGAGTGCGTGCGCGTGCACGCACATGGAGGGTGCGCAATTGTGAAGGTTCCCCCATCGATGCTTTGCCCGCCTCTGACACGCGCACAACACGTACTTCTGCGGCGAGAGCAACGTGGGCAGCAAATGGAGACTTTTGGCTTTGCACACGACAAATAGAGAGTTGGATGTACCTTGTGAACACTGTTGGACGCTCAACATGAGGCTGATCTGGGAGGTCTTTCCTCACTCTTTGCTTTATAGTCAATGAAAAAACAGTCTGAAATGGGCATTTTATGGACTGACCTTAAAAAAAAAAGGGAAACAAGATCGCTTAAAAGGTGATTTGCAGTGCGACTGCTTCATTTTCGGCCTTAATAAAGTTTCATTTGATCCTCTGAGTTGATCATCGAGATTTGTGCGGAGCAGCTGATTCCCTCTTGAGTGAAGAGGCGACCTCCTGATTGTCGACTTGTACTCAATCTTTGCCTCTTGTGTGGACCAAGTACTTTTGCAGCTGATTCTGAGTCATCGCATCATAATTCTCTCTCCATTGATGTAAATATCGCTTTATAAGATCCTCGTGCAGTCGAGTTATGAGTCTCCTTTTTACCTCTCCATATTGCGCACCCTGTACATACCGAGTGTACTTGAGTGTGTGTGCATTTATGTGTATATAATGTACATACATCGGCGTGTGTGTAGAAGATACACGCGTGCGTGCGCGTGCGCGTGCTTCTATACGCGCGCGCGCGTGGAGAGGCCATTGAAGAGGCCCAGCATGAAGGACTGCGCCTACCTCGTTGCAATTATTTTTGCGAAACCCCCCTCGTGTGTCGATGTTGTTGCAAAAATAATCGCTAGGAAGTCGCAGCTGACATTTTTGCGTGCGTGACATGAAGAAAGAAAGGCAAACACGCGATTTATTAAACTTTTCAGACACCTCGGAAGTGACGGGAGGGGGGAGGGGAGAAATTGGCACTGTCTGGGGGCAAATGGGCATCATTATGAGTGATTAGAGGAAATATGAGCTTTACATTGCCATTGTTAATGACACACACACACACACACACACGGGCACAGCAGAGTACCACTGTTTTACTAGCTGTGGCGGGCCTGAGTGCCTAGGCCTTTCTTGGCGGATATGCCTACTCATAATTTGTCAAGCCCAGCCAAGAGTAAGGCACCATTTATTGGCCTGGTCGACCTACTTTTTTTCTGCCTTTGGTATCGAGCAAACGAAGGCTGAGGAGAACAAAAAATATGCCTGGCTGGGGTGGGGCGAGAGGCCTTGCTAGGCCTTGACAGGCCTACGTCGACCGCAAGTCCCTACCGGTGGTGGCAAAGTACGGACTGGAAATAATGTGTCCGTGTAGACGCTCTTTTAAATGTCCTGGAATGTGCGTTCATCATCGTCAAAACTTCCTAGAAGATTTTTTTTGCACGAAATTGCGCGAACAGAGGAAAATAAAAAGGGTTTTGGAATTGCGAGGAGAAAAAAAGAAGATGGGGAATGATGGGAATGGGCAGTGATGTTTTTTTTTCTCCTCTCAGGCGCACTTTGGGGCCCCAACATCGTGTGCAACAGAGCGAGGCCATAGCAGAATAGGATGCGAGGCTCTCGTCGCTCACACTTTTGGGCACTTTTCGGGCAAAAAATACCGCCCAAAAGTCAATAACGCTGCTGGCCAGTGGAATTCCGCTGAAGGAAGGTGATCCGAAAAAGCTCACACAATAGGGTTGGAATCCATCCATTGTTCTGGTGCAGCGTGAGTGAAAAAGAAAGACGCCCTCTCAATTGATTCTACTTGATGCCTCACACGGTGCGAGCTGAAAGGGGTTGTAATTAAAGCACAGCGAGCGAGAAGCAAAGAGCTTCGTCGAATTGCGTAATTAGCCCAAGGGCGAGATTGACGCGTGTGCAATTTGTGCGTCATCTCTCAGTAGAAATGGGCAGAGCAAAGTTTGCCCAAAAAGAGGGGTCATCCCAGTCAGACAGAGCGGCCGTTGGCCAGCGCAACCCGACCTTAAGGAGGCTGTGGAGGCCCCAGATGATGATGATGATGATGATGATGGCATGAGATCGCCCCATTATTTCTGCAGAGTGGCCAATGTCCTTAATTACGCAAGGCCTCCTCTCGTTATTTCCTCATAAGGGTGTGAGTGTGTGCGAGACGTTACTTTAGCAGGCAGGATTATTAGGCCCACCTGAGTGGGGTGCCCACAATATGAGCAGGGGCACAGGACGGAGGTGCCTAATAATCACCCTGCATGTGTCACTGACGCATCAGGAAGTCAAGTGGGGCTTCTCTCGGAGCTCTGACGCAATTATAAGAGGATCTTTATGTGCCAGGAATATGGGAATGGTAAAATATGAGGTCATAACGTGATGCATGAAGGAAGGGGGGGGGAGGGATGCAATTGCACCTCGGCAATTGGAGGTGGATAAAATTTTAACAGGCCGAGACTAAAGGCAAATACGACAACACCGTGTTGACTTAGATGTACGTGCCTCTGTGCTAGAACTTGGAGTTGTTCAAGCTGGACTAAAATACATGATCATGGGTAGCATGGATGGACAGCAGTAAGTTGAGTTCATCAGGACTGCCCAGCTCAAGGTCAGCTCATGTTCATGGCTGTTGGTCAGTCTGCTTTGGACTCAACGTGTCCAACTGCAGCAAGTCCACTCACGAGCGCGCACAGCTTTAAAAAAAAAAAGACACAACCAGTGCACTCCATCAAAAGTTGCTTTCATAGACTCTGGCCTGTCAAGGCTGGAATCCTCTGAAAAAAGTCCCTGTTGGTGTCTCCGGAGCAAACAAAGGCAGTCATGAATGCAAGTTGACAGCAATCACGGGTCTCTTTGTCCTGGAATGAGAGCCACAGCTTGTGCAGCAGCAGCCAAGTGTTTACTGACTCGTCCAACACCTTCAGGGAGTGCTGCAAATCGGCGTTGGCGGCATCGGCGTTGGCGGCGTGGGCGTGGGAGGCCAACGGAGAGCAGCCAGCAACAAGGAGGAGACGTGCATCTGCGCTCCGGTGCTCATAGGTGAGTGTGCAAGGCTACAACGTTGCTGGTACTCAGAGGAAAAGCCTTTGTTGCTCCTCAGGTCGAGCTGACGGCCACATGCACTGGAGGAGCATGTGAGCCATGGTCAACATCCAGACGGCGGCCGCCATGCACATGGTGGACAACAATAATGTTACTGTAGACACCGGAATTTTAGGCTGACATTGTCAACTAGGGTGACAAAAAGTGCCTCATATGATTCCTTGTACTTACGTCCACTGCTTCATTTTAACCTTTAAGAAATCGATATTCACCGCAATTTTATTTCCTGTTAGAGCTTTTTTTTCTCTTGATTTTTCAATGTTTTTATCGTACCTCCATTACCAAAGTCTTGCCCTCCCCCCTCCCCTCCCTCCTCAGGGCATTGTAGTTTATTTTCTCAAGATTTTCCAGATCTTCACCTAAAATTCCGCTGTCTGCTGATGCGTCAACGAACATCCTGTGCGGTTGTGAATACTCGTGGCCATACTGAACAGTAGTCGTTGTTGCTACACTTGAGGCATTAATCACTATAAAGCATATTATACACTGTATATGTATATGTTGTACGTGCATGTACCAAATCTGTAGAATGTGTTAAAGTTCTAAGAAGTCACATCACAATTTCCGTCCGAGCTGAAAAACAAATCGTCCTGCGCAGTTGGAAGATTTTTTACCCCCCCCCCCCTCATTGGATTTCGAAAACTTTCGGGGACGAAATCCGATAAAAGAATCGGCTTCCGAACTGATTTTTTTGGCTTCCTTTTTAACCCAAGCTTTGGAAAAGGACAAAGAAGTTTTACTCTCTTTTTTTATGATAATTTTCTTTAGCATAGAATTTCTCTTCCGTTTGCACGAGGAAACCTTTTCTACAGGCAGATCTCAAGTTTGTTTGTTGTTCAGGAATTTGCCAGACTTTTTTCAAAATTATTCACTCAAAGCATGAGAGCACCAATTTTTCGAATTATTCGAATACCGAAGTTAAAACAAAAAAAAAAGCAGCCCTAATCACGGCGTGTGCATTGACCCATGTTCACAGAGTCTGGTTCTGGTCTTCCAAAATGCCACTTGGCACCCGCGGGCCCACCTGCGTGTGTACGTGCTGTACACGGACTGACTTACGAGGCCTTGCAAGGCCTTGCAAGGCCTAGCTCAGGTTCTTCCCTTACGCCCCCTGGACTGATAAAAATCGATGGATGCGTCAGCTGTGTAACTGACACTATTTTTTCAATCATTATTGCAATGCGACCTTCAAGATATGGATCGTGTGCATCGCAAATGTTGTCTCGAGTTCAATTTCACTTTCACCCTGTTAGTCAAGACTAAACTTTTTCTGCATCACTTACAAAACCGTGTACAAAATCCAGTAGAAGTCTTGGAAAGCTGTTCAATCACTTACTTACTGTGCATGTAGTAATGTAGCGAATAAACAGTGCTAACTCAGTGGCATAATTATTGACCTTTTTTTTATAAATTCATATTACAAACACTTGACGTGAACGTCAAGATCAGGATAACTTTGTTTCTCTTGTTGGCACTTTGGCACAATTGTGGAGTATCATTGTTGTGGCCAAGGTCGATCAGTGGCGAGTGGTGACCTCACTTGGTCACATCAGCCTCATGGATGGCATCTTCGTGGTCGTCATCAACACTGAGGCCGGGATTGAAGAAGAGCTTCTTGTAGAAGTGTCGGACCTGAGTGAGTGAATGAATGCATTGTACTTTGTGTTGTACATGTGTGAATCTATTATATATACACTTCAAGTGCCTTGAGAAATTCAATATCAATGCATTGGTGTTCGAAATGATGTGAATACCTCAACACAGCAGCTCTGCTTGGTCCCGTACTCAGACTCATAGTGGCGCATCTCTTCACTGACCTCATCCAGCATCTCACGGATGTTCATGTCTTTGGCGTGCTCCATGAAGACCTTCAGCAAGAATCCATAATTCACTCTTATGGTAAACAGCAGCTGCGACGGCCTGACCACATCTTAGCAATACTTAAGCGTAACAGTGAAATTACAGGCAGTTAAAGAAGAACAGGACAATGCTAAAGTTTGGCGGACTTTGTCGTGATCTGCGCAATTATCCGGGTCACCAACAACACTGGGGCTCAAGAGTCCACCCGGGTGTCCTCTCCGGTGGACAGAGCTGCTGACAACTGGCAAAGTGGGTTGGACCATGTCTTATTAGCACCTGCTCACCTTGCAAATGGACTCGATGAACCAAGTCCCCCTGTAGAGGTTCCTGTTGGCAACGAAGCCAGGGATGGTAGCATAGGCAATGAGCATGTCCTCCCACGTGAGGTCCTTGCGGACAATCGGCCTGGGCGTCACCTTCTGAGCATCAGTTGCAGTCAGCGAGTGTCCCTCGGGCATGTCGATCCTGGGCACATAGCCGAAGTCGGTCTCGTCGCCGCTGAGGATAGACCAGTGTCAGTAGTTGATCATGAACAGTACTGGGGACGAGCATTTCTCTTACTTCAACAACAATACCAACACTTATGCGCTCCCCACTTTGTTGGGTAGAAAGAGTATCAAGTGCTGTTTATGTGTCTGTCTGTCTGTCTGTCTGTGGGACGAAAGCGGGCTGAGGGCAGACACGCACAGCCGAGCCTAACGTAACCACACACAGCACTGTGCAAAAGCCAGAAATTAGCCGCGAAACTCAGCCGCAATCAGTCACGCACAGCCTCGAAAACAGCCGCAATCAGTCATGCACTGCAAAAATCGGCCGCGGACAGGCAGACACCCACCCACACGCACACAGGGGCTGAAAATCAGCCGCGCAAAACCCGAGAAAATGCCGCAAATCAGCCGCGGACAGACACACGTTCTGTCGCTCTATGCAGAGAGATGCTGGAGTTTGCCAGTTATGCTCTGAAAGTATGTGGAGAAATAGGAAAAATATGCTAACAGGAAGAATTGGCCAATAATATCTGCTCTATGTACGTGACAATATGGATGCATGTGCACCAATGCTTGCTTATACCGGCAGGCCTGCAGGATGAAGAACTTGGGCTTGCCCTTGAGCGCCGGGCAGCCCTCGTTGTTGAACTGCCTCAGCAACCACTCAGTGGGGACTTGGCGGTTGTCGCTGCTGAAGATCAGGCCTGTGGAGGTAGGGTTATGTGGATGGTTTGTTGAGTGGATGGAATGGATGGACCAGCTCACTCACCGGAGTCCCCGTGTGAAAGGATGCAGACGATGCACATGTCAGCCTTGGCATGGTCCTCCAATCCCGAGAAGGCAACAACCTGGGTAGTCATCTCACGGTAGGTCAGGTTCCGATGGACAATGACCTTGAAGCCCAATCCCTCGAGCAAAAGGTCAAGGTTGTTGGAGTCCAGGTGGCTGCCTTCACGCTTCGGCATGACATCATTGTCAAAGTCCTCATTGTCGATGATCAGGGCCATTCCTCTGGGACTTCTCCTCATAGGGTAGGCCTGCAAAGCAGCAAACATCATCCTTAGGTCAAATATTCAAATACAAATATACATGTTTAGTTACATTTTCAAGGGAAGTTATTAAATACTTTTTATCCATACTGATTCATCTGACTCTGCTAAAAAAAAAATTTCATCATTTGTCAGAAGCCCAAACAGCAGTCAAGGATTAATGAAGATTGCGTCTGACTTCAAAGATGTAGCTCTAAAACTGCAGGTTGACGAGAATCTCAATGTAAAAATCAATGTACATGTTATGGGAAAGTCCTTAATTCTCAGTCTTCTTTCTCAGTACTGACTTGTGTTTGTACTTAGAAACGTACTTAAACTGCATCCCTTTGACCATGCTCGAGCTGTGCCTGAACATTGCTTACCTTATGTTGTGGAGGTCCCTTCCAACTGTCGGCTCTCTTCACCCTGACCGAGATCGGCGTCCTCGAGTCCACGGTCGGTGCCTCCTCGTAGTTGGGCGGCAGGGACAGGGGGGGAGGGACGGGCTTCTCGTACATGGGATCGTTCCACACCTTGCTGGAAGGGGAAGGGAACAATTTTGACTGCGGATGTGCTGTCAATGACGCTTGTAAACTGTACATGAGACAACTAACACAAGCAAGATTCACTTTCGTAGTTTCGCTGATGTCTATTTCAAACGTCAGAGGTCTCGCTCCTCTTTGCGTGAAACCCGTCGTCCAGCTCATGGCAGCGCCAGAACTCCACCTTCGGCACTCGTTATGAGCCACGCATCCCTTTCTGCACATCAACAGAGCGCATCCATGACCATAGGTGTATGCATGTATTTACACTAACGCCATATGAACCTATCAATGCACATTGTTCCTTTTCTTATCTCACCCTAAGTACGTTACGATATTACTATAGTCAATCCACATAAGCCACGAGTCCGTCAATACCCGACTTTCTCCGAGTGAACATCCAGCGTGTTATACTGGGGGTGGCTGCTGGGGGGACATAAAGAGCCTGGAGATGGCCGCAGCTGCAAAGTTTGCGTGGAATATGGTGGAATCAGTGTGGATATGGTTAAGGTCATCTTCCCTCTTCAATATTATCGTCGAAGCCAGACTGATGGATCCGGGAAGACTTTTTGCACTATGTATGCCAGCAACAACACTACAGCATGTGTGATAAAAGTCTTCCTACACGGGGTAAAAATAAATGATCTTGAACAAGACTTTCACACTCATTTTTTGTGTGCAACGTCTGTCAGCAAAGCCTGACAAGTTGTTCAGATAAGTTTTTCTCTCCAACTTTACAATGGAGCCCAGGAATGAGATCCAAAGTGCTGCCTTTGAGCTTCACAGAGCTGGCAAGTCATCTGGTGAGATTGTCAGGCTGCTCAGCACTGCCAAGACCAACCTTCAGTTTGTCCACTACACTGTCAAGCAGTACAAGGAGTCTGCCGGTTCCAGCTCTGAAGCAGCCTAGCAGCCTGGGACAGCATCTCGGAGGATGCCACCTGTGCCATTTGTGCTCAAGTTCAGCCTCGACTTCCCAAAATTATCCAGCAGTAAGGAGGCCACTGTGGAAGTGTTTAAAATGAAAGTGTTCTTTAGTGTTCTTGAGAGTCTCTGTATCAAATTTCAAGCTGATGCGACTCATATTTGCAGAATTATCAAAGAGATTCTGTTTAAGAAGACTTATCACGCATGCTGTACATAGCGCATGCAGTCTCTGAAATTGCACCATAATTCACCCAAAACCCGAGTTTCCCGAGTCAAAAGCTTTGTGGGTGGCCCTATTGTAGCACTGTACAGGGTCATAGGAAAGTCCCGTTACTACGTAATTTTGGTCATAATTAATCACCTGACTTATTAACTCACTCGAAATTAATTCCAGCATTTACCGGGAAGTCTGCCTTATATTTTAAGACAGAAATCGACCGACCACCTTTACCTTTAAAGACATGTCTGAGACAACCCTGAAAGGCCTCCCAGCTGTGGATGAGGTACCTGGATACGTTCTCCCATTCCTTGGACTTGAGAGCTTCCTCACTTGGACGAGGCTCTGTTCACCACACTGCAAAATCCATAGTTTTGGGATGTTGGGACGATGGCGGCCACATCTCCTGGGACCAAATGCTGGCAACTTGTTCTTGCTCCACTGCTGAGTCATGTTGCTTCTGTGCCAGGTTGCACCATCCCACTGAAATGGCTGAAGTGATGCTTCGCCCACCAGCGAGGACATTTCTTCAGGATCCTTTTCCACGCAGACCTTTGTCACCCCGGTGGGCACCAACACCAGCGCCGACTTCCCGGAGGATGTGACGACCGCACCCGCCATGACAGAAACTGGCTTCATCTGTGGACAGCCTCCTGCACTGGCGTCATCTCGGGGTCCTGTTGGACCCATTCCCCCCATGCTGGAGTAACTGATGTTCGCCTTCGTGGCCGCCTTGGAGATGCTCCTGCAGGGATTCCTCTGAGTCTTTCGTCGTGTGGCCTCCATCAATGGCTGTGGGTCTACCAGGCCTAGGCCCATCCTCCACCTTTATAAGTCTCTTTGCATCAATGGAATGTGCGATTTTTGTTGACATGGCCGCATTTTTCAAGATCTTCACAATCTCCGGGTTAATCTTGCCTGTACGATATAGATTTAAATGGCTCCACGGTCTGATTCCTCAATAGTTTTGAAGTATCCTCACTTTTGTTGTGGATTAGTACGGAATTAAAAAACGTGAACTAACAGTTTACACTGCTGAGATAGAAGCAACAGAATATTGGGTAATAGGACTTTGTGATAACCCTTGACGGGCCCTCCTTGGACTTGACTGCACGAGTCAAATGATTGGCGGAATACTTGACGACACTGGCGCTCGACCGCTTCAACACAAGTTGAAAGAGGTGAAATACACAGTTGGGAAACGCCGTGCAGAGAGTGAGTCCCCTCACCATGGACAAGATCATGGCTGAGGCGGCCACATTGAAGACCAAAGCTACCTACGACAAGACGTGGGCCGACTTCATGGTCTCCAAGGCATCTGGTGGACAAGATTGATCAAGACGATGGTGACAACAGCGAAGAGAAAGTTTCTAGTTTCACAGTGTTGAATCAGAATATGTCCCTGTGGGGAGGGAAATACAGTGCAAGAATATTTCTCTCCAGAAAGTAAATGAGTGGGGAAATATTCCGAAAATCGTGCGTCAGTAGTTAATATTGCATGCCCCTCTTGTAGTGGGACACGTTCCTCGTTTAGACTGAGGTGACTTGACCCGCCCTCGAACAATATGAGGCCTAAGCAGTTTGGCATTGGCTTCACTTTTGGACAATATTACACATTAAAGGCAGTGCTGGCAAATAACTTGCGCAAGTCTGACACACCTGAGCAGAACAGTGTACAGTAGACAAAATGGCCACCTTAAGTATACATTTTCATCCAAGGTGAAGTAAATAAGCTCGAAGCCAAGGCTTTGAGCTTTCCTACGATGTCAATAGGTTTTGTGTAGCCGCAACATTAAGGAAGTGATGACGCTGACTTAAGCACTGTCCTCCGAAATCGGTGGTCTGGGGGCTGCCCCCCTTCATCCCCACCAGGGGGTACAAATCCCTCTGTCCACTAAAGATTCGGCTCCTTCCGAGAACATTGTGACCTCAGAAAATAGGGTCGCCGAAAATTTCTCTCGTGCAGTAAGAAGAAAATCGAATGTAATGTCAAATATTTCGCGTTCAACTAAGAGAAAAGATGGAGGAATGACTGACCAGAGACCCCCAGGGAGTAATATTACATTTGGCAATGCTCAATCATCATGGACAAGCGCATGAAATGGGCCTGGATACTGAGCTTGAGATCAGCCAGACTCGCTATCCCTGATCTGCCACAGCCTCACCTCTCTCGCAGCTGTTGTCCCGCTGGCTGGCGCGGCTTTGGCAACGTTGGATCCAGGACTTTGGCGGCCTCGAAGTTGTCCGACTCGACCAGACTCTTGACCAGTCGCTCCATGGCCCGAGGTCCCCTCTTCTGGACGTCCAAGAACAGCTGTCTGGACCTGGCGGAGGCATCATTGCTTGCCTGGAACAGAGCGTGGTGGACGCTGGACTTGCTACTGGCTGACTCACTCGTCTCACCAACATGACGTCGAGCAGCTTCTGGCTGAACACATTGTTGTCGACCAGATACTGCTCGAGGCTCTTGCTCCACTTGGTCTTGGAGGCCAACTTGGTCAGGTTTCTGTTCAGCTTCTCCTTGTCCTCTGGATCCATGTTGACTCCTGCAAGGCAGACTGCTAAGTGCAGGCACGACTCAGAGGCCCCTCATGATATGCAACGACTGTGCAAATACTGTCGAGAAGTCACTTAATGACTTTAGCAAGAGGGAGTTGGGGATATAGAATGCACGTACTATTGCAATTTTTTGCAACAGTATAAGTTTGACAGTGTTTCTTTCAGTGCTCATGTCAGGTTTAGCACATTTACAAGCCCTTGCATTTTCGAAATCATAGAAATGCGCGCAATAAACCTGAAGGTGTAAAACTTCGATGCCACAGTAAACAAGTGCAAACTTCATTGTCACCACTCCTACTTTTCTGTGTTTCGGACTGATTTCTGCACTGATTCCTGGTCTGAGTGTGCAATTTCATGTGGGCCACCCAGTACATGATTATAACACTGCTTCTTGGGAAAAGGAGACGTTGACAGCATTGGCCAACCCAATCGTGATTCCAGCCGAATATGTCACAATATCCAACAATCTTTAGCCATGTCACTCACAAGCTGCAGAGGGCATTACTGTGTCACGAACTGGCAACTCTTACCACAGTCGTTTTCCGTGATGTTCACGTTGTTCGTATTAGTACGTTTCAGACGTTTAAGAGCAATTCTTTGATAAAGGTTGAGTAAGAATGCTCCGACTTGTTATGGGCAAACATAAGGCTGTGGCAAACCCTGCAACCTCGCTCGTGACACAGTGAAGAATTCAGACGCAAGTCTGAAGACGGGCAGTCCTACTGTGCTCCTGCTGGACTGGGCTGAATGGCTCGAGGCCACAGGACGTGGACTTGGCCACAACAGGTGCCAGTTTTGATATTCACTGACCTCTTTGTCACGCCGTGCAGCAGCTGACGGCCCTCAGCAGCCTCTATGAGTCCTCACGGTGACCTCATTGGGATGAAGAATCCGCGATAAGAAAATCATCTGAAAGACAGGGACAATAAAAAGGGGGAGCAAAGGGAAGGAAGAAGCAGATAATTAAGTCGTTGCTTTATTCTGACGTCAAACTTGCATCATCGCTTTTGCAACACCAGTGAAGGCTTCTTCATGAGGAGACAATGATGTTTGAGGCACTTTGGACGTCGATGTCGTCGTCGTCATCTTCTCGGCGCTCTCACATCCTGACTGTCATCCTGCCCTGGCCTCTCTCGCCTCGAGCCTTGGGTCCACGGTGGAGGCTGCTCAGCCTCAGGCACTCCCCCAGCACCAGCCTGGTGTCCCTGGGCAGGATCACGCCGTCATGGCTGCTCCTGCTCGCCCAAAACTGGGCACTGCCAGGCTCAATTTTCAAGTTGGACTGACTTTTTCCTCTTCCAGAGATCTCCTCCAGCGTCGCCAAGGAGGTCTTGGCCATGCTCGCCTGCGGCCAGAAGAAGTGAAATCCCGGCCTAAAAGAGGGTCCGCACATGGTGAACATCTCGTCCGCATACAGTCCAGACACATTGATAGCGATTTTGGGTACGGTGGCAACAGCCACGTGCTGGGACATCTTAGCACGCTCCTTGAGTGCCCACGCATCTCCGGCAGGTGACAACTTGCTGCCGTTCTGCAAGAACACCAAGGGGATATCACGGCTGTCACACAGCTGGATGAAATGTGATCCCTTCTGTCCATCGGCAGCTTGCAGTGGGCCCTTGTTGTTGTTGTTGCTCGAGCAATTGGCAACAAGGCCGACCAAGGAGCCATTGATGCGGCTGAAGCCGGTGACTAGGTGACCCTCACCGAAACGTGCCTTGAACTCGAGGAATCTGGAAAAATAAATTTGTAACAACCAGAGAGCCAGAAAAAGATGTCTGTCAAAATGCACTTCTTTGAGCAGTTTTTGGCAGAAAGTATGCGTAAGAAAAGTATAGCAATATTGCACAGTATCTCCGTCTGTAACAAAAATAACTTTAACACAACATATAATGCCTTTTGTGCAGTTTCGTTTGTTTTGAAAAGATACATGAGGAAAGTATGACAATATTGCAAATTTGTGATTTTGCATAAAAAGTACAATGTTAGAGAAACATACTTTTATGTGAGAACATATGAGTCACAGCCAATCAGAGATTGACCAACCTCGATCCATCAGCTAGACAAGCTATGAGCGAGTACGTGTCCTCCCTGGACAGTGTCCCCAACCCGCTGAGGTAGTCCAATGTCTCAGGCCCGAGCAATGGCGCATCTGCATCTACCTGAAGGAGCTCCTCTTCTTCGAGGTTGAGGGAGGCCACTACATCTCTGACGGTGTGAAAGGCTTCAGCCTCATTCTCGGCATAATAGTCAGTGACGCCACTGACTGAGCAGTGGAGGTCGGCGCCGCCCAACTCCTCGCCGGTGACGACCTCGCCCGTGGCTGCCTTGACCAGAGGAGGTCCGCCTGAAAGGACGTGGGAGACGTCAGCAAGAATAAGGCATTCCAGCAGTGACATCGGTGTCACACTCCTCACTCACCGAGGTAGATGTTCCCTATTCTCTTAACTATGACGGCGTCGTCGCACATGGCGGGCGTGTACGCGCCGCCGGCCGTGCAGAGTCCGACCACCAGGGCCAGCTGCGGGATGCCTAAGGACGACATGACGGTCTGGAGAAAGAGAGAGAACAAATAGTGATGAATGTTTTCGTCGTACACTGACTCTAATATGGAAATTGTCCCTGGTCAAATGGAACCAAACTCAACCTCACCAAGAACAATATGGGCATGAAGTAGAGGTTCTGTATACATAACGGAGGATCCTGGTGACGCCAATCACGACAGGGTCGCTCTTTCTGTCGCACAACTTTGCCAGGTTGGCGTCTACGAAGTTGAGCTTGATGATCTCGAAGCTGTCACACTTCTTCAAGACAACTATTTGACTAATTCTCCTTGTCTTAAAAGGTTCAACTTATGCCCCAAATGTGTCTTTCGGCAGGCTCATTCAAAGATTAGTGATCACGCTATATTAGGAGGCCCCACCTACCTGGTTCCTGAAGGAGCGGCCGCCGTGCTTCTTGTCAGGGAAGATCTCGCTCTGCATGGGCAAGAAGGCTCCGCCCGAGTCGGCCACATACAGACAGGGCAGGTGCAGGTGGCGGGCGACACCCATGGCCCGGTAAGCCTGTGAGAGTTCATGTGCAAACACTGGACTGAATGAGATTGTCCTGAATTACTGTGGGTTGCCTGAACCTTCTCGACAGTAATGGGGTAGCTGGTGCCGCCCTTGACGGTGCCATCGTTGGCTATGAAGAGGCACGAGACGCCGGAGACGCGACCCACGCCAGTGACGATGCCCCCGCAGGGAATGTCACCGTACTCCAGGTCAACCCCGGCGGTGGCTCCGAGCTCGAAGAAGTCGCTGTCTGGGTCGATGAGACTCCTGATCCTGTCCCTGACCAGCACCTTCTTGTTGACCTTGGTGTGCCGGTCCACACCTCGCTGGCCGCCGCCTTCCAGGCAACGGAACAACAGCTGCAGGTGCTTGTCGAACGACGCCAACGCGTCCCCATTGGGAGACGGATACGACCGCGAGACGGCCGCCGTCAAAGTAGGAAACGGACGGACTTTGCCAACTCCTCCTTGGCGGCTTTTGTCTGATGGCGGCGAACTGATAGAGCGGCAGTTGACGGCGACTAAGGCGGACGCGGACTCGACGGAGCCGGACGAGGCCAAGGAGGAGAAATCAAGGGCACTTTTGGCGCCGGGGGTGAAAAACGGTAGGGATTCCTTAGGGCAGCCGTTGGCCCTGATGATGCAGAGGACTCGATGCATGCTTGAGCCTTCGACTTGTCAGTTTGTCTGTCTGCTGGTGTGTTCACTCACCCCAAAGACACTGACGTGTTTTCACAGAAAAGAACGACTGCTTGAAACATAACAAAAAATCAAAACACAAAACAGCGCTGACAGCGGCCTCGGTGACCTTCCTACAGTTTGTACTTGGTGACCACATTGACGTGAAGAAAACCACCCATGAAGTATTCACCCGTCTTGTGTAGCGTCACTACATATGTGGTCACAGATGGGCAACAACAGATGCTTCTGGGCTGAGGAGCAACGACCAACAGTAACGTTCAGTTGCTTTTACTCGTTCACCATCATTTTAAAGCTTTAATGAGCAGAATAATTACGCGTATGTAATTAGAATGTGACCAATTACTTGCTGTTATTCCTTAATTGCAATCAAACAAAATAGAATTAGTGTTTTTTTACAACACCTTCTTCCTCGCCCTCTCCCTACGAGTGAGCGTTGTTTTCGGCATCAGCTGCCGCCGCCTCCTCTTCGCAGTCCAGTCTCCTTCCTCTCCGTCCACATCTTGTTCGTCTCGCTCCCGTCCTCGTCGTCGTTGTTCTCCATCAAGATGGCGGCGGGTCCGGTGTCGGAGAGGAACCAGGGTAACGTAACTTCTATCATGTTCGTGCTACAATGTTTAATGCATGTGTGAGTTACTTGCAAGTTGCTGCAAGGGTGCCAACGTTGGACCCGCACAGAGAGACTTTTCCATGCTAGTAGCTTTGAAGCTACAGTTGATAGAGCGAAAACTGACCCCTGATCCTTCTCAGACGCGACGATCTACGTGGGCAGCCTGGACGAAAAGGTCAATGAGTCGTTGCTGTGGGAGCTCTTCGTGCAGGCGGGACCTGTCGTCAATGTCCACATGCCCAAGGACAGGGTCACCATGATGCACCAGGTGAGTCAGGACGGACACCTCATCAGTTCCAACCTCTGGATAATCTAAATGTCTAAACAGGGCTACGGCTTCGTGGAGTTCCTGACTGAAGAGGATGCTGACTACTCCATCAAGATCATGAACATGATCAAGCTCTACGGGAAGCCAATAAGGGTGAACAAGGCCTCCGCGCATCAAAAGAACCTGGACGTGGGTGCCAACATCTTCATCGGCAACTTGGACCCAGAGGTGGACGAGAAGCTCCTCTACGACACATTCTCTGCCTTTGGAGTCATCCTCACCACCCCGAAGGTAAGCACATCCGTAGCTCATTGAGACTGAGTCGCCATTTTGGCACCCACCCTGTATTGCGCGTGAAAGCCATCATCTAGAACGGTTTCTATTCGTGACGTCCATAGATCCAACGAGATCCGGAGACGGGCAACTCCAAGGGCTTCGCCTTCATCAACTACGCGTCCTTCGATGCCTCGGACGCTGCCATTGAGGCCATGAACGGGCAGTATTTGTGCAACCGCGCCATCTCCATCTCGTACGCGTTCAAGAAAGACTCCAAGGGCGAGCGCCACGGATCGGCGGCGGAGCGGCTGTTGGCAGCGCAGAACCCGCTGTCACAGGCGGACAGGCCGCATCAGCTGTTCGCGGACGCGCCACCGGTGCCTCCTCCGCCGATGACGCCGTCGGCGGTGCCCACACCAATGCCACCGGGTCCGCCGCCGCCTCCTGGCATGATGGGGATGCCGCCGCCGCCTCCCATGCCTCCGCCGCCCCCAGGATCGGCACCGATGCCGCCGCGACCACCCATGCCCCCTATGCCCCCTCCACCGCCAACGAGTTCCAGTTATCCGCAGCCGCCGATGCCGCCTGGTCCCCCACCTCCTCCTAGGGGCGGGCCCGGGGGACCTCCTGGTCCTCCAGGGCCTCCTGGCTGGAGGCCACCTCCGCCTGGTGGATTTCCGCCTCCGCCACCGCCTCCCGGTGGCCAGAGCGGTTGGCGACCGCCGCCACCAGGCTGGGGAGCAGCCGGAGCGCCCCCGCCGCCTCCACCGCCTCCGCGACCCCCAATGCCTCGGCCTCCAATGCCTCCGGGACCTCCTCCTTCTTGAGAGAAGAACTTCCCTAATATCACTGTCTTAAAATGAGCACAGAACTTAGGTTTAAGGATTACACTGGCACCAAACGTTGTTCCTGGAAAGCAATTTATTTTCGAGTGCTTGTACCGAACTCAGGGATGGCCAACAGGTGGAGGAACACTTTTCTACCGTTTCATACTGTGCAGGCAGGACTGGACTGAACAGGACACGCGTCCCAGTACTGAACAGAAGTTGAGGTTGTTTTAGGCGTGAACAGGAGCTGAGGATGAGTTCGGTTCCATCTCAAATCTTGGACATGGCGGCAACGTCGACGGACTGGACAAAGTCGTCGAAACCCGAGATCTCCTCCTGCAGATCGTCCACGGACACCTTCTCGTCCTCGACCACGCACAGAATTTGCAGCTTGTTGATGCCGTGGCAGACGGGAACAAGTTTGGCTGTGGGGGGGAGAAAAACACATTGTGGCAATGCCTTCAACTCAGTCCTCCTGATGACCCCTTCAGGTCTTCACTCTTACAAGCTCCCCACACGAGTCCCTCTTTGTGGATGCTCTTGACGGCCTTCAGCATGGCGTCCATGTCGGTTTCGTCGTCCCACGGCTTCACGTCCAGCAACACGCTTGAGAATGTCAGGGGAGTCGATCAGTATACCAATGCTGTCTGGGACCGTGAAGCGGTGCAACCTGGTGGTGTTGACAAAGCAGAAAGTCGAACTCTTAGCCCAGGTCGGGGTTCTCGCCGACCTGGAAGAATTCGCTGGTAGAAAGTTGTTTGACGGCAGCCTCGTGTCCTCCGCGAGGCCGCCCCGAGTCAGCTGCGTCGGTGGAGAGCATGTCTGACCCGGTTGGGTCAGACAGGCTGCGGTCGGCCGGTGTCAACATCCCCATGAACACCCCAAATCGATAAGTTCAGTACCAGAATCATAATGCCAACACTGCTCCTTGTCTACTACTGATGGCTCGACTTTCTGCTTAGTCATGTCGTTGCACTGCTTCACGGCCGTCTCTGGCGTCAGTCACCTACCTGGTCTTGGCGATGACCGCGGGCTTCTTGGCCTTCCTGTCGGCGTAGGCCTTCAGGCGTTCTTCCCTCACGCGAACCTAGGAGAGATTTTAGCTTGGCATCGGTGGCGAGACTGAACCCCAAGTTCACGAGTTACCTTCTCAGCATCTTCATCCTCGTCCTCGTCGCTGTCGGAGGCGAAGAGATCAATGTCGTCGTCGTCGTCGTCGTCAGCAGGGACGACGTCGTCGTTGTTCTTGTTGCTCTCTTTCTTGGCACGAGTCTTTTCCTTCTCCTCCTCCTCCAGACGCTGGATGCGAGCCTCAAGCTGGAGGACTTGTTTCCTCAGATCTTCAGTCACTGTAAACATGTGTATGCGTTATAATTTCTTAAGACTGTTGCTTCGCTCTCAAGTCTTGTTACTGGACGTGGGACTTTAAAAAACACCACTTTGAGTTACTTGTACTTTATATCCTTGGAAATGGATTATAAGTCCTGTTTTTCCACAGTAAAAAGGGCCTTATACAGCACTGCACTACTTTAGTGCTTAGTATATTGGACTAACAAGCTTCTTGCTAATATATAAGAACAATTTTCCCTCGGCCTCGGCCTCCATCCCTTTGTTTCATACCTCTCTTAAGGCTGCTGTTCTCGCTCTCCAATTTTTGGACCTGCTTGGCCAGGTCCGCGTTGTGGCCACTGCTGCCGCCCTCGCCGTTGAGAGCCAGGGCTGCCAAGCCGTCGACCTATTGATGCAGTAAAGTGTTACAAGTCTCTCCCTATTTAAAAACGCTGCCAGTAGTTTTAGCATGCGCGATCGTTGTCACTGCACTATGAGTCAACTATTGCGTCAGTGTCTCCGCCAGCATGAACATGACAGTGGAACCCGCTTAAAGTGAGAATAACTGCTAACATCTCCGTCGAGCATGCAATTTTCTTTGACTAAATGGAAAAGAAGTAAAAGATCTAACAACATTGTCACAATTTCGCATGGTGTCGGTAGACGTGACTACAAGAAAAGAGTGCGGAAAAAATTTCGCTGTTGTGACTTGAAGGAAGTGTTTTGTATGGTTGGGAAGCTCAAAAAATCTCCCGAACAAAGTAGAAAATCAGTAAAAAATGAAGACTTTTTCAGTAGTAAAAATTCGATAAGTTTTTCCCTTGTTTGAATTTCAGTTTCTGTCGGAGCTATGACTTTGTAGTATGTACTAATACAGTTGGTAGTATATTAACTTCCTCATTCTCTTACGATGACGATTTTGTTTTTGAATTTACTCAAAACGTTGTTGCCCCTTTTCCTTGAAGCCTCATTTCCAAATTTTGGGTAACTTGAAGTTTTGATTTCTTAAGGGGTTTTTTCACATCACATGTATACAGTTGAGGTCGATCGCTCTTGAATAGAAAAGACTATTGAAGTTACGAGCACGGGCCCGAAATGACTTCCTTCAATTAATAAAGCATTGTTGGTTGAGACCGTTCAAGTCTCGACCATAGTTTTTTACTAATCTTTTTTAGGTCTAACTAGTACAAAAGTTAAAAATGAGGGGGTTGCAACTTTTCCTACTGAACTTCTGCTGCAGCCTCTGTGCCCTTGATCAGTGCAGTGCATTTCAGGGCAGAGATGTGCTGAGGTTGCACTGTGCATTTCCATTCATTACGTTAAAAAAATACATTGTTGGGACTTAAAAACAGACTGAGACAGGTTTGCTCTGCAGGGGTCTAGAAACCATCGATCGACCTGAACTGCACGTGCATGCAAACGTAGAACAAGAAGTCCGCACTCACACATTCCAGGGAGTTCTTGATGTGCTGCCTGGCCTTGGCGATCTCCGTGGTCAGGGTGGAGGACATCTGGATTAATGTTTTAGTCAAATGTGTCAAATTTTGAAGGAAAACCTCGAAAAGTCAGATCACGCATTGATGTTTGTGCCAAAGGGGTCAACAGTACTCTCAAGACAGGTACAGGGTGACGCAGAGATGCAGAAGGTTGTTATCTGCCACCTTTAGAATTAGCCGCAGCTCGTTTAACTGATCCTGTTGTGCGCAAGCGTGACTACAGGGTGGCGTGGGATGACTGCCAACTCGTATTGAACGTTGGAGCGCAATGCAACGAATCTCCCTTGTCCACACCCTGTAGCCGTACTTGTGAGATGATTGGCAACTCTTGGCTTTGAGGGTGGCAGAAAGCGTAACCAATCTCCTTAGTCCACCCTGTACCTCCTTCTGCCACAAGCCTACCTCCACCTTGGCCTCCGAGCTTGGCTTGTGCGCTTTGGCCTTTTTGTCCTGGTTCTTCTTGCTCGTCTTGGGCACGTCCTCTTCGTCGTCAGCAAAAAGATCAAAGTCGTCCTCCGACGCCTCTTCCTTGTTCCGCTGCTTCTTGAGGTCTTGCTGTTGCTGAGCGTACTTGAGCTCGGCCTCTCTCAGCGCCAGGAAGTTGAACTTTTGACTCTCCTCCGCCAGCGCCGCCATGTTGGCCATCACCTGCAAGATCAGGTTCAGCACGAACAATTCCGACGTCACCAAACCAGACTGTGGGATCAACCTTATTTCCCTGATCTTCCAGGGGAGCCTCCTCTTGGCCGACTTTGACGCCGTTCTTGGTCCCGGGTTCCTCCGCAGGAGGGGCGGTCTCGGCCACGGGGGTCGCGGGCTCCACCACATCTGGCTGTTGTTGTTGTTGTTGTTGTTGTTGTTGCTGCTGCTGCTGCTGCTGTTGTCCCGAGACTTTGTTCTTGTTCTTGTTCCGGTTCCGGTTGCGCTTCTTGCCGCCGCCGCCGCCGCCGCCGCCACCAGAGTTTTCCTGCACCATTCTAGACCTTTTCTAGAAGTTTCAAGATTGGAGAATGTCTAGAAATCTATTTTCTCCTCCTTCCCCCGCTGCACAGATCGATCCAGAGAGCTGGACTTGGCTCAAAGATGCAGTGGAAGAGGAAGAGTCAGCTGATGACTGTGAACAGGGGGAAAAAGAGAAAGCAGCGGTGGGGGAAAGTGAGGGAAAGTTTGAATGCTTTCGAGCTGAATCATGCACGAGGTCAGTGAGGGCGAGCAACGTCTCAAAGGACGGCCTTTGTTCACCTTGCGGATTATTTGGCCATTGTCAGACGGGGGCGGATTTGGGGAGGTTTGGCCAGGGAAAGAAGACCAAACTTCTTTGGCTCCACAGAAAGTTCAAATTTTCTTTGAAAAATGTTCCGGACTGAAGATGAGGCTGGCTGACCTTGGAAGGCTGGAATGACTCGAGTCAGCTGTCCCACAAGAAGCTGAAGTTGCAAATTACTTTGCAAATCCAGCATTGTGATTTGGTTAATCAATGACGTCAGTTTTGTTCCCCAGACCGCTTATGAAAATTTATTACATATTATCACACTATATTACTCATTGAGTGAGTTTTTGGTGCCACAGCCAAGTGTCAAAAAGTGACAGTGCTACTGTAGCCGGACTAAAAATTAAATATAATGCAATGCAAATAAAGTTTCGCAGACTAAATGTTAGTGACCTGAGACGAATTTTTGGATACCCTGTGAGGTTGCGCTGGATGTGACAACGCAAACTGAAGCCCACAGTGGACTCCGCTTATTACAATGGCCGACCAGCAAATGGCAACATATCCAGAGTGCCACAACAACCGATTCGAGTGGATGATGGGATTGATAATGCATATGTCAGTATTACATGGATAATGTCGATATTACGATTGTACGTGCTTTCTCCCGCTCCATGGGGAAGGCCACTGTAGCACCTATAACTGGAGGCCGCCGTGTACCACTATAAGCGGAGGCCATTGTAGCAGACCAATTCTTTCCTTGAGATTGAGTGAGATGCACCTGGATCATCACGGAGAGACGAAGTCCCAGGAGAAACAGGGTTTCCGTTGAAAGAAGGGTAACCGGACTCGATACAAACAAAATCACTTTGATCAAAGTTTCGTCATTACAATGACCACTACTTCTTTGAAAATGTGACTACAGTGGTCTCCGGTTATGATCGGCTCAGTCATCATCACTTTGTAGTTATCATCAAGTCCTCATCTTTACAACAAAAATGGAGGTATTTTTGTACTTTGAAGTCATGAAAATCTGCTTGAAGTCATTAAATGACCTGCAGAAGATATCTATCACTAACTTCTTCATTTTGCATACGTCCCAATGCTGCGAGAGAACTACAAGTATATGGATTTTTGCCCTGAGGATGCGAAATTTAAGTTGCACTGTAGTAAAAGCCTTTTGCTTCTCCCCTTGAATAAGAATCGATCGGTTCAAGTGATCAAAACCTCGGGGGACGACAAAAAGCGGAGTCTACTGTAGATTGCTTCATATATGGACTTTCCTCATGTATTGAGCTGCCTCACATTACTCAGGCCAGACCTGCAGTCAACTTGACGGGTGCTCGGTCACAGTCTTAGAGGCTGCATCTTTACAGTTAGACACAATGCCTAAACACTTATTTATTCTTGTCAGCAGTCCTGTAACTCGTACTTTGACACCATTACACTTACTTTGTTAAGTACCTGGACTGACAAAGTACACATAAAAGTTGCTGAGATATGTATTTTTCATTCAACTGTCTCAGACTCTTGTTGCGTGCGTCAGAACAAGCCGTGATGCAGCGTTGTGAAGTCCGAAGTTTGACCTCTTTAGCCTTGCCGTCGTTGTTCCCCATGTTGGCCGCGTTGGGCTTGGTGACGGACGCGTCCCAGCAGTTGAAGAAGCAGCTTCTTCTTCCTTGTTTTCGCCCCAATCCTGCTTCGAAGCGGTCGAAACCCGCACACAAACCCGTTCTCCTCCCGCTGCCGTCAGCTGAGCAGTGGCAAAGTCTAATCGGAGGTGGGGGCGAAGACGGTGCGAGGAGCCCAAGTCGGTTGCACTTTTCTTGGCATGCATTTCGAGCACGTCCTTCTTCTCCTTGGTGGCCACGCCGACCTCTGACTCGTCGCTGTCCTCCACACTGCTTGACATGTGCAGCTGCTCTTCGTCACTGAGCCTGACAGACGGAGCAGGAGGAGTCAGTCTCCACCTCCGAAGGGCGTCCTGATCCCCGTTTGAGGGAGGGGGGGGGTCAGAGATCAATCATAACCCCGGGGTCAAGACCGTGTGGGCCACACACAACCATTTTAAGCTTTAGGAATATTTACTGTGAAGATGTGTATACGAAGTTCTCTAGGTTGATCCGGGGGGTGGGGGGTTTACATGGGGAGGAGGTGAGGTGCCAGCCCAACGTCTCGAGTGACCACTTGACGTCGTTGACTTTGCTGCACCACCTCTTGTACAAACCAACGTCCAGATTTGTGCAACTCTTGGTACTCCAAAAATGGAGGAGTTGCCAGTGCTGCCATTTTGAAACGTCGTTCAAATAATATTTTAAAAAGTTCATGAGAGTCTCGATTTCCATCGTACTTTGCTTGTCATGTCTTGAACTTGCTGTACAAGGTCCCAACTCAGACAGTTCTGCTGTTCGAAGTGCTACAAAATTATACAAATTAATATATTATGAGCAAAACTTAAAGGGCCTCCACGTACTGACCACGTTGTTCGTGATGACTTTGAACATGTCGTCTCATTGCTAGAGTGTTTCTCAGTGCTTCAAGCCAATTCAGACGCCCTTATTGATCTTGATCAAGTTGAACGAGTGCAACTGATTTGGGTCCTGAACACAGCATGAGCACGTGAGGACAATGCTGTGGCAGAGGTTATCCAATTTGGGCCGGAGGCTGGCCTGGAGACCAGGAGGCAGGTGAGTCAGGAGAGCTGTAGCGGCAACACGACCACGGTTGACGCATTGTCCTCCCTCTCCTCCTCCATCACAGTCGCGCAGCCGTGTGCTGTTACCACACAGGCCCAGAAGGCGTCTTCGGGTTCAAGCCCACGGTGATCAAGGGCAGGAGGGACGAGAACGAGAAGGAGGGTACGAAGTCAACATTGTCATCGATGACACAGCAATGACGACCATCCTCGTGTCTTTCAGTCACTGTCGACTATGACTCGATCGCCGAGAGGAGCAACCTGTACCGTCTGTTGGAGGCCTTCAGGAACAACGGCCACAAGTACGCGGCCGTCAACCCGGTGCCATTTGGGGAGGACGACCAGCAATTGAAGTACGAGTGAAAGGTCTTTTTCTTTGTCTTCTTCTTCACTGTTGTCATTGCAGCGAGGATGAATTGCAGCCCGGACGGTACCGTCTGTCTCCGGCCGACCCGGCCGACCTAACTGGGTTGACCGACTCCGCGCTCACCGCCCACAGCTCGCAGTGGGACGTGGACAGACTGTGTCAGAAGTTGCGGGACGTCTACTGCGGCACCATGACCGTGCAGTTCGAGGCAGTCGAGGTAACGGAGACAGTCAGTAGTGCATACAACAATGGACCCTACAGGGTGGTGACACAGACTCAGCCTCGGTCAGTGTCTCTTGGGTCAAGGTGGTCAAGAAGTCACACAAAAAGCTGACTCTGTCGTCGAGTTCTTGCCCGCCGAGCCCATCTTGATCAGCATCGAGGCGCTCAAGTAGGGATGGAACAGCTTCGGATCGAGAATGTGCAAGGTTGAGGACTCCTTTAACGTCTCCCAGGAAGGACAAGGACTGGCCTCTGGTGTAAGATTAGGGATGCGTCGGATTGAACGATCTCAGATCTGGATCAGGTCTGGATTCGGAGAATAGGGGTAAACTGCTTGACCGTTAGATGACCAGATGACTTGACCAGATCAAGGATGAAATCGAGTCCTTTTGTTAGTGAGTAAAGAGTTGGGGCAGAGTTTTAAACTGCTCAAACCTGCGAAAACCGTGACTTCTCGGATTTTTGCGGCGACTTCGGAGATTTTGCAACTCTTCATGATAACACTGAAAGAAGTTTCAGTGAGAGAGAGAGAAAAAAAAGACCTCGAGATATTGCTTATGTCAATCCAAACCGTGGATGTTTTTGCTCGAGTCAGCACGACTGACTGACGGCTGCTATGCTTGGCCCGGCAACAGGTCCAACTGCAGCAGGTCCAAGTTTCAGTCTCGTTTCTCTTCTCTCCTCACGTAGCGAAATGAGCGCGCAGGTAAGCTCGGAAGTCACAATTTAGCCCCTAAAACACCTCAGCTGGAGTACGAAGACACGAAGCCCACCCATAAATTGGAGGTGTCATAAACCTGTCTCCGGGTTTTTGGCCCGAGGGCATTCGGACTTCGCCCCAGGGCTCGGGTCGAGACCGCCCGAGGGGACGGGAGGGGCGGGGAGGGAGCTGAAATAAAAGGGTTATGGGGTCGTAAGAGTGAGGGATTCCCCGAAGCCGTATGAGTCGTTAAGAAGCTGCAGACACGACGCCTCCGGGCTCTCGTACAGACGCTTTTTTGACCCACACGCTCGAGCTGGCAACTCTGTTAATGGTCATTGAAGCGTGAAGAAGTCAATTTCACGCCTATAACTGACCTAAAGCGGCGGGGACAAAAGCTGAACTGCAGCGGAGTAAAATCAGTGCCACTGAGAGAGCAGAGGAGGCTATGCAAAATTTCACCACAATAACCTAAACTAATGTAATCTAAACTATACAGTCTGTAAATCTGACCAGGTAAGAAATATCGCAAAAGTAAGTGAAATGCACGTACGTCATTTTAGCGCGTCAAAAATCGCGAAAATAAAGCACACGCGAAAATTCCTCGTAAGAGTGTTATTTTTGCGTCTTCTGCATAGTACAAAATGTCAACCACTCCTGGCCCAGCAAAGAACCACGGGAAGACAAACAATAGAAAACATGGAAAATTTGATGTAAAGAACAGCTTTAAAAGGCAGCGAGATATTTTATTTCTTTTTAATGCTGAAATAGTTAAATTGGACAACTTTCTCACCACGCAAAAGTGTGACAGAAGATCTTAAGTTATGACATTTAAGACAGATGTCGTAAGTTTCATAAGTCTAGAGTACCTTAATATGATGTACTACACATACACTTGCTAAAGTGTCGTTATGGGCCTTGAGGCCGCAAGTGTAATCATATAGCAATTAAGTGTAAGTATATTTGGCACAAGAAAGACCGGAAGTCACACACTTTATATTTAGTAGACCTTAGAACTTTCGCAATACAAGTTAGGAATCTAAAGTAACTGTAAACGCTATTTTAGGTAGGACTTTTTCTAAGAAAAAAAAGCTATAGAAATGTAGTTAAGAATCTCTAAGTAAAGAGTCAGGAAATTTCGAAAGAAAAATGCCACCAAATAGCGATGGAAAGTGAAAGAAAGCAACAAAACCCCCTGAATAAACTGATATAATTACGAAATTACGACGTGCAGCAATAAATAATTATGCGTCGCTTTCCGTCATAGGAAACTTAAATGAGATAATGATAGGGTGTTTCAAGTGTGATTTGACTTGCTCAGGACGCGGGCGAACGCGAGTGGCTCTACCGCCAGTTCGAGTCCATCTCCCTGGAGTCCGTGGACGCGTCCTTGCGCCGCCGCGTGGCGCTCGAGATGGTCAGGGCGCAGAACTTTGACCACTTCATCGCCACCAAGTTCAGCAACGTGAAGAGGTACGGCGGAGAGGGAGCCGAGGCCATGTTTGCCATCTTCGTCGAGCTGGTGGAGGCCGCGGCAGAGTGTGCGTAGTAGTAAAGTACTTACAGGGTGATCACCAAAAGTGTAAATCTGGTAAGAGGCCTGTTTTGGGACTTCCATTGACGGATCTCATTTGCTCGGGGTACATTTTTTAGAAGCTGACATTTGGCACTTCTACAGGGTGACTCGAAATGGCCGTTTAAAGAACCCTCATTGATCATTTTCAGTCCGCTCCTGTGCAGATTCGCAGCTGATTTTTGGCATGGTCTTGGCCAAGCCTTCACCGCTGATGCCGGCAGGGGGAGCATTGATGTTGGTTGCAGCCGGGCCTGCCCAACTGACTCCGGTAGTCTTGAACAGTGCTGATTGCACAAGGACCCCCAGAGCAAAGATCACGGTGATCAACCGTAGTCCTTGATCAGCCATTTCTCGTCACTGCTGCACAGCCGGCCCAGAATCCATTGGGCTGCATTGACTGACCTTGATGACCGCACTTGCCAGGTCAAGATCCACCTTCGGCTTGTGCCCGGGTGACTCACAAAATTGAGACAACCGGGTTTTCCCAAAATTGGCTTGGCGAAAATTTATAGCGACATTTTCGCAGTCTCTATGATCACCCTGTACTCATGACTGAGGTGAGGTCAATCTATAACCACGCGTCGTTGCACACAGGTGGGATCGACGAGTACATCTTGGCCATGCCCCACCGCGGCCGCACCAACCTAATGAGCGTGCTCTTCAAGTACCCGCCGGTCGTCTTCTTCAGGAAGATGAAGGGGCTGCCAGAATTCCCCAACAGCCAGAAGGGCGCCGGAGACGTCTTCTCGCACCTCAGTAAGAAGAACACGTCGACTCCGGCGAGGACCCGACTCACGTTACGCTACTTGCAGCCGCTTCTGTGGACCTACCCACGAGGGTACCGGGACGGTCGGTCCATGTGACGATGCTGCCGAACCCTTCGCACCTAGAGGCTGTGAACCCGGTGGCCTGCGGCAAGGCTAGAGCCAGGCACATGTCCAAGGACTTGGGGCACTACGCGGACGAAGGGGAAGACATGGGCGAGCACATTGTCTGCGTGCAGGTGGGTGAGAACAGCGATCAACGCGGCTTTGGTCATCTGCTGTACTACGTGTGGACGTGAATCATCTACATCAAGGTCCACGGGGACGCCGCCATGACCGCCCAGGGCATCAACCAGGAGACCATCCAGCTGTCCAAAGTACCGCACTTTGACGTGGGGGGATCTCTACACTTCGTCGTCAACAATCAGGTACAAGAACAACCTCCTCAAAGTGCACAGTGGAAACAACTCTGGTCTTGCTGCACTTGGACATGTGAAGCGCAAGGACTTTCGCAGACTGAACCTGCCGGCATGCATAATGTTGACCTTGGGAGTCTTGATGACGAAGCTGATATTGATACTGTCTGAGCAGCTCCATGCGTTGCATCTCGAACAAGTCATATTTTTACTGAACAGGTGGGTTTCACGACGCCGGGTTCTCGGGGTCGCACCTCCCGCTACTGCACCGACTACGCCGCGCAGGTGGGCGCTCCCGTCATCAGGGTCAACGGGGATGACCCCGAGGTGATCAAGCACCTGCTGAGCCATCTACCCCTTCCCGACTTTCTCGTTCACTTCTAGGCAGTGGTGAAGGCCACTCGGCTGGCCTTGGCCTACCAGCGTCGGTACCGCAAGGACGTGTTCGTGGACATGGTCTGCTACCGCCGACATGGCCACAATGAGTTGGACGACCCCACCTTCACCAACCCCCTACTCTACCAGCAGATCCAGCGGAGGAAGCGCACGGTGCCCGACGCGTACGCCGAGAGGATGGTGGACGAGGGTGAGAGATTTTTGCACTTCGCCTTGATGTCGTCCGACAACAACGATGCAAACGTTCTCAGGCATCCTGACCAAGGAGGACGTCCAGGCGGCCGTCGCGGAGCACACTGCTTACTGCGAGGAGCAGTTGAAGCAGACAGACACGTACCAGCCAAGTAATGTTGACTACCTGCACTGGTGGCAAAATGTAGAGTCCGATCGACCTGTGGATGTCACAGATCTTCAAAATTCCTGCGGACACAGAGATTTGAGGCATTAATTCAATCTTTTACAACTAGCAGAAGCGCTCGGGTCGGGTAAAAGCAGGCACCAGGACGTGTACGACAGCTTCATGATCATCAACCGCAGCACTGTGGAAGAATAAGTTGGGGGCAAAAGGAAGCTATACGTGATCGACACCATAGTCGAGATTCTCCATGATACAGAGCCTCCACTCCTTTGCCAGCGTTGTTCTGGATGAAGTTGAGCCTGTTGCTACTTGGCCAGGTCTAATTTCCATATTGAAGTCATATGGACTCTGAATGTCCACCACTTTACACAACTAAACATTCTGTATTGTTCTTGATGAAATTGAACCTGTTTCCACTCGACCAGGTCCAATTTCTGTACTGACGTCAATCTCACTCTTCAGTGTTGCCACCACTGCACGTCCTTGTCCATACTATGTGCCTTTTGGATACACAGGGTGCCATTTATACAGTCTCCTGGTCATAGATTGGCCAAGGATCCCCCCCCCCTTTGAAGCTGAACAGCATCAAGATGGGAAAAGTCAACTTTTTGCCCGTGTTTGTCACCATCGAGACGTCCGAGGTCAACCTCGTGCATGCCTGTCAGCCCATTATTGACGAAGCCCACATTGTGGCCTGAAGAAGTGTAAATTGTCCAACTGCATCAGGTCTGCTCAATGGACTTTCCTGAGCAGTTCCAAACGCTGTTGGACTCTTGTCCAGCGGGTCGAACTGAATAAATGGCACCCTGTATACGTACAGGGTGGGCTACTGAACGTGGTCCGTCTGAGCAAGAGCCAAAATGTCCGTCCATTTACTTGTTTGATCCTTGACACGAGCAAAACCAGGCACAATCTTACACCTGGCCTCTGGAGGGGGTCTAAGAGCACAGGAGGCTAGAGCACCTGGGAGTGACGGACCTGAGTCTTTGCATGACCAGACACGCCAGAGATATGGGTTCTCCCTGGTTGTCCCAGATTGAACCGGGATTGGTCCGGACCATGTTCCAGAGACCCACCCAAAGTACCACAGTTCATGTGCCATGCATAACATTGCACATCCTTCGTACAGCTCCCAACAATCTTGACAAGCATTGGTCCTCCAAGGTCCAGGCCAACAGCGGCGTCACCACGTGGGACACCGGTGTCCCCGCTGACGTCCTCAAGTACGTCGGGGCCAGATCCGTGACGGTGCACGAGGATTTTGTAAGAAATGGTCAGATTTCTTGCCTAACTTTATTTTAACTTGATGTACAACATGGTCAAGTCGTTGCATCCTCACCTGGAGAAGCACCACATCCAGAGTCGGCTGTCCAAGCTGACCGAGGAGTCCAAGATCGACTGGGGGC
>JAAUXU010133710.1_pt1 | contig 32853 bp, 24 predicted proteins | sample 7278151 | NCBI WGS metagenome assembly JAAUXU01 (sample SAMN14350113, study PRJNA611818) | marine sediment metagenome | isolation source: surface marine sediment (1.8m) | place: French Polynesia: Moorea | collected 2018-08 | reverse complement strand
GGGAAGGATGATTAATCACCAGCAGCATTTGAGAAGGAAGTGACATTCGAACTAGGCATTAGCGGCCGACTCTGAGAGTCTTCTGACTGTTACACACGTCGTCATCGCGGCCGCACAAATTGCGCCAAGCTTAAGCGCTCCCTCAGACCCCTGTGTGAAGCCCTGACAGGATCTTGTTGGTCCCTTTTTTCTCTCTCTGCCTCCTACACACGTTATTAGCAGCGTCTGGAACTGGTTTCCTGTTTCATCTTTCATCTGGATTTTAAGGTGGTTCCGTGCACAACTTTTTTTTTTCTGACACGCCACCACAGAGACGCTAATTAAGCTTGGGAAGAGAGGAGTGGAGAAAAAAGGGGGGTAAGAGCGGGCCAGAACTGCCCCCCCCCCTTGGCGTATAACAAAACAATTAATTTTCCTCCGCTGTCTGATCATTACAATCAATCAGTGTGTGTGTGTGCAGGCAAAGGAGGGGGGCCAAAGAAGGGGGCCAAGGCTGGCAATTAAAAGATCGTTTCTCCACAATTAATCCTAGTTGACAATCTGTGAGCTTGCAAAGGCGCCCTAATTTGGGAGATGGATTAATCTCTTGACGGGCGGGGAGACTTTTAAGGGACCGCTTGCACGAGCAGGAAAGGCCTGTGTCCACCCAGGCGGGCTGGGGCGGGCGGGACGACGACTTTCGGACAGTTCCCTCCATTCGGTGTCTTGACCGGGTGCAGCGGGTGCGCCGGGTTGGACCGCGGAGTTCTGTTGAGGGGGAGCGGAGTTGGAGGACGACCCGGTGTTGCCAGACACCCGGAGAACAAACTCCACGTCTGAAGCGGAATATTCAACACTAGCAGAACCTGCAACCGGCTTTGCTCTGGACAATTCTATAAGTCGCTACTTCCGTCTGTCTCTCTCCTTGCTCACCATGTACTTCACACTGTCAATGCGCTTCGACCTCATCACGCACTTCACGCTCTCCACAAGCTTCCTACTCCATATTTTTGTTGTTACTTTTGGAACGGGCTGACCCGGACACTCTCCTCCTCTGGCCAGCTCTTGGTAGTGATGGCAGCGGGCCGTCAGTTGACGGGCCAAGCCCCAGTTGGGCTTGCCGGGTTTGTCCTGCTCATTGTCCACCTCAACTGACTCCTGGTCGAGCCATAGAAAGCTACTGACAAGTAGTGGTACCACACAGATAAGTCACACAGGCTTAGCTATACCTATTGGTGTAGCTATCTATGACCTATGTAGTAGAGGCTACATTTGACCTCAATTTTGGCCTCAAAACAGCCTCGTAATGCAACTTTGCATAGCCTAGGTCCTTCTTGTTGACCCAAAGGTCTCGCATGCCAAAAATGAGTCAGATCCGTGCAGAACTGAGAGCGCCAGAGGGCCACAAACATACATACACACATACATACATACCCGAACAGCTTTATATACATGGACTAACAGCTACACCCGCCAAAAAGGTGTCAGGCAGCCCAGTCGAAAATTAGCTGAAGGGGTGAAGAAAATTAAAAACTTCTAATTGAAGAATTAATCATTATTAGTATTATATTCCCTCTGGACGCTCCTTGGCACATAGACAATCATTATAGCAAATTAGAGCTTAATCGGGCCTGTCACTGTGACGTCAACCTGTGACAACGAAACACAACTTTCTTTTATATATCTGGACACAGACCGTGTATATAGGATCAGTCGGAAAAAAACCACCCAACGCTGCAAAATCCCCCAAAATTGTACCGACCAAACCGGGTCCGATTTGAAGAATTTGACTGGTAAAACTACCAAATGGCAACCCTGATTTGAGGCCAGCTGTTTGGGAGTGCAGCCGAAATGGAAAAGAAGTCTAGGCAAAAAAGTGCAACAGGCAGAGGAGTTTTGCAAAACAAAAATGGTAGTGATAGGTAACAAAAAAAAGCCTAAAATGCAATTTGCGCCACCCAAATCACCAAAGTTCTTGTTCGCTGAAACAAAAAAAACCCTCAGGTCGACTCATTAGTTATAAGAGCCCGGAAAAAAAGTGTGATTCATTTAAGAATCCGGTCTGAAGCTCATAAATAAACAGTGTATGAGTCAGAAAATACTGAGACGCAGAACATTCTTGTCATGAGAAGAGGTCAAAGTCTCTGACAAGACATGAGCGTTCAACATATATTTAGCGCAATTTGCCTACTTTGGCCCCACTGCTCGAATCACATAGCTTCGTACGCACAGTAGACATTCGATTTTGGCAAAGGGTCATCCGGCCATGTAATAATGTTGCAAAAAAAATCAGGTTTGGCAAAACATTGGAAATTGCTCCGTCACCAAAACACTAAGTTCACTCAGCATTGGTTGTTGCCAAAAATAGACATTTCTGAATGAAGTAGCCAAAGTTTAGTCCCCACTGCACTCTGGCCAAATTAACATGGCCAAAAAGAATCACGTAACCGTTTGGCCAATGATCCGCTTCTTCCGCTCTGAGAAATGCTCGCGCACCACATCAGGTACAATGCTTCTGTCACAACGTTCAGGCTGAGCAAGAGCTTTGTGGCGAGCCGCAGCCGAGCAGCCAACCACGTGATGGAGAAGTTGGCCGACGCCACCGCAAGCATGGAGTTGGCCAAAGGCCACGACGAGTGCAGGAGCAGCCAGCATGATCTCGGCGGAGTCGTTCACGTGCCCTGGAGGTCTCCAGACTTCACCCTTGGCCATGTGAGACGTGGCTCTGGGTCCTGTGGCCGCATCACTTATAATCTGGGGCTAAAGACAAGATTGCGCCCTTCAGACAGCCCCTCTGGACTGGATAATGATAGCACAGGGAGCACATTAGAAATAAGAAAAAGAGCTGCACTGTCTCCTGGTGTGCGTGGCCGTGTGATGTGGCTCACGAGGTTGATCTCGACGCAGCTGCACAAGTTGGACAGAGAGAAAAGTGCATAACTGGCATTGACTCCGGACTGGGGTGATCTGACTTTTGGTGGCAATTTTGGAAAACGCACCTGCAACTTTGAACTCTTTGTGGGGCTTGATGTAAAAATTGTACACCAGTCAAATACTTTTTTGACTGCACCTCCAAAATGAGGGCTGCAGCCTTGCAACGGTAGCTGGGAGAAGAGAACTTCCAGAGCTGGTCCAAGGAGCCTCAACGTGAATATTTTATGGATCAGAGAGAACCTTCGGAACAAAACACTAGTGAATAACTTTTCTTGATCTATCATCAAATGGGGGGGGGGGTTAAATTCTGCTAACAAAGTTACAGTTTTGAATGCTGAATGAAAAGCCCCTTGATGTACTTTTGATGTGTGCTGAGAGTCTGGAAACACAAAATGTGTAACATTTCAATAAAAGCTGACTCCAGAAAAGTCCAAATTAGGAAAAGTTTTTGACTAGTGTCTTGTTCAGAAGGTTCTCTCTGTGGTCGATAAAGTTTTTAAATGGAGTCTCCTGGGCCCAGCTGTGGCAGCTCTCCTCTGCGGACTACCTTGGCGTGACCGTAGCCCATTTTTGGGCGGTGCACGAGTATTTGACTCATGTCGACCGATTGACATCCAGCCCCCCACAGACCTGAGAGTTGCAGGCACTTTTTCCCAAATTCGCCACCCAGAGTCTGATGACCTCCAGGGAGGATCTCTTGGCACTGGAATCCAGCCTGGACGAGCTGCGGGTTGTCACGTTCGACTCTCTCCTCCACATCTTTTCTTTCACGTGCATTCATTTCTCTCTGCTTTTTTTATTCTCTCGCTCTTATTCCGTCACTGACCAGGATGATGAAGACAAATAATGGCACTTTTCCAATCGCAAATTGAGATATACGGTCTTTTCTCTTCTCCTCAATGAGGCTCTGAGCGCTGCCTCGATTTACTCGCACTATGTGGACCAATAACGACACTGTGAGGTCCGGCAACGGGATCGTATGAGCGACAAAGAAAGAAAAAAAAGGAGTCGCTCGCTCAAGGTCGCGGAATCGCACATTTGCCACTCTCCTCCTTGCGTGTCCGTGTGCCATTCTGGCGTTTCATGCGTCGAGATTGAAATGCGCCGCTTGGCAACTTTGTTTCGTGACACTTTTCATGTAAAAGTCTCGGGATTTAATGGCGCTTGGACAGTGAGTGGCTTAAAAAAGGGGCCGCTGATAAGGATCGTGCGGAGGTCAGCGTACAATGGGATATGCACGAGAAAACTGCAGCTCTTTTCACCCGAACAGGGGAATTTGACGGCATGTGTACAGTGAGCGGCTTAAAAAAAGGAGGGGGGGCTGATACAGATCGTGTGAAGGTCAAGACATAATCTTGGATGTGCGTGCAAACTTGTACTGTGAGTGGATGAAAAAGAAAAAAAACGGTTTCGTTGGGCATTCCACGAGTATCAAGTTGTAGTTCGCTCTACAATAAGGGTTGTGGCTTTATTTTTTAACCCCAGACTTGTACAGTGGGTGTCTGAAACACAGTTTGGTTTGGAATCGTTTGAGTCATATAGAACACGGTGAGAATAAGGATTTTATAGAACACGGTGAGAATAAGGATTTTTGACCCCAGACTTGTACAGTGAGTGTCTGAAACACAGTTTAATCTGGCATCCTTTGAGTCACAAAAAACACATACAATGTTTATGTATGTGTCTTAGTTTTGACCCCAACCTGGCACCGTGTGCAGCCCCAAAAATGTTAGATCGTCTGAAGACGCCGCTGCAGTGGGACATCGGCCGGGGGAGGACATGGGTTGTGGCTTCATTTTCGACCCACACAGCGTGAGTTTCCCCCAAGTTGTCCTGTGTTTGTTGCAGTCTGAGTGTGGTGTGACTGTGTCCCCCCTGGTGTCCATGTGCGGCAGCCTCGACGATGGCATGAGTGTGCACAATCAATACTTGCCTTAATTTTTCATCGCCTTAAAATGATTCCGCTGTTCGAACACCTTGGAGGCTGCAAAAACGTCCCCGTTCCACCCCTTCTTCCACGTGAAGCACTCACAAATGGAATCGAGAGCTCATTGCTCTCAAATTTCGGCGCCCTTTTTCTAACCCCTGGCAGAAAAAAAAGCTCCTTGGGCGGCGCAAGTTGGTGGCGGCAGCGCATGAATCATCCCCGGAGAGAGAAAAAGCGCGCCAGAAATGAGCGATGATGCCTCAAGATGGAAAATGTGAGGAAGCTTAAAAAGACGAATCCTTTTCCCTCCATCATCTATTTCTTGAGCTCTTTGCAGCTGACAGACAGGGAGGAGAAGCAGACAGACCGATAGAAGAGGAGGAAAGAATGAACATCTTAGCAGCGTCGACGGTGGCTCATACGTCATCCTGAGGAAAGACGTCCGCGCTGATTGATTCTTCTTCTTCTCCAGCTTCTTCAGCTTCAGCTTCTTCAGCTCCTTCAGCGTGTGCGCGCGCGTGTGCTTGACAGCCTACGCGCTCGCTCACTCATCCCTCACCTTTTGCGGCTTCGTCGTCGTCTCCTTTTTTTTTTTGAAGCCTTTTCTGATTCTTCTCATGCTGCTGTTGGCGAGGAAGAAGAAGGCCTTGGGCGGTTTTGGCATGGCGGACTGATTCATCACAATTCTGAACGCCCATCGGCATTGATGGATGGCTGGAAGAGGCCAACACACATGCGTTTGCCTCTTTTTCACGCGCCCGCGCGGCGGCTCAGGATGTATCAGTCATTCAGCCGCGGCCGCCGCCGCCGCCGCGCGGCTGGTCTGAAAACTCACCTGACCGCCTCCTGGGCGGCTGTCAGGTGGCGATTGATGGAATGCTCCCCGGCAATTATCGCCCGCATCCATCACCATCCACTGAGGGGGAGTTAATAACATCTCCTACTGCCGTAACGCCGCCGCCGCCGCCGCCGCCGCCGCCGCCGACGACGACGACGACGACGACCACGACGACGACGACGTCGCCGTCGATCGGATTTGTTTACATTCTGGACGATCAATCTCTCTCTTGCTCGCTCGCTCCCATCCAGGCACGCACACGGAGACCCCCTTGCCGCTGCTGCCCACCTTTTGCTGGATATGACGGCTGCCAATAATGATTACATTTACAAACAAATCTCCCTTTGAGCCTCCCTGTGATGGATGATGATTGGAGAGGGGAGAGAGAGGAGACTCCAGAGATGACAGTTCTTTGTCTCTCTCATCCATCCATCTCTCTTCTTCTTGCAAAGATCAATCAGCGCGCTCAGTCGGACCCTTCTTAATTCATTCATGTTGAGCGCAGATCTACGGACGTCCGAGGACTGAAAGTTGCTAGTGCGAAGAACGAGCGGTCGACGTGAAGCTAAACAGACCGCATTGTCGGAGCTCACGTGGCTCGCCAGCTACTCCTGCCTGCCTGCCTGCCTGCCCTTCCCTACGAGCAACAACGACGTCGCACAGCAACATTTGTCTTCATTGTAGATGACTTTATTGTATCCGACAGCAGCAGAACGCACACACCAATGTGTACTGTGAAGTCGCACACACCACACGTTCTTCTCGGGATGACGCACACAGGTTCTGATCACGTGTGAATAATTGTCTCGGACTTCTCCGACTTCCTTCAGGGCAACGTCCCACCGGTCAGCCGCGAGCCGTACAGGGCGTAGAGTGACGACGGAGAGAAGCCGCCTAGCGCAGCCAGCGACGGCGGGAAGCCCGCCGCAGCGGCGGCCGCGGCAGCCGGCGCCGGCGCGGCCGCGGCGGCCGCCGCAGCTGCAGCCGACGGAGGCAGGCCCAGACCAAGGCCCAGGCTAGGAGGCAAGGCGGAACCCATTCCGGATTTACCAGCCGCCGCCGCGGCCGCCGCCGCAGCGTAAGGGTGGAACCTGTTGGACGAGAGCAGCGACGAGCCCAGGCCGAACGTCCTGTGCATGCCCGCGGCGGCCGCGGCGGCTGCCGAGCCGAACATGGGCGGGTAGGGGGCCGGCGGCGTCGGCGGCGTAGAAGACAACAGCGCAGAATCAGACGTTGACAGGTTGGTGTGAGTGCGCAGGTGTTGCAGCAACTCTTCGGCTGAGTTGTGGCGTTTGCCGCAGTAGCCCTCGCGCCCATTCATCCAGTTACAGATGTATGGTCCGCCTGCAGTCGAGCTGTTCGAGTTACTGCTCGTTGAAGGCGTCGTCGTCGTCGCAGGTGAAGTCGAAGATGCCGCTGCTGAAGTCTGTGCATACTTCAGCATCTCGGCATATCCCGGGGGAAGTCCGCCGCCAGCCGCGGCGAAGGCAGCCGCCAGCTGGGCGTTGTACACGGCCGTGGGGCAGGTGATGTCTCTGCAATAGGGGTCTCTGCACACGGCAGAAGCAACGGAGGTCGGAGGTACGGGCAACCCTGGTATCAATCCTGAGCCGAACGGCTGCCGGAACGCCGGGTTGGTGGCCGCTGCCGCGGCCGCCGCCAGGGGATCTAATGCTGAGGGCAGCCTGAACGCCGTCATGGGGTCCTTGCCACTGAGCACCTCCAGGCCGCTTCTAATCACAGGCGCCGCTCCACCACTAGTCGTTGTCGTCGTGATTGCACTTGACGACGTCGTTGACGTCGACCTTTCTTTGGTTGCCGAACTGCTGCTCGGTGAGGGCGACTTGCCATTGATCTTTGGTGAGGAACTGTTGTTGTGGTGGCTGCTGTTGCTGCTGGGTGAGAGACTGACCACTGAGGAGGGCTTGTTGGGTGTCTTGCTGCCTTCGGGCTTGCTATTCTCGTAGGGCTTGAAAGAGACGGGCTTGGAGTCGCTGACAACCAGGGCGGGGCTGCGGCCGGACTTGTTGTTGCCCACATTCTTGTCATTGTTGTTGTTGCTCTTCTCGGCCAGAAGTTTGTTGCTGCCGGTGTCGGCGCCGATCTGCGAGCACGTCTGAGCCAGCAGCTGCAGCGGGGACTTCCCGGTCTTCTCCTATTAAGGGTAAAAAGAAGTTCTATATTTCGTAAATAAGTCACTACTATGCGCACTGAACTGCACTGCACTTTACTACATAAGAAAGCTCAACAGTTACTTCTGCTAGGTTCTACGCAGCCTCGGTTGGGGGCAAAAGAAACAAAAAAGTTATCTCCTTACACTGGCGGTGGGAGGCAATGGTGCCAGGTACTCCGGGGTGATGTACCTGTCCCCCACTGAGGAGATCATGGCGGCCGTTGCCGCGGCAGCCGCTGCGGCTGCGGCGGCTGCAGCCGCAGCGCTGGAGCTGGTCGGAGTGTTGAAGTTGACCAAGTTGGTGGTGGCTGTGGTGGTGGCGACGTTGCTGCCGCTGCTGTTGCTGTTCACCAGCTGCGGCGCTTGTGTCGGCGGCGGACTGGAAGAAGCTGGCGGCGAGGAACTGGAACTTTCAGGGCTTGAGCTGTCTTTTCGTTCCAGTATCGTCATGGGGGCACCGGAGGATGACAACACTTCACAGTGTCTCTAATGGAGAGCAATTTTTTGGTTGTTGCGCGTTTCCTGAGTAATTTCTGGAGTGTCACCACGACCCCATGGACAGCGACAACATGTACGCGGAGAACAACGCTGCACGCGAGCGCACGCACGCACACACACCGAGGGAGCAGCGCACTTTGCACGTCGGGGCCTCGGAAGCAACTGAGCAGCCATGCAAGCAGCTCTGCTCTGTGTGTGTCTGCGCGCGTGTGTCTGTCTGGCGCGCGTTGCGCGCGCCTCCCCTGCAGTCGTCGGCCCTTGGCGCGTACCGTGGTTGCGCGCGCGTATGTGTGTGCGCGCGCGTGTGTTTGACAGGCCAAAGAGTGAGTATCTCTCTCTCTCTCTCTCTCTCTCTCTGCGTGGAAGAACTACTACTACTACTACAACGAGCCAGAGGAGTAGTAGTGGCTCTGTCATTGTCGTCACCAAAAACGTTCTCTCCCCCCCCTCCCCTTTGAGCTGCGCCGCCACCGTCACCGTCGTCGCCGTCGTCGCCGTCGTCGCCGTCGTCGCCGTCGTCGCCGCCCCTGAGAAGGCGGCCGTCAAGAAAGATCATTCGTCTATGCGCAGAAGAAGCGAAGACAGAGCGGGAGACATGTGACATGCTGATAGTAGAAGAAAAGGGGTTTTGACAGCCCTGCATGCTCGACTAATGATGTCTCCGGATGCGCGCGTTTGCTTAGGATTTTTTCTTCTCCTTCCCGCCGTCGAGACCCTCGGGGGGGTTCAGGGTGACGGAGGAGGCGGCGATAATGGGTGATTAATCCGCGTAGAATGAGACGCAGTTGAAAGGAGAAGAAAAATTGATGGAAGATTGATGATCCTTTGGCAACGAAGCAACAACGTGTGCGTATCTAGTGAGTTACATAACATTTTTTTTTTTAAAAAAAAGGGCGGGAAACGCCTTTTCTGCATACATCCCTCTTCCCATACACAATGGCTGCTGCAGCGACAATAAATAACCCCTCTTGGGCTGTCGCACTTGGCCGGCGCAGGACATTAATGATAACAAATTTCTGCGCCGTCAAGAGCGCGCCATTGCTGGCGCATGATGTATTAGATCCACTATCTCGTCCTGATTGCGTTCTTTTTCCCTTCTACTTAATACCAGAGCTCCGGCCGTCCACGTCTGGCCGAGTTGCTGACGTGTAATGTTGTGTTTGACTCAGCCCTGACTCAGATCAGCAGTGACTCGAGTCACTCGGTGATTCAGATGCCGTTTGGGCCACCAATGTCTGATCCCAATCACCGCGGCTGGAAGCTGTTGAAGAAGGGAATGGCGGACTTGAACCGATCGTGCTGCCGTCAACTCGGGTCAGACCAAGTCAGGGGAAACCGAGTCAGAGTCGGACAACACTATTGTCACTTGTCAAGGGTTGACAGTCTTTTTGACGCTTCCCCACTTCTCTCAGTGATGGCCAGAGTCACTTGAGTGATTGCAGTGATTGCCCCCCCCCTCGATGGCGTGCCTGATTCCTGTCTGGCCGAGTCGGGTCCCGTGGCTGCCTATTTGACTAGTTCGAAGAGGTCTTTTCGCTGTTACTCTGTCGTCACTTCATTTTAGTAGGGAGACAGGTAAACCGCTACCTATCCGGGACTAATTACAGAGCGCTGAGCGACAGTTTGATTGGTAGCCAGAAAGTGTAGCGAGAGCACAACTGACTCGTCGAGATCCCCCCCTGTTCTCAAGTATGATCGCCCCCCCCCCTTAAGGCTCTGTGACACTAACAAAGTTGTTGCTGTTCTACTTCTTACCTTCTTTTTTTTTGTGTGTTTTCCTGGCTGTCTGGAGGACGGACCGAGGTATCAATTTTCAAGCACGCGCTGTCAGTTGTTTCCCCAGAAAAAAAGAAGCGTTGCTGTTGTTGCTGCTGTTGCTGTTGTGGTTGGCCCTGCCCAGGGAGGCAGTGAAAGTTTTTGAAGCCTTTCTGTCTCAAAGTGTTTCTTTGCCCTTTTTATGTGCCACAAGAGAGGAGGAGAAAAAGAACTTTCCTGTACACAATTGGTTTTTTTTTTTCAGTTCCTACTTCCTGCACCAAGTTGAAAGCTCTTAAACCCGGTCTGATCATTTGAACTTTCCGCTGCCACAAGAAAAGTGTTGGACTCTCGCACTTTGCTGCTTTTCTGCATGGCAAAAGGGCCCACTTTTCTGTACAGTTGAGGCTTCTTTTCCGTCCCCCCCCCCTTTTCAGGAACCCATTTTGACAACTTTCCATTGTCTCAGCCGACATTTGATACTTTCCACGGGAGAGGAGGAGGAGGAGACGCCGCTGAAATTCACAACAACCTCTCTGGCGCATGCGGGTCCGGAGACAGAAGTGGCGTTGACAACCCGGGTGGAAGGTTACACAAGGAACCTAATGGACTTTTTTCATCCCGCGCTGTCAGCGCCAATGGATTGGAGGGGACCCCGCGCGTAATGGAGCAAGAGCAACATTTTAAAGTCTTCGGTTTCACGGAATTGAATTTTCGGCGGAAAAGTTTTTACTTTTTTTTTTTTTTTTTTGAAAGAAAAGAGAGAGAAAAACATGGTTTTAAGGGCGTAACCGAGAAGCCTCTTTTGCCCCTCCACTCAGAGTCATCGGATCCCCACCCTTGGGACGCTTTACTCACAGCTTTGCTCTCACTTAAAAGCGTTTCTGGAGGAAATAAAAGTCAGGAAGCTTAAGTGCCTTCTTCTTCAGCACTAATGTCTTTGTCAAAATGGATGGAAGCCTCACCTTTGCTAACTCACACATTTCCTCTGGGGCAGCTTAGGGCAGTAAACCCCAAATCTCCTTGCCAATAAATTTGCACTCTCTTTTCAAGCACACACACCGGGGGGGGGAGGGAAGGGGGGTAAGGGTGAGATAAAGAAATGTGACTTCCTACACACTTTGTAGCATTTTTCCTGGAAACAAAGAATGTCCACAGGGTGAAATTGGGCGAGGGTGGAGAGGGAGAGTGATGCATGGGACTGTAGTAGTGAACGAAATGAAGTTTGAAGGGGTTAACGTCTCTCCTCCCTGGCACGCACGCGCACCCCTTGTGTGCATGTTTGTCACTGCAGAGTGAGAAGAGCAAGTAGTAGAACAAGACTTAAGCCTCATGGACTTTAGTGCTTTCGGTAGTCATGTGCGATGTTTCGACGCAGCATCGACGTTTTCTTCTTTCCCCTCGACAAAATTGCACTTGCGGCACTTAAAATGAGTACCTATTGAACTAAAATTGCAGTATTTTCACTCAGTGAAAGTAGACTTTGCATGGCAATTACGGACGATCAACAGCAGATGGTTACCTGATGCTTTAGGCTCAGGGAAGGCTTAACTTTAGGCTCAGCGAGGCCAGATTAGCAACCCCAGGTAAGGCTGGTGAGGTTCAACCAGTCAGTCGAGGTCGAGTCTGTATTAGGTGAGAAGGACAGTGCAGTAACAAAGTGAAGTTTAGGCTTCTAGTTGGGTCGAGGCGATGATAGGGGTTAGGAAGACACTGAAGTTTGGGCTCTTGGCCAGGTCTAGGCTAACTTTTGGCTGGTCGTCGGGCAGTAAAGTTTCGACTTTTAGTCAAGTCTAGGCTGTGGTAGGTTAGCGAGGCTGAAGTTTAGACTTGTAGCTAAGCCCAGGCTACATAAGGTTAGTGAGACATTGAAGTCTCGGCTTTTCGTCCGGCTCAGGCTATGTTAGGTTAGTAAGGCTGAAGTTTTGGTTAGGTCCAGGCTGTTTTAGGTTTGCAAGACTGAAGTTTTGGCTAGGTCCAGGCTGTTTTAGGTTAGTAAGACAGTTCAGTTTCGACTTTTAGCTACGTCTAGGCTATGATTGGTTAGAAAGACATCAGGCTTCTAGTTAGAACGATACTATATTAGGTTAGTCAGACAAGTGACTCCTCTTTCCCCTCCCCCCCCCAAAAAAACGGGCACCATTATACTCAGCCCTGAACCAAAATGTGAGCCAACCACAAATTAACCCTTCACTTGGTCGTGAGCATCTCCGCGCTCCACGAGACCCTCGATACGACCATGTAGGTATCGCACACCACTAACTTCCAGTACATTGAGCCATAGAGGATAGCGGGAACGTACGTGGAGGCCGTTACGCCGAATTTATGGCAGCGTTTGTAAGGCTTAAAATTAACCTCATCTCAGCACCCCATTTGCGCGCCAGCCGTTTGCGCCGCCGCCGCCCGCCCGTTAAAGGCTGTTGAGCCAGAAATATGCCCCATAAATGTCACGGCTGCAGCGGGCGGAAGAGGAAAGAGGGATGGGGGTAAGAGCCAGGAGGGGGGGGGGTTCTGGTCACCACCTTGGGCACAGTGACCAGAAGGATCAGGCATGAAATGCAGCACAGAGCACGTGATTAGGGCGCATTTAGCATCCATTACGTCAAATCCGGCCACTTGTGCGGAGGGGACACAGGTCTCCGGGAGTCCTTGTGTCAGTGACACGCGGAGAAATTACAGTGTGAGCCCCAAATGGTGCGACCATTTCTCGTCCCACCTCATGGAGGAGAGCGGTACAGTGTGAGCAGAGGCCAGATCAAGGCTCATCAGTCAATGTTTCATAACTGTTGAATTCCATTGGCGCGCCAAGTGACCTCGACCAACGTCGTATTGCTCACAACTCTCACCCATAACTCACATTTTTAAGCTAGACAGATTGAAAAAAAGAAGAGGAGGAGAAACAAAAAATAATTTGTCTGGCGCACGAGCTTACCCAAGTTTTCCTGTGAGCGATTAACAATTTTATCCCCCCTCCCGGTCCATTCATATTCTCTTTTCCCCCCTGTGCGCAATCTTTTGTGAGTTGTGAAATGTTGCCTCGTTCATTTCGGGGGGGGGGGGACGACATAAAAATGAATTATTGGCTCCTCTTTCATTCAGTCATGGGCGCTTCTTCCCCATAAATATTTGCCAGCCTAAAAAAAGGCTGTATGTAACTAAGCCATTTATCTTGCAGTAGCGAAACTGAACATGCAAATAAGTATTTAGCGCGCGCGCGCATCCAGGTGCTGAAAGTCGATCTTGAAAGCCGCAGAACTTTCGACGAGATCCGGGTATTAATTTCGCCGTCGTGTTGTGCTTTCACTTCGCACTCGATTAAAACCGTCCATTTATCACCTCCCCACAGTGAAATATGCATCCACAATTCAAAAAATCGCTCGTTTTCTCCGGGCGCGCGCACAAATCCTGATAGCGAAGAAAGGAGATTTATGGATGGAGAGAGAGAGTTTTTTTAACCCTTTATGTATGCGCGCGCGTGCGGCATATGTGTAGTGACGTGCAGAGAGCAGAGTTGTCCCCAGGCTTTTTTTTTCAGCAGCTTTCTCGCTCTGTACGTGGGGACCAACGATTTATTGAGACCTGACTTCCGGGTGATATTAGCGCAAAATCGATCTCGTGCGGCGGCGTCAGTTACAGGGTGGCGGGCGGAAAAGCGGCTGTGGTCACCCTGTGCGCCGCCGCACAGGTGTTGTGCTGTCTCTCATCCATCAGGAAGGTGCATGCGGAATCGACAGGCGCAGTGACGGATGACGTCGGGGGAGACGCGGAAGTTGGGGACGGCGACGACGGAGGAGGACGTGTCAACTGTGCAGACGATAACAGGGGAAATGGCGCCTTGACAAATACGGACGGCCAACGGAGACGTGATGATAACGGAAGACAACGTCTGCTGCGCACACAAGTGCTTCCTCTGGAGGGACGAGTCCAACGTATTCCTCCAGCACCTGAATGAGGCCTGACTCACAGATGTCGGAGACCCAAATGGAGTCCTCATGCTAATGAAGTGGCTGTGGGTGAACCCTCACTGACTGCCAAGAATGAACGGGGTTGTCATGTCTTCTCACCTCCACCATTGCCAGGGGGCTTGGGACAGGAGAACAAGAAGTACTGGCTGCGTAGACGCATCTGCTAATCAGTAGAGCTGCAATTCGAGTTAGGATGGACTCATGCTTTGAATGACTCTTCTTCACTCCAGCACTGGCTGGACAGTGTGGAGCAGGAAGTTCGAGTCAGCCGCCGGCCAAACTCGAGTCATATCGCGGCTCGACTCGACCCGTATTCGACTTTGCCTACTCATCCCAGACCCAGGAATCAGCCTTTAAGAGGCCATCAGGTGCCATCGGGAGCCTTCCCGACACCACCAGGCCCGTAGGAAAGTAGCTCTCGTTGGGAGGTGACTTAATCGTAGTCTTAAGTGAAAGAAAATAGACTGCAAGGAAAAGCGGACATGACGAACCCGACGCTCAGCCATGACGAGATCCTTGGAGTCGCTGCTGATGCCGCTGGCCACAGAGACGTCGAAGCACGCAGAGGACGACGCGGGCACAGAGGTGATGACGACGCGGTCGAAGGAGACACTGAACAGTACTGACTGACGACACGTGAGTCGTTCTCACCCCCGTCTAGAGCAGGTTAGTCAACAACACGGTTCTTTCAACTCTTTCTTGTCCTCCGTCTGCCGCCGTCACTTCCCAACTAGCAATGCCAAATTGCCAAAGTTGTGCCATAATAACCAATCCTGCTCATGCGTCTGCACATAAACAGTAGCGACGCGTCGGGCCAGCTTGAGCTCATCAAGCTCGAGCTCTGGCCGAGGCCCGAAAGTTTCTCAAGTAAACTGACCAAAAAAAGAAAAAACCACCAACCACGTCTTTATCTAGAAGAAGACGAAAAAAGCTGCCGGCAGCTGCCTCGTGGACTTCGCGGACAAGTACACGATCATCTTCGTGGCTGCCCACTGAGCTCCAGACGACCTCTGGCTGCTCTGTTGTTATTTGAGCATGACACAGCAGAATAGGACCGAATAGACATTAGAAAACCTTGGGCTGGTCGAGGCTTCTGACGTCGTCGAGATCATCTGACGTCGCAATGACTGCTGGCTCAAGACGCGGGAGGCCTTCTGGGTCTTCAACCACGTGATGCACTCGTCAGCCTTGTGCTCCAGCAGCCACAGTAAGGACAGCGGATTGAGGGGATTTTTTTGCAACATGATAGACTCTTTGCTAATGCTCTGGACCATGCAGAGGAAGTTGCCTCGCCTCAAGTTGCCAGGTGAGAGTTTTCGCCGTGCATTTGGCCAAAAAACTGCCAGCCTAGATGTGCTTCCAGCGCCTAGATTAATATGCTCACCTGGCCTGAGTGTATTCTCACCTGGTGCCGAGCACGACCAAAGGTTCCACAGCTACATGTAGCCCGTCCTCATCCTATCTGCAGGGGGGTGCAGTCGTCTGGAGGACACCGGCAGCCTCGAAAGTGGACGAGGTTTTGGACTGGTCCTCAGTCGGTCTGCGGGGACGAGGACAAGGGACATCATTCACGTGTGTTGACAAAGGGGATTTCCAGCTTTGGGGTCGGACTCGGCCTCGGGGTCCAAAGCCTTGCAAGCTCAATCGCTCACTGAGTAAACAGTTGGGACAATTGAGCGGGCTTGAAAATGACCCTCGTTGGCCGGGCTTTTTGGAAAATCAGGCTGGACTCCACGGAAATTGCTGCCCGGATCAAAAACATTCGCTACGTGCGCACTCTAGTTTTCACTAAAGTAGGGGCAATTAACGCGTTCGCCACTCGAATAATGAGCTCATTTACTTAATAGCAGTGACCAGAGGCGATTGCTCAAGTTTAAATGCACCCTAACCAAGCACTGCAAAGGTGCTGCTAAACTGACCCATGTGACTGCACACGAGCAACGCAAAAGAGCATAGAAGAGGAGACGAATACAACGGGCTCACCTCTTTCCGCCTCATACTGTAGTTGGCTCCCAGCCCGCGTGTGTGTGTGTGTGTGTGTGACTTGTGCTCATTTCTTCCTGCCTCACACTGAAGTCACCAACAGGCATTTCATTGAACCGCCACAAAGGACTCAAGATGTCACAATGTATTGCACATTCGACTTATTCGAAGATGTCAGTTTTTTGGAAAATGATACTTTTGGGTCAAAATTTGGATGTTACTATAAAAAAATTTTGTTTCTAAGGGCACTTGTAACTCACGCAATAAGTGTAGTGAACACTTCTTTGTTCAGCCATAACTTGTAACTGTATTGAACTACAGATGGGGTTCACAACTCTATGGAAAGCTCCTCTAAAACTGAACTGATGGGCACTTTTGCTCTGGCCTCACTCATTTGTGCGCAAAACAGTCAACTTCTATGTAGTAATAAGCTCTGCCAAAATGGTTAATTTCGCCCCCATTGAGGTAAAAGCGCTCGTATTAATGGGCCTTTCAGAAAAGGAAACGTTTTCGGTGAGATCTTAATATTTTGGCCAAAGGCCCATTTGGCCCCGCCAAGCAGCGAAAGTGAAATTTTCGATCATTATGACACACATTAACTCTTAAATAGCCCAACTATTAAGTAAGGAGATTTTCGAAGAGCACTGCTGAATGTAACCTTGTCCGGGCCGAAGTTTGTTGTCCAATCCTGGCACGGTCACTTCTTTTGCGGCTCACACTGTAGCCCCCAACACGTGTGTGTGTGTGTGTGTGTGCGTGTGCGTCTGAGGCTTCTGCGCTTGAATGCGCGTGTGTGACACTGATAATAATGGCCATCCTTTGTCCATGAGCGAGAAATGCATTGGTCTATTTGAGACGTCATAAGCGCTTGCCAGGGGTGACAACGACAAAGATGGGAATCCGAGCGTTCACTTCTCTTGTCAGCGTCGTCCGAGTTGCATAATTCAAGCGGAAATTTCACACACACACATACACAAGTCGTTCGCCTTTGTCGTCCGTTGCACAAGAGGCGTGCAACAAAAGTGCTCAGTGTTGGACCCATCCAAGTTCGGACAAATGGGCTACGTGAGACACATTCTGATTCTTCTGAGGCTGCTGCTTTGACACCCCCCTCATAGCCCAGCAGAGACCCCGAGCCCTGGACAAGACGTCACTGCTCGACCTTAATCAGAGTTGGAGGGGAGAATGTGATACTGCCAACATTTTGAAGGATTTACTTAAATTGTGCAGCTTTTCATACAGAGACTGGATCGAATTCACCATGTTTACACACAAGCTTTTTCTGTCAGAAAATAAACTTGCGTCCACTGTGGCACTGGAGCAGCCGTGCAAGCTTGGCCAAGCTTGTTGGACACGCTCGTTCAGAACTCCAGGAAGGTCTTGTTTTTTCAGCAGCTCGTTTATGATGTTCTTAGACAGAACATAAAAAAAAGCCAGCCAGCCGGCCAGCCAAGATCTTAGGATGTTACATCCTGGAACTTAGTCGGGCCAAGCATTGTTGCTGTAAAATTATGATTGCTCAGTGATGGAATCACTTTATGAAAAGACGGTTAGAGACAGTTCCCAACATAGCTGTTGCTCCGAGTCATCGCCAAGGATAATTTGTCAAGTGCCACTCGACCAAGCTCACTTCCGTGGACTGACGTGAATACACACACAGCATGACACAGTCTGAATGAACGTGCGTGGAGAGAGGACTACGCCAGACAGACTGACTCCAACACCTCAACAACTGTGACCAGATGATGAAATATTGTCCGGTGGAGTTGTCATAATGTCCTGGAGCGTGGCAAATAGCTGGCAGATGACCTAAAGTGGTTTCGCCTTGGGCCTGAGGGAGGGGGAGCACACGCCAGTGGCGCCAAAAAGTCCGCAAGTGTGAGCGCTCCCTCAGTCGTCCGTATCCTTGAGGGGCTGGTTTCAACTCCGGTGGGTCATGAGGCAAAAAGGGTGATCCATCTCTGAAAAGCGACGACGTCTGTCAGACCATCATTCATGCTGAAAGGAGCGGAGGGAAACTTAATATGTCTGGTCGAGTATATGTGCTGGCTGCTCTCAACACATACCGGATGTGTCAGTTGGTCAAAAGCCATTTCTCTTGTTCCCTTTTTTTCACTCTCAGCCTACATATGTTTGTGCGTGTGTGAAGAGTCATTCTTATTGACTGGACTCTTTTTTTTTCTTCCTTACCTTGAGTTTATGAGGCAAAAAAAAGGTGAAGATTACGCATTCAAAACGTGTGTAGAACTTTTGTCTGCCACATCCTGACACTCACATGTCTTCCATCTTGAGAGTGACAATGGTGATTGATCAAGCCTCCGGAGTCAGGCGCACCCGAGGCCTTCTTTTGACAGCTTTAATGCCCGATAACTTTGCCTCTTCTGATCCTGTCCTCCAAAAAATGGCCTCCGGGAGAGGTCAAGAGGTCCATTGCGGGAAATAAATTTTTGTCTCTCTCTCTCTCTCTCTCTCTATTCTGCTCGCAGATTTTTAGCATGAGAATTTACAGTGCAATAAACAGCGCTGCAGCAGTGCGTCTGTCAACACATGGGAAGTCTCTTGCATGCTCACAAGGGTGATGCTGGGAGAGATGATCCCTCATCCTCTTGACGTCTTCCTCGTTCTGCGGACGTCTGGCTTGATCAATCTCAAAAAGCCCCACATCGTAAGTGGCCTTTTCACGGAGGCCATTAGAGGTCACATGCATGACATTATACAGGCATAAATACAAAGTGTAGTGTGTGAGCAACTTGTGCGGTCACATTTCTTGAGCCACATGCCCACTTTGGGCCTCATGCCCATTCTTCGCGGGGGTGAGTGGGGGATTTAGACTTTTTCTTTTCTTGTCCCTCAGGGTTGCAGTTATGGGTTTTCATATAGTCGAGATTCGAGCCAGGATGAGCATTCTTAGCACCTGCAGGAAAGAATCTCTCACAGTTTACTGATGCCATTGGCATAGCTGAGATACACCTTATTGTCCTCTCAATCACCTGTCGTGCCTCACATGACAACAAGGTGGGCAGAGGCCCTGACTGACGGCAAAGGCGAAGGTCAGGGTTGCCACCAGGCATCCTGGATGGGCCTGCTGGCTGCGTGCTCAAGCAGTCTTCTCTTCCTCCCTTGCCTTCCACATCATCTGCGTAGCAACCCTCCGTAATGGACGAGCAGAGATCCTCCTACTTGAACATGAGTGACTGACGTCTTCTTCTTCTTCTTTAGGCCGTCCTTCTCAGTAGGGTTAAGCAACGAATCACAAGGAGCTCGAATAAAAATCAGGCGGGAGGATTAAAACTAGAGATAGTTTTTTGGTGCTTGTTGCTTCTCAACCGCGTCCCTGTCCAAGTTGCCAGGGAATCTCGAGCTCGGTGATGATGAAGACAACCCTGGAGTTCTGTTGAGTCCAGAAATGAGTCGTTGTCGATCCCTAATCCTCGCCTATGATTCCAGGCCTGACAATTGCAAGAAGCAACTGCGTCAGTCGGGATTAGTGGGTCCTCCAGATCAGACTTCAAGCCCGAAGTGAGCTTTGATCAGCATCAGAGCTGAAAGGAATAACAAATTTGCAGCATCCAAGCTTGAATCAGGAAAGAAGCCTCAAGAATTTGCTCTCCTGCCACGGGGGCAACAGCTCGAGGTGCTGACAGCTCCAAGGGGACGCGTTGCACTAGGCAAAGTCGGTTCAAGATAGTCATTCACTCTGGACTTGAAAGGGGCCTAAGTCCCAGAGTTCGCCAGTGCAAACGGGCCCTGAGACAAAGAGCAGACAGGGTAACTATGAGAACTGCGACTATCTTCTACATTGCACTGATGACTTTCGCCCAGAAGAAAGTCTTCTCTCAGGGTAGCGGAAGAAACCCCACGAATACTTTCAAGACAGAGGTAGTGTACGCACTGCGTAGGTTCACCTATCGGTCGCACTTATGAAAGTTTTTGACAAGATCTTACTTTCCTCACAGATCTTCATCAACGAGAACGAGTTGAACTCTGGCCTGTACGAGGGCTCCGTGATCGGGAGAAGGTTGTTCGGGACCACTCAGGTGACTCTGGGGGCGCAGCATCAAGAGCTTGAGAGACTGAAGGTGTCGTCATGTGTTTAATGTTGTGTGTGTTAGGTCCCTCATGGCTTCGGCGTGATAAACTACTTCACCAATGACAAGTTTCACCGACTGAACTACACGGGCGAGTGGGTAAACGGGACGAGAAGCGGCAACGGCACCACCTACTTCAAGGACGGCTCCGTGTACGAGGGAGAGTACAAGGATGGAGTGGAACACGGACTTGGAACCATTAGGTGGTAGTGGTTGGTTGGTCGGATATTTTTTTTTGTCATCGCCAGCAATTGTCATCGATTGTTCACTTTTCGTCTTTAAACAAAAATAATCATCGGCAGGTATAAGAATGGCAACGTGCTAGAGGGCGAGTTCCGTGACGGCAAGATCCACGGCCACGCAGTCTTCAGGTACCCCAACGGCAATCAGAGAGAGGGGTTCTTCCGAGAGAACGTCCTCGATGGACAGGTAGGCCTCCGGGGAGTCTGCGTGCGAGTGTGGAACACATACTGAAGGACTTCCACTCGCAGGTGATCTTCACCGAGTCCAACGGGCGCACGGTGATCGAGGTCTGGCGAGACGGCCGCAGGGTGGATGAGGAGGCTCAGGTGGTCAAGGAGGGACAATTCCAAGATGACCAAGCAGCCTCCAATGATGCCAAAACGTATGTAACAACTTGTCTGAGTATGCACGCTACTGGGCGACTCGTAGAAAGCGAGAAAGTTTTTCCGTGGAAAGTGTCCGTGGTGAAAGTTGCAGCACGTCTTCGTACAGGGGTTGTGCTTGAGAAAAGACTTGAGAACTGTTTTAACATTTTTTCCTTTTTTTGTGACTCACACGGTTCGTGCTGTGCTGTCCTACGGTGTTTTTCCAGTGACTCTCCTAAGCCCGACCTGTCCTTGCTGCGCGCCGCCATCAGGCAGGGGGACAAGTCCGAGCAGTTCTTCTTCCCGCCCTCCACCAGGAAGACCAAGTTGGGCCGGAGTGAAGAGAATCGCCAACCCAAGGAAAGACTCAAGGAAGGCGATGCTGACGAGCTGTCCTTGGCGGCCAGACTGAGGCTCAAGTCCCAGAAGCAGGACAGAAGCGTCCTCATGGCCGTCTTCGAGTCCGTGGCCTCCGACTGAACCCAGCGTGGCCTCAGAAGCACTGGACTGGTGGTCACCCCTGGTGATCACAGTCTTGGTTCCAACACCCATCCTGAACAACAGGTCTGAGTCCACCCGGAGCAACTTCCAGGCCAGGGTTGCCCAACCGGTTCAGTGAAGGAAACTGTGGCTACCGAAACCGAATATATCAACCCTTGCAAAAACACACTCACACATGCGTACAACAAACCTGTTCTATTGTGTTCGTCACTGAGTAGCTATGACTTGCTCACAGCCCTGTAACAGTTGAAGGGGGTCAGAGCCTCTTTTTCATGGCTTTTCTTGGACCTCTCTCATGTCCAAGGCTGGTTTGGTGTCCAAGATCATGCCGTCATTGTCGCCACAGCCATCAGCGCTGCTGCACAGGGCTCTTAGGAGTTTTTTTTTCTGCCGGAGTATCTGTAGTGCATATTTTTTATAGCATCCGCATTCTTCTCAATAGAGAAGGGGTTTCCTAACCAGCAGGGTTGCAAGTTGCCAATTTTAATGCCAACTTTTGCATTTTTTCCCAAACTCTCTGGCATATTTTTGCCATTCACACGTGACGTCTGGCGTATTTGGGTCTTTTTGGTGGTTGATTCATCGCGTCTGGCATGTTCTTTTTTCTTTAGCCCATTTGGCACGATTCCCTGATCTGAGTCTGGCAACGCTGCGCCCCAACCTCAGTTCAGTTACCGTTTAGACGTGAAGTTCTTGCTTCAAGGTAACCCTCACCCGTTTCAGGCATTTCGTGCCTACGCAATATATTGTGTCACTCTCGGTTGGACACGCAGAAAACAGTCAACCAGCTCGCATTTGGTTCTGGGAAGCTGCAACCGTCGAAACCGGTTGGGTTTCTTTTCGGGACTTTGTCGAAGCCTTTCTTACACCCCTGACTCCTAAGTGGGACCCTCATCTTACTGCCTACTAAACCGTGTCATCATTAAGTTCAATTAAGAGTAATTTTGGGAAACCTAAATCAAGCTGACATGTCTTGCCTTCACTGGGGTTGCCAACTGGCCGGCTTCAATGCCAGTTTTCCAAACTCTCTGGCATCTACGGGACACGTATGCTGTTTGGCATATTTTCAGGGTCATATTTAGTGGTTGGTATGCTCAAAGGGCAGCGTTTTTTAGGAAGATGGCAAACTTTTTATATCAGCTTGGCCAGCATGGCAGCTCTGGCCCCTACCTGTTGCTTAACCCCAATTAGGGATCCTGGGGAGAGAGAAAGACTTGCAGAAGCCAAAGAAAAAAAACCCTTGCACATTCAGTCAATTCGTCACAAATCCCACATGTATTTTTGAACTGCCTTTTCACGAGCAGCAACACTTTGGACAGCTTGAAGTGCGGCTGCTGGCGGCCGCGGCCGACAACAGCAACAAAAAAGCCTCATTCAACACACAAATAACCATATCTTTCTCTTTGTGCTTGTGCGTGGGGTCCGCAACTTTTATGGACTTGAGTGATTGGAGAAAAATGCATTCTTGTCTGTGTCTGACAGCGGCGGCGGCGACGGCGGCAACGGCAGCATGAGCAGTGAGGTCTACCCGGAGTAGGTATGAGAGGGCTCCTCTCATAACGAGTCCTAGTAGACGTCAGACCCCCTTTCAAAGAGTCCGCCGCCCAGTCATCAATCTTGCGCGTGTGTGATACTATCAAGGGGGGGGGGGAATTGGTAGGCAGGAAGAATGGGGTGTACCCAAAGAAATGGGCAAGATTAATTTGCATGGCCTGAGAAGAAACAAAATGAACAAATGTGGGCATGGAGATGCTCGAGGGCGTCCATTTTTTCTGCTTCTTCCAATCTCTTCACCCACGAGAAAGTTGTGTGAGCGCGCGGTAGCTTTTCTACGAGTGCAACCCTTCCCTGGGGTTCGTCTCCAGGCTGATTTTGGGTCTGTGCAAGCCGGCCTTCAGAAGCGCGGCAGCCCTATCTTCATTATTGCCAGCGTCAGTCAGGATGACACTGAATAATCGCGTCATTACCTCGCGAACTCGGCTGTGTTGACAGCGGGTATTCTTCTCCTTAAGGCCCGGCCACACTGGGCAATCTCTGGCGCGCGGGACAACGCCCATCTCTCTCTCCACAGCTTGGCAGAGTGAGGGGGAAAAAAATTGCCATCAAAGGACCGTGCGTGTGCTTCATCATTATCATGAGAGAGAAGACAAATGAGTGAGGTTAGTTGTGAGGGCAAGAGCAATGTGTCAACTCTTCTCCCCGTACTTAGGGAGTGCCATATTGAGATTTAAAGCCGAGTTAAGCTTGCATAATGTGCAATTTGTCCCTCAGAGGCTTAGAGAAGTGTAACCCTGGTGCCGCAGCCAGGTTTTTTTGGGCGCCAGAGGAATCTAGCGAAAGAGGATGACGGCGAGGAGGCCAAAGAGAGAAAAAATAAAGACAAACCACACGAGGAAAATAGAGGCAATGCCATGAGAGGGCCCATATTTCCTGCTCTCTTCCCCCATTCTCGTATATAGCCCCTGTCTCGTAACTGCTGCAGTATTTCACACGTTATGGCACCCGTATAAACTGGCCCCCACATTGTTGCCATCAGCAGGGTTGCCAGACGCTTGCCCGCCGTCTCTGGAAGGTGTCCGGATCCGCCCCCGGCCTTCCCCTCCACGTCCGTCCTGCCAGGAGGGGCGGGGGCGCTGGTGCTCGGCATTCCTGAGCGCGGACGCGTCGGTCGTGGCACCCCTGGTTGCCGCTATTGTTCCAGTGTCTAAGTGCATGTCTACGAGTCCCCAGTGTGGTCTCTGTCTTGCTTTCACATATTTTCTTCCCGGGCTCTTCCCCCCCCCCTCTTTTTTCCCTCTCTTCTCCTTACCTACGTTGTACTCGATGAAGTGATACCCGTTGGGGAATAGGGGAAGAAAGGGGGTAAAACAACGAACGATTAAGACGCAAACTTTTGTAAAAGTGAGATGAAGGAGGAGGATAAAGCTGGACGAAATTGTCAGAGCCCTCTGCAAAGGAGCAAAAATCTCATGTTTACAGAACTACATGTACAAATCTCTCCTCTTTTCTGCTTATAGAGATACACAAATCTCTATTCGACAAAGCTTTGTGCCCAAGATCTTTGGCTCCTTTATGGAAAGAATAAAACTTTCCAATCTTGGCCCCAGGATAAAGGGCTTTAGGGGCAAACTTTCCTGGAGTTTTTGCTCCATTCCCCCTGACATGAGGCAGTGTGTATGTGAGAAGACCCCATTTATCTTTCATTGGGCGCGCTTTGGGCCGCGTTGTCAGTATCTTAATTAACGGAGGGGTGAAATGACACATTTGGAACGTGTAATCCATCCTTTGACAGATATGGGGATGGCCGGCGAGAGGCCAGAGTTGGTTAAGTCAGCGCACCAGCATAAATCACTCAACTTCGCACACACAAAGCGAACGAGGGAGGAAAAACCGATAAATCTCTTTGGCGCACATTCCTCTTTTCTCGACATGCACACACCAGAAATCTGATAGGGTCATCTCTCACACCGGGGCCGGCCGGCCCGGCCGGGACGCCGTGTGAGCCGACAAGAACGGGTCCGGGCGTCATCACACGAGCTGGGTTGATACAGTCTTGATCTGTCAGGACAGAATGACGTCCAAATAGGAGCGAGGCCAGGATAAGCGTGGCATCTTTTTATCTCCTCCCCCCCTCCGCCCAGAGTAAATTACACGTACACCCGGTGCCCATTCTGTTCCCAATAAAACTGGGTGCTGCAGAAGAGCCAACCTATTGGTACTTTGGCTGTCCTTGCCTCTGCTGGCTGTCACCTCTAATGGCGGCCATTTTGTTTACGACCTCTCCTTCCCCCTCCCTCGTAATGGCCGCTGTTTCCGGTTAAAAATGGCCTTTCGAGTAAAGTGAGAACCAATATCAGGGGATTTATTGGACATTTTCTCTCCCTCCTACTCTTCCTTTATCAGAGGAATAGCAAAAAGATAGGTTGGCTGACTCTGCTGCACGACAGATTTGCTCACCGACGTGTTTTGCTCTGCAGTCATTGAAGGCCGCGCAATCATAGAGAAAAGGCTGCAACACAGCCTTTCTGAGTGAGGAACTCACCTTATGGCTTTGAAAAGGCTCTTCTTTTCCTGTCTCTCTTTCATCTCTCTCTCTCACGCTCTCTTTTTCTTCTGAGAACCCAACGGACAAGAGGGGGGAAAAAAGTGGGGGGGGATTGGAGCAAAGTGATTTAGAGAAGGCGATGGGAAAGGTTGGAAAAAGTCTGTTCATCTCAAGAGAAGGGCCATCAATTTTCCTCTCCTCCTTCCTTTTCTCGGGAAATGATCAAAGAAAGGCTTTGGCATTTGCTGGGTTTACGCCTAACTTGATCAGGTCCATCAATTACAACAACGTTCTGGGCTCGCTGGCCGCCGCCTTCCCCGAGTCCCTCCTGTGGCAGACAGAAATCGCTGCTCTGCAGCCTCCCCTTTATGGGCCATTGCTGCAGGTGGCTGCTAACGTACGAGTGATTTTTGCATAATTCGATCGCGCACGCAGACTACAGATTGCCTAATCTAGTGATTCGGAGGGCGCCAGCGAGTTGTTGGGGCAGGGAGTGGCTGCACTTCACAGGGTGTTGTTCGAGCTATTCAGGACCACGTTGAAGCTGCTGCCTTGCCTGCTCTGGAGGCCGGGGAGGAAGTGGGACGCGGCGCAGTTGATCAGTCATGCACTCGGGAGGGGTGGAAAAGCAGTCCATTTCTCCTTGGTCTTGTTCCAGCACCACTGGATGTCTGTCTGGTGGAGAAAGGATCCTTGGAGAAGAGACTGATGATACTTCTCTCCTCCTCCTCCTCCATCATCCCAGGGTCATTATTATTCCGTAAGCCAAAAAGATGCCACCCCAGCCAGCCTTTGATTTATAGGCCATGTTATTCCCCTCTCTATTTGGGAAAACATATTACAACAGCTTTCTCTGGCTATGTGAGATTGATGGAGGCCGCTGCCATCTAAGTGTGTTCTCTCTTAAATATATGACTTTGTATCCAATACTTCTGGCTCACTCACCAGAAGATAATTGTCCTTTGGAAAGCACTGCGTGGAAAGTACCAGGGAAAGTACGTACGGGCCCAGACTTTGAATTATCTGTCCACAGGGTGTGTGCAAGTGGATGTCACCAGCCTCCCCTACAAATGGGACCAGCTTAATTTAATGATGGCTTCTCTGAGGACACGTCAAGGGATGAAATTTTAGTATTAAAAGCATTACAATCTGTTATCATTACTAGAAGGTGTACCCAACAATGGCCGGGCTCAAATTACAAAAATCCGGATGTTCCCTTGTACAACAGTGGGTCACTCTTTTGAAATTGGATGATCCAGAAGCTCCGCATCGGCCTGTCACTGTGTTGATGGCAGCGGGTCCTCTGTCCACAGGTCCAGCCAAATGGACCATGTCTTGCTGAGTCTGCCTTGTTCTTCGTGCCCAATCTACCTTGTTCTGCCTGCCCCATCTGCCCTGTTCTGCCTGCCCCATCTGCCTTGTTCTCCCTGCCCAATCTGCCCTCTGTCTCAACTACTGCCGAAGGGTGACTGCTAGGCCAGGCAGCCTAGGCAAGAAGTTAGCCGAAAAGGGCTGAAAAAAAACCCAACCCAAAGTTAAATCCCAATTTCCTTCTTCGACGACACTCCGGGTCATGGACAATCATCACACCCTGTTAGAGTTTAATCAAGCCAGTCATTGTGACATCAGCCTGTGACAACAAAACACCATCTCCTTATTTGCCATCTCCTTAAGCTACAAACCTGGTGTGGTAAACATCCTCTGTCTGCCACAGAATGAATAGAACGTGGTGGGAAAATCATCGTTGTTGAAGCTTGAAAACCTCAATCACAGGGACGTCGAGAAGCTGGCGGAGTCTCAAGGCAACAGCCAAGGACCCAAGGTGATGGAGAAAGATGTGGGAGATGCCTCAAAGTCAAAAACAAACAAACAGGTGCCTCACACGATCATCACTCTTTCCTTTCCCAACTTAACCCCCTCCTCAGTTTTTCCATGATCACCGACAGCATTCAATATTTCGTGGAAGTGACACTTCTCTGCACGCACCCTGTATGAGTGACTTTTCTTTTTAACCTGTTTTTGCTCAAGTCTCCACAAACAAAATAGTTCCTGCTCTCATTTTGCAACGTCCTGAGACTGTTCCAATTTGTGCGTGTGTCTTTTTAGTCTCAGCTTTCTGTTACTCTTGTTTCAACTATTTTCCCCATTGGGGGAAGGGGTAGACAGCGAGAGTGACAAAGGCTTCTTCTGTACCACGTAGAGTCACTGGGTGACACGTACAGCCACTTGATAGATAGGCTGGCAAATTCCCTCTTATTTTCTTCTTCTGCAGTAGGCGCCAAGGCCAAAAAGATTGATGAGACAGGAGAGAGAGAGAGAGGAGAAAAATGCCACGCTAGTAGCTGGAGGATGGCTGGCACAAAGGGAGGCCAGAGTTGCCATCAGGCCCGACCAAGATCTGAATTAGCAGCTTCGTGAGTGCAAAAATCAGGCAGGATTGCAAGGTGAGGCTGGTGGGGGAAAGTCACCTTTCCCCCCCCCTCTCTCCACCCTCGTAAACAACCGGAAATGGAGAGAGAGAGAGAGAAAAGAAAGCAATTTCTTTTTGGGACGGTTGTCACATAAGTTTTCTCCGCTTGATTCTCGTTTTAAACTTACTTAACCTTAGTGGACTTAACTGTCCTCTTTTTTTTCCCCACCCCTCTCAAGATTTGTTCTCTCTCCCCTCTTTGCTCGCTCCTAGCGAAAATATGGCAATTTCAAGCAGGCGTGAAAAGTTAACAAATGTGCTTTCTCTTCTCTCTTGAAGGAAGCAGTCGACTACAAGCACTTTTTTCCCCCTGGCTGTTGCTCCAGTTCCTTTTCCCCCACCAGAAATTCCTTTAAATGAGCGTGAAACACGCACACAGCAGATATGAAAAGGTTAATTGGATGCTACCTGTCTGTTTTCTGTGTGTATCAGATCCTTGTTATTATGCAGTCACACAGATGCATCATTTCTCACCACCTCTTGTCTATGTGTAAACGCAACATCTTTTCCCCCTCCTTCCTCATGATATTTACGATCCCTGTTTGCACTTTTCTCCCTCTCTCACTTTTTTTGCATACACACAAGCTTCACACACACACACACACACACACACACACCTGTGTCGTAGCAGATAGTTTATGAGACAGATGATATTTTGCCTGCTTGGCTCGATGCCCCTTTGTGGCCTCGTGCTCGCCACCGCCACCACCCCAGACATACGGGAAGTTGGTGCTGGCCTCGGTGTCCTCGGCCTCCGGCTTCGGCCTCCGGCCTCGGCCTCCGCAGCCTCCACCTAGTTAGTGTTGTTACCTTTTTTCCCGCATGGGCGCACGCGGAAAAAAACTTCAGACATCTGCTGTCGGAGGGGAAACAAGGCGTGGAAGATGGCTGAGGCGCGAGAGGGTCATCATTCATGGGACTTTTCCGCGCCGAAGAGAAATTTTAAAGGGGAAAAGCCTCAAAGAAAAAAGGCAGCATGTGTAGTTAGACTGACAGAGATTTATGGTGAAAAAACGCTCTCTTTGTAGGGAAAGCAGCATAGAGAAAACGTTTGGGGAGAGGTGCAGAGAGTTCATATATCATGATAGGTTCAGAAATGAGGGGGGGGGGGGCGAGGGATTTACAGCTGATTTCTGCTATTCATTGGCAGGAGAAACAACCACAAGTTGATGCGTGCCAGCTCATCCTTCCCTTCAAAGTCACCACGTGTTGCGTTGACATTGACCTTGTGGCTACGGGGTCGTGCACAAGTTGGGCGTCCGCAAGGTTGTCCTGGCTGACATCCGTTCGACAGCTGATTGCACCTCTGCAAAAATGTCCATGAACAAGTTCCCCCCCGGCCAAAGTCAATCGCGCAGTTGCACTTGTGCCTCTCAAACTTCCACCTTCGGGTCTGCTCTGTTGACCACTTGGTCGACCATACATGACTGCAAGAGCACATTTGTTCCCTCCGCCCTCAGAGGGGTCATGGCAAATGGGCTGCAGGCACAGACTGGTGTTATTTCAGTCCATGGCCTCGTGTAGGCGAAATAGCGTGAGATGTAGTACATGCTCGGCGGCCTCTTTCCCAGCTGCTCATACATCAAGTGTTCAGTCACTCACTCCATCCATCCATGGCCTGAGCAGCCATCCATTTTCCCTCACTGAATCTGTCTGAGGAAGCTTTTCTTGCCGGAGAAAGGAAGAAAAGAGACTTTCCTCGCTTTGATGGATGGTCCAATGTCAGCAGAGGCGAGAGAGAAGGACTGTTCCAGGCAGGCACAGAAAAAGAAAGCAGGAAAAGAGGCCCTTCTGTTACTTCCCAGATCACGGTTTGTCAGCTTTGTGTGACTGACGCTCTTCAGGCGTCGACAATGGTGCTTTCGAGCCAGAGGTCAAATGGCAACTCTGGTCTTTCGACACGCAAGATTGATTCTTATTTCCCCAGTGTTTAAGTTTCTCAGTCAATTTGCTTGCATGCCTCTGCTGAGAAAGGGTTAATTTTCCAGGGGGATTTTTCTCTGCCAGCAGCTCTTTACCAAATTATTTTTCCCTCCACTTGGTGGGGATATTTTTCAGCCCCAGAACCTTACGCCAACCCAACCCCAACCCAACCCCTCCTTCCCTGCCTCCCTCCCTAGTGCCAGATTCGATCTGCCCCACTCAATCACCCGGACAGGGTTGGCACGCCGAGGGAGGCAGGGAGAGAGCACGTCTGCCTCCCCCCTCTGCCCCGCCAGCCGCTGTCTGGCCGACGGTGGCAACCCTGCCACGTGTCACACCTTACAAATGACTGTCATCTCCGCCCGTAATGGACTGATCCATTCTTTGTTGAACCCTTTTACTTCTTCCCCCTCCCTCAGTCCGTACACATGTGTATGATCTCACACGAATCTGGCGAAATTCAGTTCCGCTGGCGGACGTCACGCAACCGCAGAACTTGTACCTGGCCAAGAAGGACATGTGGGGCTGCTTTTCCTCCTGTCCATTGGCCTAATGAAACGCAAACTGCCAAGTTCCCCCCCCCCTCCTTCTGGTCTGCATTCAACACGTGAATTCCTTTTCCCAAATAAGAAAGCCTTTGCTTGCTTTCACTGCTGAGACTAGGGGTAGGGTGGGACAGGGTAGAGGCGTAATGCGGCGAGTTATTGCTATTCCTTCTGCGCTAGTTGTTCCTACTGTAGCAGCCTTTGTTCTACTACTGTGAAGATAAATGGTCCTCCCGCCCACCCCAAACTGATTTATGGTTGACATTACGCGCGTCTTCTGGTCGCTCAAAGTGAAAGCAAAGAAGTGCAGAGGCAGAGGTGCAGTGATAAGGGCAGAGCAGAGAGAATTATGAAGGATTCCTTGTCTAATGTGCCATGAAATGTTGGGCTTTCTCCCTTTTTTTGGGCTTCATGGAGGCATCAACGTATTTGCAATGTCCCGACCTGTTGAAAGGCTTAGAAGGAGAGGAAGAAAAACAATGCTAACATGGGGTGACCAGAAAGTCTTGGCCGCGTCGCACACAGGACAATGACTTTCAGAACTTTCCAGCTGACTGAGCAGTTGTTGTTTTTTTCTCCAGAATATACAGGGTGTTTAAAAAGTTTGTGCGGAAAGTTTTAGTCCGCTAGAAAGGAGATTCGAGCAGCATTGGAGCACAATGATTTAGCTGTGTATTCAGTTATTTCGGTGAGGAAATCGGTTTCTCTCGGGCACTTTCCTTGGGTTATTTTCGGCGATTTTGGCACGAGTGCATTTATGAATTTGCTTCGTGTCCCTTTTTAAAAGCTTCGCTTAGCAACACGACCTCCGAGACAGAGCTGAGTGTTGAGAGGTCACCCATTTGCCCTCCGTCTTGAGATTTGAATTTTGCGCGGGAAAAACGACGATGCAGCAAACCCTTGTGATCTTGCCCTCGCCGTTGCCGGCGTCAACTGTTGCAACACACGTTGTGTGTCCACTGTGATCACAAATTTGTGATAAAAGTCTCCTCCGGTGCAAAATTCGGTGTTAGCAGTGTAGTAAAATGTGTGAGCACCATGTTTACTCCCATACACATACCAGAACAGAGCGTTGAGCCATATCTTACGTTACGTAGCGGAGTGAACGACCAGTGTGCGTGCGTGGGTGCGTGCCCGCGTGCGTGCGTGCGTGTGCGAGAGAGAAAGAGAGAGCTGTCGTGTAGAAGACAAATGGCCGACGACTCCTCAGGGACAACGACGAAAAGAAGGGTTAACACGGACGCGCGCACCCAGAGAGAGAAGAGCTGCTTAATGGTATGTACGACGTCTGTGCAATGTCAAATCCAAGCAGCCGCCCCTAAATAAACAAGGGCTGTCGCGGAGAGGAACAAGGTCTGCGCCGGTGACGCGATCACGGCCGCGTCCGGGGCTTCCGTGGGCGGAGATGGCGCCGGAAAGAGAAGCTTTCGCGCCAGCTGCTGGCGCAGCCTGGCAACGAGTGACTTCACCACAAGTTCAACAGTTCAATGTCTGCTAATCTCGCCCTTGAGACCCCTGAACTGAAGGAGATGGAGCCGAGTCAGATCTCAGATGCTCTGTTCAGATTCGCATTTGCGCACTTTTTGCAAATGGACTGGCAACAAGCAGCAATTCACGTCAAGCTTATTTACTGCATTCCTGGCATTATCAGGCCTCTCCAGCCCTGACATCCTCTACTCCCTTTTTTCCTCTCTAGACACTCGCGCTCATAAATCGACGGGAAAATCCGAGATATTTATTTTTTGCCCGCCCGCAGCAACACACAGGTAATTTATGGCGGCGGAAAAGCTGAACTGCTACTGCTGTACCCATACATGCACGCGCGCACGCACACGCTCCACTGCTACTGCTGTGCACAAGCGCGCACGCACGCACGCACGCACACTCTACCCTCCCCTCCTGGAGAAAGAAATGGCCAGATAAAATGTAACTCTGTCTCTCCAGTTTATGACGCGTCGAGAGAGAAAACACAAGGAAAAGAGAGACTTGTACAGCAAAGAACAGTCTGAGACGCGTGACATCCTGGAGGAGTCTGGGCGGAGATGACCAAGGGGCGTCCCACGGGGTGGGCGAGTGGCAACCCTGACGTTTACGACGGCGTCTGCTAACGAATGCATAAGACTGCCAACTGAGTGATAATGCGGGTGTAAAGCAGTTTCCAAAGAGTGCACGACAGCTGCCACGCTGACGATGTCTTGGTCCAGGTGTTGCCATGGAAAGTCATGCCTTCCAAGAGAAACTCAGGTCGGGGTTGCCAGATCCCCACTCCGGAGCTGAGGTTATCTCAAGAGCTAACTTGAGACAGGGACTTCTCAGGAGGGGACGATCAAAGCAGCGAAGCCAAGGACAGCTATTTCGGAGCTGCTTCAAGTCCCCAGGGTGGATGTGGTGACGTTTCAGCCAACCTCTGATCCAGAGCTTCCGAGCTACAAGCACACAAAGTGATTCCGGATTTGAAGTAATATGTCTAGTGCTTCCACCCTGAGCCCACCACACCCGGAGTCAAGACTTGTACATCTGTATTTGCTCTCTTACGATGAACACACATGCGACTGCGTTGCAGGATGTGCAAATACAGAAGTTTCTTTTTTGAAAAAAAGTCCTCTAGAGCCGAGCGTGTG
>JAAUXU010033051.1_pt1 | contig 32863 bp, 35 predicted proteins | sample 7278151 | NCBI WGS metagenome assembly JAAUXU01 (sample SAMN14350113, study PRJNA611818) | marine sediment metagenome | isolation source: surface marine sediment (1.8m) | place: French Polynesia: Moorea | collected 2018-08 | reverse complement strand
GTGAATGATTTTCACCCAGTTTGGCAGCTTCTGACAGCCACCAGAGCTCAAATCTACTTTCACAGCAAATTTACTACAGTAGCTTACTACATGAATTTCAAATCAAGTTGGCCAGAGGTCAACACAATGTTTTTTTCCAAAGTATTTGTCTACATCTTCATCTTGAGCCCATGTAACAAACCCCTGCCGCTGTCAGTGAATTTCCAAAGTTGACCCCTTTTCGACCTGGCCTAATACAGTATATAAGACAGGTCGTTTGTTAGTTTGTTTGTTCGTTCGTTCAAGCCCACGCCTGGGCTTGATGACGAAGTCGTCTCTTGAGAGGGTCCATGACGAAGACGTGCATACGGTACAGAAAGGGGCAGAGTAATTCGGACGCTCACTCGCAGAGTATATTTGTTGACCTAAAATTGCCGGTGCGCAAGAATACAATAGAGATAATTTTTGTGAACACTGAAGTAACACACATTTTGACTTCTGCCGTCCAAAAGTTGTTGCCGCACCACACGTAGGTAATCACCGCGTCGTCAGTCAGTCCTATTTCGCCACGTACTTCGAGGCCGTGGAGGTGTGCTAGGCGAAAAAGCATCGCTGGCACATCGATCCCGCGGCGACGCAGCATGCTGCTTTACATGACGAAGTTGGGCGATGGCGCGGTGTCCACATCGAAGATGAGAGTAGCCATCGGGGTGATGCCGACCTACATAAACCCGGGCAACCCGGATGCCTCTGCTATTTACTTTTACTTACAGGTGATGGTGTTGGACGCGACTCTGAATTCCCGCCCAATTGTTCAAACTGTGGAGACTCCTGATCAAATCACTGAGATATTTGACTCCATCTCCTACAGCAAAGGGGCCTCAGTTCTCAGGTTAGGGACCAAGGATGAGTATATGATCATAACTAAATGTGCTCTTTTGGGTAGGATGCTTGAAAACTTCATGGGCGCTGATCGCTTCCGCTCCGGCATCAGTCACTTTCTCCAGCGCTTCAAATACGGCAACGCCAAGACGAACGACCTGTGGCAAGACCTCAACGACGTGGCCCAAGGAGGAATCAACGTCACGAACATCATGGACACCTGGACCAGGCAGATGGGATTCCCACTTGTCACAGTCAGTCTTAACCTTGCCGTGACGGGGTCCTACCGGTGCATATCTGATCTTTTTCCACAGGTGAGGCGCATCAAGCCCAACACGTACAGGGTGACTCAGTCCCGCTACCTGTTGGACCCCTCGTTGGCGGACGAGAGCGCGAGCTCGCCCTACAACTACCGCTGGGAGATACCGCTCACCTGGATCACGGACCGGGACTCGAACAACGCGAAGCTGGAGTGGCTTGGACGGGATCAGAGCCACCTTGACATCGACGTACCCTCTGGTGTGTTCCCCATTGGCTGTGCCATGAGAAACGCAACTTTCTTTTCTGCGAGATCAAATGAAAATCCAGCCAGCCCTTTCTTTGTCTTCCAGATCTCAGCTGGGTCAAGTTCAACGTTGCTCATTTCGGCTATTACAGAGTAATGTATCCAGACGATGATTGGAACAAACTGAGCAAGCTTCTTCTCGACGAACATGAGTCTTTAGGTAAGAGAAGCTTCTTCCCCCATTGCAGGTGTAACTCACTCAAGTCGCGATCTACCAGATTTCCGGGCTCATTCTTGGGAATCCGATATAAAGATTGTTAGTTTGTCGAAAAAAGTAAAGTTATTCTCACGAGAGGATTGAAGTCAAATTTGTCTGTGAGAATACCGGTAAGAATAACTTCTTAATTTTTAGTCAAAGACGTCATTTTCTTTAACTCCCCGACTTCTTTCACCGTCTACTTGCAATGCGCAATCATTTTCCATCAAATCAGACGGATTCAGAATATTCATAGTTCTCATATACACCTATAGGCTCCTCAAAAAAGTGGAAAAAATCGATCAGTTAAAAAATACAATTTTCCAATCTAACGAAATTAAGTAGACTAAGTGGCCTTAACTACCGCAGCAAATCAACCCAACCATGCCTCATTAGTCCAACCTGGTTCTAATACGTTTTTTATCATTTTACGAAGGCTCTCATTTCTCAAGAATTCAATTATGCTTTGAGTGATTCGTCCTCAAATTAGCTGTATAATTCGATGTTTTCGAACTGACTAGGTAATCAAATATCGGGCAATTAAGTCTAGATCGCGATTTGATGAAACATAAAAGTAACAGTGAAAAGCTTTTTATGGCCATGCTACCGGTAAAATGAGTTATTGCTGTATTTAAGACGCAAAAGATCGCGGGGGCTTGATTAACGACGCGTTTTCACTGGCCGAATCGGGACACCTCGGTTACTCGGTGGCCTTTTCTATGGTCCGGTACCTCAAACATGAGAATCACTTGATCCCGTGGAGACTTGCCTTGGCCAAGCTCAACAGCGTGGAGGAGCTGCTGAGGAACACAGACGCGCACCCACTGTTCAGAAAGGTGAAGAAGCAAAGTCAGCAGTTATTGCCAGCAGTAGACGTACTGACGAAAAATGTTTCCAGTACATGTTGTCCCTGTTGGAGGAGCCCTACAACCGCCTCGGCTGGACCGATGTCGGGCCCCACGGAGACCGACTCCTGCGCGGCAACATCCTGTCCTCTGCCTGCAGGAACGGGCACGACAAGTGTCTGGCGGAGGCCGGCACCATCTTTGAAGAGTGGATCGCCGACGGCGAGAAGTACGTCGCACCCAACATCAGGACCGAGGTCTACAGGTCCGTATGAGTTGATTCTGTGTGGATACACAGTAAGCTGCATCTTCTGTCCTCAACCGGTGACCTCACCTTTCAAACCTAAGCGTAACTAAGTCATCTTCAACGTAGATACGGCATGGCATCGGGGGGAAACAGGGAGAGCTGGGACATCATGTTGGACAGGTACCTCAAGGAGGAGAACGCTCAAGAGAAGAGGAAAATGAGACTTGGACTCTGTAAGAAACTTTTGATACAAGAATATCTGGTGACGCTATGATGACTCTTCTCTCCTTCTTTAGCCTATATCAGTGATCCTGAGGTGCTGTCCTATTTCTTGAATCTGGCCCAGAATGAGACAATCGTCAGGAGTCAGGACTACTTCTCCGTGCTTACCTACATATCCTCTAATCCAAAAGGTACAAAGTTCAGCGATGGTACTGAAAAGCCTCGAGCAAAATCTGCCAAATTGTCCACATTGTACTTTTTTCAGCTTCAGTCAGTTTTTGTCCATATATTGGACCCAAAGTCAAAGCTGACGTCAGATAGACGAAACCTTTCTCCAGGGCGTGAAGAGTCCAGTTAGGTCTTGCTGCCAAAGCCATGTTTATCAGCATCGAGATTCTCCTTTTGTCCTCCCATCGTAGATCACGCCAGCGTGTGAAAGGGCTGGAAAAAGTTGTCCTTAACGCGTTCAACTTTGGCAGGTCCACCGACGGGACTTTCAAAATGTCTTCTAAACATTTCGGTGCCTTTGCCAGTGGGTCACTTACATGTAAATGAAGCTCAGTGAATCTCACCTTGTGTCGACGTGCAATTCGTCATCAAGATCCACAAGGAGAAGAAATAATAGAACCAAACCAGTGACTCCTTGAGCTGTCACCCTACCCGTGCGGTTAGGCAGTGACTTCTGCGACTTTAACCGAAGAAAGAGTTTCCCAGTACATTTGATCCTAAAAGAAGACATTTTCTGTTAGGTACCTCAATTGTGTGGGACTTCGTCCGCCGGGAGTGGTCGGCCATGGTGGAGCGCTTCACCCTCAACAACCGCTACTTGGGTCGAGTGCCCAAGTACACCACGGAAAGCTTCAACACCGTGGAGCAGCTGCAAGACGTCCAGGACTTCTTTGCCGAGCATCCGGAGGCTGGCGCAGGAGAGCGGAGTCGCAAGCAGGCCTTGGAGAGCATCCAGAACAACATAAGATGGCTCAAGGACCATAAGTCAGACATTTACGAGTGGTTGGTAGAGAACGTTGAGGCCTGAATCAAGTGCAAGTTGTCGTATTGATGTTGAGGTGATTGCTCTTCATCAAGTCATTTTACATTGGATGAAAAGACTGAATCATTTTTATCTCTTGTATCTACGACGCTTGATGGCTCGTCCAAATAAGTGACTGCGTCTAAGGTTCTATTCAATACATGGGTACAAAAGCGCTCATTGTCAATGCGTGGGCTGACCTGTGCACAACTTAAACAGAGAAATCTGTTTAAGCTGCTCATAGTTCAGCTCTGGATTGACTGGTGACTCTGAAATGCGGGCGTGTATCTTAAGTATACTCTGTCATGCATACATTCATGGATATACATGCCAGCAAAGTATCACATCCACGAAGGAAAACATCTTTCGCATCAAGTGTACACTACATGTTAGATCCATGAGCGATAACAATAAACAATGAATTTTGGAATCTGGCTGAATGAATCTTAGGTTTGTTACTTAATGATAATGGGATAAAATGTAGTCAAATGGTTTTCCAAAGAATAAGCTCAATAGTGCACCTGTGGAGCGCAGTGTATTACCATTGCATGAATACGTGGGTCATGGAGTAGTCACACATACACGTCTATTTTGGCACGAGCAACATGTCACACACGTTCAGGATGCCCCATGCTCATTTAGATCAGTGGCACAACTACGTATATATTTTGGAATGAAAGCTGCAAACTATAACGGGGTCACACAGACAGTGGGAAAAGAATGCAACAGATCCTGGCAGAGCTCATATTTCTGCTAAGTCCAGCATTCCGCGGTTGGAAAAGAACCACACATAGACATGGAGGAAGCTAAGACACGAACCAGAGTGGGTGCAACATGAGTGGTCATACACAAACTCGGGAGTGTCCGAGTTTCTGTCTGTCTCAAGCGATGGAAGAAGATGACAAATTGGGCCACTGTTGGCTTGGCAGGGAATGGATTGAGCCAGACGACTTCCGAGGAAAATGTGGACGATATGCTGATCCAACTTCTCAAGAATGGCTTTTCCATCATGATTGACATGATTGGTCAAGGAACATATTGCGTGATGTCACCCTCATGATATAACAGTCAGTTCATAGCAGCTTCATAACACTGCGTTGCACGATAAATTAAGATTTTGGGATGGGTTTAAAGATATGGCGGAAGATCTCCCGAAGTGTTTGACCGCTCCCCCTTGTGTTACTCCCGGGTAAATGAGGAGGTCTCATTATGATTTGGGTTTTAAATGGCCTTTGGTCGTATACAGGGAACGCATTTACAAACAAGGGTTCATTTTGTCTGGCCGTTTTGTAGGACTTTATTTTTCAAGTATTGACCGAGATGATTTCACCCGTCTGAGGCGGGTATTATTGTTTACAAGAAGATCTAATCCTGAAGTCGTTGAGTCTACAAGCAAGAAACTGAATGAGTTGCTTGACAATGCTAGGTTCACCTGCTTTGTAAACTGCGACACACTAGACGAGGCTCTTGCCTTGCAGTGCAGATGCCAACATTCACATGAGTCACGCTTGGAAGGGTCACTTAGTGCGAGCCTTTCAGTATGGCCTTGGCGCCATTGAACGAGTGGTCTTGCCCACAGATGCTGTCTGATAGGAGGAGCTCGATCCGCACCTTGAGTCAAAGCTTTTTAGAGCAAAATAGCAGTGTTAGATTTGTATTTTGTGCACTTGGCCCGGGTCTGGCGCTGCTTTAGGGAACAGAATCAGTTATGTAAACACTGGTCTTATTGTCTTCCTCCCTTCGTACAGACAAATTGGCGCCTGTGCGTGAGGTCTTACGGACTGCATCTGAAGCTACAGGGTGGTTAAAAAAACTTCTATGGGAGGCGCTGCCATGGATGACGCTCGAGGTATAGCGATGGCAAGACAGCACCAGGATTTGGTGATTTGGCTGGCTGCTGGTCACACCCCTGTCACAAAGCGTCCAAGTGTTCTCAGGATAGCTAGGTGGCCTGATTCTCTCATGGCTTAGTCTGCTTATTCGCGTCAGAGTGGAGATGTCCAAGATATGCAAAATTGCGCCATCTACCGGTGATCCCAGCTATATTTTGAAGTGCCTCCAACAAAAGGAACGGTTTTCAACTTCTGTCTGGGCTTTTTTCTGGGTGAAATCATAAAAGCAGTTGTGCATTTGTTGTAAGTTTTCTGGCAAATAATTTGTCTACTCACCTGAAGCATTTAAGGCCCATCTCTTGGACTCCGGCCTATTTACAAGAAAGGACCGTTTCCTGGCTTTGAAAAATCATTTAAAAAACTTTAAACCCGTATGACAAAGAGTCCCTTGCTACCAGTCATAGGCTGAGTTACTCGCCAATGTGTGTCGAGGGGTGTAAGTGCGTTAATCTTTTTTGACGTCGACGGAACGAGATGGTTTACGTAACAATCATGACGGATTGGAGCCTAGGACATTGTAATTAAGGCTACAATTTATAGATTAGACAAATGTTGAATGAGAAAAGCGTGGAAAAAGTTACACATTTCTCTTGTGCATGATATTTTGGTCTTCTGAAGTTACCTAGAAAATACGTACAATTGCGGGTCAAATGTGGCATAAGAAACCGGCCGCTGCTAGTGATGTAGTCCACAAGGTCTCTATTAGCAGCGGCATTAATTGCACAGGTTTCCTTATGTTGATACGTTGGTGAGATTCGTATATTCTTAAGTTTTGTACCGTGATAAAGTGGACTTTTTTGTTCTCTCAGTGGTGAACATGACTTAAAGTTGACTCTAAGGGATTCATGTGACATCCATAATTTGCCCTGAACCGCGTTGACAGCGTTGTTTTTGGTCTCTCTTTGTAAGACTCTTTCATACTGTAGTGAATCTGAAAATATCTGTGGAGCTCTGCCACACACCCCGCCGAGGGGGGCCCGCGTAGGCCAGGCCCCCGTCCGGCAGCGTCGTGAACATCACGCCCTCGCTGCTGTTGCCCGCCCAGTCCAGAGACTGCGTGGAGCCGTCTCCTACTTCTTCCATAACCTTGCTCTCCTTGGAACTGCAGCTACTTCGGCCGGAGTCGCAGCCTGAGCCGCTCTTGTGGCGAAATTTCTTCTTAGAAGTCCTCTTGCTCAGCTCAGCCTCATCAACCTCCAGCTTGAGATCCATCTCCACGTCGAAGATTCTGCCATTGGAGTCTCTCACAGTCACTGTGTCCTTGATACTCACAGAGTCGGCGTCACGATGATGCTGAAGGCCGGCCAACCTCCTCAGCATGCTGGTCAACTTCTTTCTCAACGTCCTCTTTGCCCTCACTCTCCTAAGCACCTCTCTCCTGGAGATCTGGATCTTCAAGTCCAGGTCCTCGGGGGACACTCGGTGGTGATACGCAGCTTCGTCACCGCCACCACCACCACTGACGACCACGAGTCCGACGTCGCGGCCGCTCAGCCGCACACTGAGCAGAGAATCGCCGTCGCCGTCACTGTGGCCATCATGAGGAATGATCTCCACAAGCAGCTCTTGACCGTCGCTGCTGTCGTCGGTGCCGCTTTGCACACTTTCGACTACAATATTTCTGAACTCCTCGTTTAAGATGTCGCTGAGGTCATCGTCTGAGGAAATGAGGTAGTCCGCCGCGTCCAACAGCTCGGAGAACTCGTCGCTGCTGCTGCTGCTGTTGTCCGACGAGTACATCTCCAACAGCCGCAAGTATTCTTGAAGCAAATTCATTCTTGGTTAGTAATCGGCCGGTCGACGTGTGGAGGACTTGGGCAAGGTCGAGGAGTTAGTACCAAGCATTGGACAGACAGAAGGAAATAAAACTTTCAGCATATTGTGTCTATTACGTGTTCTACTTATGTAATGGAGAATGAGCATGACATCAGGCAGTTAAAGTGTGTCAGAAATATACTGTTTATAAGACAAATGTTAATAATCATCTTTGTTTGTAGCTTGCTAAGTCTAAGAACTTCATTGGATCTACTGTACACAGCATTTGTACGCTGAGTACGGTGTGCTTTACATTATTATGTGGTATGTGCGTATACCTGGAGGGTGGGGTCAAAATACTCCGCATTTACTGTTGGCGCGCAGCTTCTGTACTTATGATGATGCTGTTAATTCCGAAACTAGTGCATAAGTTTGTCCCAGACCAGCTTCTGACGTTGCTGCGATCCCGTTACTTTACTTTTGACGTGTGCTGATTGCCAAAGCTGGATATTCTCAACAAGCGAATGTATGTGCAAGCAGCCTTTGGCCTTGTTGCAAATTACAGATACTGACTGTCTGTGTAATGGTTACCATTAACATTTATTCATCATGCATTGTTACAAAAGCTTCTTCAGTCTTTAGGATCTTGCCAAGGCCCCCCAGAAGCTAGTGTCAGAAAATATCGACTACATATTTATAGCGCGAAGTATTTTAGCCCACTCTTTATGTATAACGCATGGTGTTAAGCGTGTTTCTTGACCCAAAACGATTCTAAAACCTCCAAGATATGAATAGTTTTTTTTTGTATGCCCAGTAATCCCAATGCATAGAAGGAGGACGAGAAGGAGGAGGAGGAAGGACCAGTGGTGATGGAAGGAATCTCAGTGTAGTAAGTGATCGGGCAGTAGCTCACGCATTAACTAGCCCATGAGGCAGATCAAGGACTGGCACAACGAGTGCAGCAGCATGAACGCCACCACCAAGCTGGACCTGGCGTTGATCTGCCTCAACAAGATTGGTGCTACACGTGTTTTGACGCGGCTGCCTCAAACATCCCAATGAGACGCTTCGAGTTCTCCGCCTCGATCTCTACGCTGAGCTTCTTCCTGACCGGCCGATCACTAAGCGTTTCGCTGTTGGGGCCGCTGCTGTTGCTGCTGCCGTTCTGGCCTTGATCGTCGTCCTCCTCGATGGTCTTGAAGACGGGATGAGGCGCCTCGGAGTCACGGCGGCCAAGCACGCCGTCCTCGTCGTCCTCGGCGTTGATGTCGATGGAGTTGTCAGTGGTTGCAACTTCTTGGTCGTTTTCTTGATGTCTCGGGTCCGTCTGTAATGATTTATCAAAATTGGCACATATTCTAGTAGGTATGCAGTTAATGCATAAAAGCATTTAAGACGTAAAGACAACGTGAATCACGTACATCCCTGGACAAGGTAACAATGTGCACCAAACAAAGTCCACCCATGTCCATACCTTAATAACAGTCCTAGTTGATATGATTGGGACGCTGCGAGTAAAGTAAAGAGAGATTTTCTTTAACTTTCAACTACCCAACTCTTACAGGATGCACATGAGGTCCAAGAGTCCGCGAACTGGGTGGGCGAAAACACTAAGACCCTGACCTTCGGCAAAGGGTATGACCTACAACTGTTTGCCGCGACGTTAAAAATGTGGACAGTAACCTTACTTTATTCTCTCCGGGACGTAAAAAATTAGGGTTGCCACATTTTCTGGAGGTTTTTTTTGTAAGGGAGCAAGGCTAAAATCGGTTAGTGTTAAAACTCTTTGAACTTTCAGTAAATGACTTTCGGATGACATGGCCTAGACGAGCTTGCTGAAGAAAGTGGGGCTGAGTGTTGACACTGACTGTACTATAGAATAGCGCACACTAAGTAAAAAAAATCACTACTTTTAGTGTTCGCTCTTGCCTTGTAGTACATAAATACATGAAGTGTCATGAGTTCGTTGCTGCTTCTATGTACGTAGGTGCGTAGTAATACGTGCAAAGTGCTTCACCTGTGGATTGGAGGGCACGATCTTGGACTTCCCCAGGGAAATGTCAAACTGGATGGAAAGTTGCATGTCCTCGACACAGGCGAACTCCTCCTCCAGTCCATCTGGCGGGGGTAAAACCAGACACGCATAGGCTTGAACTATCTGACGAGCAAGGCTTTGTTCCCACTCACCATCTGCCAGGAGATCATCTCCGAACAAGTTCATGAACTCGATGACAACGCCGTTGGTCCACCCGAAGCCAGTCTGGACGTCGTACTCACCTCCGCCTCCAGCCTCGCCACTGGACGTCACGTCGTACTGCATGGACGAGGAAGGGGAAAAGTGTAATTGAAGACAATGCCTGAGAACGAAGCAAAACAAAAACCGACAAAATTGTTCTCCACCTTTTCATACATATTGCACACTTCCGCGCCCTCAGGGCAGGAGAACATGGTGCCTTGGGTGTACCGGCGAGCGATGATCAACGCCGCGCGGCGCGCCTCGGGGTGTTCAGTTTTGAGCAATCCTACGGAGTGTCCCAGCAATGAAGCCGAATCAAGGTCGTATACAGGACAATCAACAGATACGAAAATAGGAAAGTTCTCTGTACCTGCGACCAGGATGTGCTGCAGAGGCGGCCAAGCATTGGGGTAGTCCCACTGCTGACCAGACTGATCCAATGACGTGGGGATTCCACCCTGACGGGGAAGAAGAACTCATTGTCCATACAGTGGAATCCGGCCATAAACAATTGTTATTCGCCAGGAAGAGATTGCCTCACATCCGGATTGCACTTAATCCATCGACCTCTTTGAACGGAACATCTGTCTCATACTGTGCGTACTTTGTTGCCAGAGGTCGGACTTTTACGTGAAATCACGTGTACTCTATATTTTCTTCGGCTACCTTCTCATGGCAAAACGTACCTTGCAGTAGATGGCACCTGTTCTCTTCAGGTAGGCCATGGCCGCCTCCGCCATGGACTCGCGCTCAGAGGGGTCGTAGCACTCGGCCCAAAGGGGAAACAAGTTCGATGGGTAGAAGTAGCGGCGTGGGCTCTGCATGTGGCGTACGTGTACATACAGTTTATGGCGGCAACAATAGTTAATGTCGCAAAAGATTTGTCTCACCTCGTGAATCAGGTCAAAGTCGTACCAAACTTGGTCTGTGTCATGCCAGAGGACCTCCCGGATTGCCTCCTTCAACTTCTCCGCCTTCCTGGCGAACTCCTCGGACTTGACAGCGTCACCCAGCATTGAATGAAACTCGGACACAAACGTGTAGTTCATGAACATGAGGCTGTTCAGGTCGACCGGGACCACGTAGTGAGCCTTGACGGACTTCAGGCCGCCGTCGTTGCCGCCAGTCTGCGCACACAGGAAGAAAACATGGTGTCATTGTGATCACTTTGTCACTTTTTTGTGTACGTATTATGACACTTTAGAGCTTGTGGAACTTTTTCTAGCAACCCTGACTTTGACTTAGGCGAATCAGAAGCCCACACGAGCACTTGGGCCTTGATGAGGGGAATCAATTTTTGTTACATACCTTTTCGTCAATGAACCACCTGGTCGAGTAGTCCCACCCCGTCTCTGCCCCAGCCTTCATGTGGTAGTAGAACTCCTCCTTCTCTTCGTCTGTCTTGAACTGCTCGGCCAGTTCAACGTCCTCGAAGTAGGACTCCGGGCGGGGCCCGGTCCCGCCGGTGCCAAACACGAACATCAGGTGCTCCTCACCTACGTTGAGCAGTGCTTACCAAGTAGCAGCGGATGAACAGTGAACTCGGCCTTACCGTCCTTCTCCACCTGGAGCGACCTCTTCTCCTCCCAGAAGAGCAGCTCCTTCTCAATGGTCTGGATGTGCTTTCTGAGAAAGTCCACCTCAGCAGTCTGATCCACGTACTCTTTGACCTTTAAAAGTTTTTATACTGTACATTAAAGTGCATTGAAGGATATTCTTTGAAAATGGCGGAATGTTGGAGGAGACTGACAAGAATGAAAATGAAAAATATGAGGCCGAGAACTCGCCAATAACAAAACATATTTAGAGGAATTGTGGATTCAACGACTATGTTAAGTGACACGCAAGTCTCGGCAAATTCAGAATCTTAGATAGGTTGATGAGAATTTGTGTAAATTGCTTTGAAAGTTATTGCGTTGAGTGATGCATCTGCTCCAAGCTTGCTTTGTTTTGATTCAAATGATGTCTAAGTCATCGGGACGACAGTGGGCAGAATAGAGAAGAGGCGCAGGAAAGTGTTCACGGTCAAAGTCATCGAGCACGCTACTAAAGACTGTAGCAGAACTGCTTGATCTAATGCCACCATCAGAATGCTACAGACTGGAAGAAATGGTGCACTAGCACTACCAGACGTTATGGTCACTCTTCACATTTTTACTCGTGGCAAAGTACCACCAAGGTCAAAGTAAAGGACGCGCCATTGACTTTAGATTTGCCCAGTATTTTACGAACACAGTGTATAACGTCAAATCGAGACTTCTGTCTTGCATACGTACCATAAGGGTGAGAAATGGCGGCTGCGACCTTTTGGTGTAGTAGATCCTTCCTCCGTTTGGCACCAGTCCATGAGTGTCCACCATGATGAGGAAGTTCTCCAGGATGCCCTTGACCGTGGTGGTCATGTCAAGGCAAAGGAGAGCGCGGACGATCCAGTATGTGTCCCAGTAGTAGAACTCGCGAAAACGTCCTGAAAGTCAACATCAGTGAGGACAAGATCATGAGCCAAAAAGCAAAAAAAAACGATTAGTGAGCTACGTACATGGTATGACGAATCTATCTCACCTCCTGGCACGACGAACCCGTTGGGCACGTAGATGATCGAGTAGAGGTGCGAGTTATCCCTGACGTCGTCCTTGATCTTTCTACTGAGGTCCCTGAGCAAGCGGTTGATCCTCTTGGCCAGTCCTCTCAGCTGCCCGCTCTTCAGCTCCCGGATGAATCTGGGTTGCGCGTTCCAGTCCTCTGGAGTCCATAGCTCAAGCTCCTGACCCTCCTCGCCGAAGTTGGCCTCGACAAACTGCAAGGAGCATCCCTGTTAAGTGCTGCACATGTGCAAAATGTACGTTAGGTTAAGTCAGGTCAGGTTAGGCGAGGCTTGGTTAGGTATGGCTAGGTTAGGTTTTGGTGCATAGACGAGGTGCATAAAGTGACTTTGATTTTACTCGCATGCTTTAAGAGTCATTCCCTGTTCAGGGAAGCTACATGTCCAGTATTGCCCCGAGTGTTCGTGCCCCAGGTATTCCGAGAGGAAGATTCATGGCAACCACAGCTTGCCCCAGGTGTTCTGGTCACTACTTTGTTTTGCAATGAGTCTTCCAAGCACCACCGTAACTCCCAATGCTCGCAGTCGTTCTTGAACAGTATTTGTTTGTCTCTTCACGTACGAGAAATCTTTCATATGCGCTGTTCCTGGTGATATTGAAAGAATGTACAAAGTGAGAACAAATACTGAGGCCCTGGGAAGAAATGAGGTCAAGCATGGCTTGAGAGCAAGCATGGCTTCAAGTGGCACCAGTTGTTCAAGGTGCCAAACTTGTGCTCCTTGTCCATGTGTTTGAAGTCAACAAATTTAGACGCGTCATTATGGTTAAAACTTTTCCATGAATTTGATGATGATTTTTCTGATATTGTACAACATTTGTTCTTCGAATAAGCCGGATTTTTGGAATAACCCATTTAAATTTCTGACAAGCTGACTTTTATTTGTGCGACCATTTTTTAATGCACTTTGGTCAAACCGTAACAGCCTGAATGGCAACTCCGCTCAAGCCGAATATTTGGGTCAACTTAGCCAGGCCCTTTAAACAGGTGGTCTGGGTGGTTGGTGCTTTGTAGAACAGCAATGATGTAATCTCTTTCTAGCTCAGTATGTGACTGACGTTTTAAAAATGACTACACAATAGCACGTGATGTTACGAAATTATAAGTAGTTCATGCCAGAGGCAAAATTATGCAAAATTGTGGTTAACTTGAAGTGGTTTCATAACTTTAAATCCTGCTCAGATCAGACAGTCAGAGTCAGCTAAATGTAAAGGGATGTAATTTTGATTTTTTTCCTGACCAACATTTGAACCCTCAAGAAATATGTCACTGATATATTCTGTGGCTTTCTTTTACATTTAGAAGGTTTTATACGGAGATTTCTTTTGAAATTGACTTTACTCCACCATTCTTTTCAAATCACGTGCCCAGGGTCGCCAAGCTTTTGTTAATTCAAGGCTGACACTTTGAAAGGTAAACACGGAACACACTGCATATAGAGGCACTTGGGCGTGATGTGACTGTGGGGTATAAACAATGCATATTTATACACTTTAACGTAGAGAGTGTTTGCATGCCATCTTCCTCAGTAGATTTTGGTCGATGCTTTGGTTGCTTGGGAGCTGTCGAAAGTATTTTTCAGGTAGGTCAAGGAACGCGCGCAAAGTCTCTCAATTTATGCTAAGATTGGTTAGCACAATACGTAGAAGTGGGTTCGAATACTTTGTACGATAAACATGGCCTCCACCAGCACTGACAATGTTTAAAGACGACACTGGGAACAGTGCCTGCTGAATAAAACTTAAAGAAATCCTTTTTTTAAAGGAGGCCAAACGTCAAATTTCTGCTTGAAGAGACTCTCCAGCATTGGCACTTGGCACAGCTCAGAAGCAACATAACAGGGCTCCATCAGAAGCTCGTCTTGGACAAATTGATACGGCGGTATTGTATGAAAGAGCAGCATCACGAGTACAGAATTTGTTTGCCAGGCAGAAGTACAAAGATCCAAACCGTTTTAATCCGGATAAAGTGATTGACTGACCTCTTTGATCTGTTCGACAGAGAGCTTCTCGCCGCTCTTGATGAGCTCCTCGAAGCGCTTGATGATCTTGCCCGGAGGGTGCTTGAGCTTCTTGTCCACGAACGTCTTGGAATCGCGAAAGATCTTGGCCATCTGGATTGTTTCTAGCAGCGGACCTGAGAGTTTTACATAGGTATTCTTTTTTTTGCACACACTTCACTTTCTGCACAAGTCTTTCCAATTGCGAACAGGTTAGCGCAATGATTTCTGCGCGCGAATAAATCACGTACTTGTACGCACATGTGCGTACTTCTGTTCCGCCGACATTTCTCAATGTCACTCCTCCCTCATCCACTGCGTTAAGGTGCGCTTAACCACGCATAACTTGCCCGCCCCCTCCTTCCCGTTACCATAGCAGTAGATGCCGCTGTCGCACACGGGGTCCGTCTCGGGCTTCCGCGCGTACTTGAAGCTCTCGGCGGACTGATTTGAATCCGAAGAAGCCATCGCGCCAGCGTTTCTCTCTCGCTCTACCTCGGGCAGACTTTTCTTCCTCTTCTGGTACGTCTTCTTCTTCCCAAGCAGGGGGGTTCGACTTAACACGGGTGCACGAGCTGAAAAGAAAAGAGGTTGAGCGCCCGAGGGCTCGACTGGACTTAAGGCGCGGTCTCCGGGCCAAATTTCGGTCGTCTGGAGGTGATCCAGGTGTCATTTCGGAGGAAATCCTCGTGTGTGTGTGTGTGTACAGAAAGTTATTTTTTTATCTCAATGTCTGGAGCAAAGAAAAGTTCCTTAAATATATGTAAAAACAGTAGGGCAGTTTTTTCCCTCAATTTCTATAAGAAGGAGACGTCGCTTTTTAGGAAGAAAATGTAATACTAAAGGCGGAGTCTTCGGACAGAATCTGGAGTGCGGACGAGAGAGGAGTCGTTTTCGGCTCAGAAGGGAACCTTAAGGCGGAATCTCCCGGGCGAGATTTGAGGCCGCATCAATGGGGGAAACGAGTCGCGTTGTGCTTAGTAATCGGTCCAAGCCTTAAGGCGGAGTCTTCGAGGCGAAAGTTTCGGCCGATGGAGTCGTTTTGTGCATGAAAGAAGAGGACCAAGTGCAGCCCGGCCCTCGTACGCATTTCACTTGGCCAAGTTTCGTCTCCTGATTTATTTTTTCACGCTCTGGCACAAAAACACATTAGGGTCAGCAAAGGAGGTTTCGCAAATCTGCGTACAGACACAAAGACCCCCACTTTTTTTTTTTACAAAAAAAACCCCCACCACCCGTTATTTGCCCATTTTCTCCGCCTAATCTGAGGCACAGCAAAAAGTGCGTCATGATACGAAAGACGCAGAAATTGCGTCACGTCTACGAAGCCGCCTTCTTCTCCCCCGCTCCCCTGGAGTGTGCGCGCGCGCTCGTGGTGCGCATGCTTGCGTCTGCGTGCGCGTGGGTGCGCGGTGAACACGCGTACTCGATTCGTGACGCAAAGAAACATACGGTAATGATCGGCCATTATCCAAGTCTTTCATCTGAGAGCCTCGTGCGTATGATGAGGGTGCACATATGACACGGAGGCCCAGGGCCCAGGCAGCGAGGCCTGCTCGGACGGCCTCTCATGAAGTCATGAGTGCGTCGCAACCAGAGAGCGGAAAAATTGGTGACGTTGGGCGGGGGGGAGGAAGGAATTAACTCATTTGCAGGGCGAAAATGTCTTCACGTGAATTTGGAGCTACATCTTCTGCTATATATTATCAAAAAAAACCCAGCCTCTTTCGAACTGCACGCGATGAAGATAATTCTTCATTCAATAGTGCTAAGTGTATAAGGCTTAAATCAACCCCTAATCTAAAACATTTTCCTGTCTCTTTGACCGGCGACGGTTGAAGGAGAGACCAAATGTAAACATTACGTCGATCTCGCCACAAATTCGCCATTTCGACGCCAAAGCAGCAAAATTTTTATGTGAAACATAAAATGTTACGTGAGAACATATTTTTCCGCTCTCCAGTCCTGACAACTCTCAGTCAAATCAGTCATACTCAGACTGGGCTGACGTAATCAGCTGCTTGCGCTAATCGCTCTCGTGTCTTCGGACAAAAGACTTCCGAGGCTCCTCTGAGAAACACCTTGCGCAATATGTATTTCGTCCGGCACATGTGCGCGCGCAGTCGCCACGTGGACTTGCTCTATGGAGTTACGTGTGTCTTTCATGTGGGCCCTTCTTCGTGTAATTCTTCTTCGTGTAGTTCTCCTATGTGCAGTTCTTCTTCTTGCAGCTCTTCTTCGTGTAATTCTCCTATGTACAGTTCTTCTTCGTGCAGTTCTCCTATATGCAGTTCTTCTTCGTGCAGTTCTTCTCCGTGCAGTTCTCCTATGTGCTGTTCTTCTTCGAGTAGCTCGTCTTCGTGTCGTTCTTTTTCACGTAGTTCTCCTGTGCGTCGTTGTCCTGTGTGAAGTTCTCCTGCGTGCGGCTGAGTCGTTATCACATGCGTAGTCATAGTTTGTGTAGCGTATTTTTGTGAGGTTACTGAGTGTGCACTTTTGCCTGTTTTTGTGTATGCAGCTTTTGCGTGTGTGAAGGTGTGTAGTTTTGTGTGGTTATTGTCTGAGTCGTTGCATATGTGTGAGTGTTTATCGTGTGTGCGCTCATTATGTTCATGCTTATTATGTGCGTGCTTGTTATGTGTGTGCTTATTATGTGTGTTTGAGAGTGCAAGAGAATCGTTTGTTTCTTCACTTCCCGATGCTCTATGATGAATGGCAAAGGCGAGCCCTTGGCAGGACATTGCCCAAGATTTGCTTGCCTCGAGGGAAGTGTCTAAAAGCCGAGGCCTCAGTTTGGCACCCCTTTTTTGTCGAGCAATACATAAGAGTGCGGACAAAGGTAAAATTAAGTGCGCACATTTCACAAACTTCCGAAAGTATAATTGCCCACACAAAGTGAGTTCAACGCCAAAGAAGTGACGAGGCCGAATTCTTGTCCGCACCCTGTAGAGAAGCTCCAGAGTCGTGATTGTCGTCATGTGATAGAGATTGAAAGCTTGACAATATTGACTCAGATATGGACGAGGAAGTGTCAAAATCTTTTTTTTTCTCCTCCCAATCCAATAATGCGATCAAATCGTCACACATTTTTTTTGCCTTCGAGATGTGAAGCAATTGAATACGTGCCTGAATATGCGAACCACTTCCTGGTCAGGACTGTCTCACCTTATTTATTTTACAGGTTGTATCAGTTGCGTCGCAACTTTTATTCCTTTCTTTCCACATACTCAGGCTTCACGTTATTTGGCACCAAGTCGAAGATTACAACGTTGCAACACTTTCTGAAATGTAAGCCAAGTTCAAGATGTTGTCCTTGCCCAAGTTTTACACCATTGTCTGCTTAATGATATTGCACGAATACATGATCTGTAGCTGTTCTTTTGTTCACCAATTTTGAACGAAACATGATGAAAAAAACCCTGAAGAAGTCGGATTAAGTGAGACAACCTGGTCAGTTCCGACTGCACTATACACATATACATGTGGCATTAAGCCACGTGAAGCAGATAATATAGCATAGTTTTTTACGCTATTACTTGTAACGATCTGCAGTGCGTTGTTAAAGAACCCGAAAGTTGTGCCTGCACATTGCAGCATGCTATTGATCCAAAAATATGAATGCAAATAGCCTGGCTTGAATGCGACATTTCAACCATGTTTTGTCACAAACTGTCCACGTTTATAGCTGAGTGTGCCTAAAGCAGCTTCTTTTAAAATCTAACGTGCGCATGTGCTGCGCCATAAAAGACACTGATGGCGCATAACTAAAGCATTTTGGCCATGTCTTGCTGCCAATGTGACACATTTACGACTGGTCCAACTGAGACAACCTGTACGGGTGCTGCACAACGTGCGCACCGCACTGAAGCGACGCAAGTAAGACACTTGGGCTCCGTTCGCCGTCCAACGGTCATAGCTTCGAAAGAACCTTCCTGAGACACCCCGTAAGTGTGGGAACAGGCCAGAAACTGCGTGGAAAAAAAATTGCAGACGAGGTGTAGTGGGAAGCCAGCCAGCCATATTGCTCCCCCCGGGGCTACAGCCCTGCTTGCTCCAAACTTGCTATATTTTCTCTCCCCACCTGTGTGTCTTTGTGTTCATTAGGGCACTCTCACGTACAAGAAGTGCGCACTCAAGCGCATTCAATTCTCTCGGTGATCGCGCCAAGTAATGGTCATAATAATGTCGTCCTCTTTTTTTCATAACGAATACTGTGCAAATGCTGACAAATAGTCGCACAAGATGGCCTGAGGGAGCTTTTCTACTGAGCCACATGAGGCATTAAAAATGCGTCACGCTTAGTAAAGTCCACGTTATTTCCATGATAAATGCACCATTTTGAGAGTGTGAGCGCGACTTTTCTCACAAGACACTTCTGCCCGCGTGCTTCTGCCCGGTGGGCGTGAAAGGAGAAACAAAAACAATGTCACAATCTACGGTTCACCTGTGAAACCGCCTTTGCCGGACGAAAGATGGATTTGGAAAAAAATGATGGAAGTATCATAGAAAACAACGTAGTAGCCTGGCCCGACCTGGCCTGACCTGATATAAGCTAGTCTTATATAATCCAACCTCACCCCCCACTGATGTAGCTCGTCCAGCGAAGCCCAACTAAACCTAATATAAGTTGGCCGGACCTAAATTCAGCTGAAATAGCGTAGCGCCACTTATCATACGGAACTCAGACATAAGTGGTCTGTCCATTGGGTTCAACGAATCCCTTGTAACACCCCTAATTCCATAGAAGACTTCATGTTCAGAGCCCTAAGGAACTTAATGAGATAAGAAATGAAGCAATTCTGTGTTTATTCTACATTCAGTGTCTTTAAGTATAAGATTTCTTTGGCCAGTTGGGTGCACAAGCCTGTGCAGCATCTCCGGCATCCAGGAGTGGGGAATTTTGTAATCAACATACTCATCTTATCAATCCCTTCTTCCAGAACCTCAAGGCAAAGGCCTCGCTTTTATACGGTTGACGAAAATGCATTTTCCAGACATCAAGATCCCATTATCCACCGCAGACTTTTTCCCCAGGCCTGTATATCAGAGTATACTATGGCCCGTATACTGAAATCAGCTCGTACACTGAAATGAAATCTTTTTCACACTCCCTAGTACATGCATCAAACGTGCAGCACATACGTGAGGCCACAGGTTCGTTTTTAAGTCTCCTGCTGTGCTCTATTTGTTGTAACGTTTCATTTGAAGACATTCCAGTCAAATGGAACGAACAAGCAATCATTGTTTGGGTCCTGCCTGGTGGACTACGAGGGCTATTTTGTGGCACCACAGAACTGAAGGAAACAGAAACGATAATAAGAGAAGTGAGTCAAAAGTCTATTTTTTTTTCCAGCAAAAACCATTTGGCCGCAACTTCACCATTTATCAACAAACCTAAGATGGACTCCGTCATAAACCAAGATTTTCATCCTTTTGCCTAAAACATGCATTCGTATTACATGTATTATATTAATACATTTACTACATTAGCACCCTGCATGCGAAAAATCCCTTTTATCCGAGTAATGTATTTGTATCCGAGGTCGACTGTGTATCCTAACGTTACCTAACGGAGGTCTGACGTAACATAATTTATAGTCTAACCCAGCATAGGCTAGCAAAACAAAGCCCACCAGCATAACCAAAACTACATTTAACTAAACAGACAGCATCCATAGACGTCAGCAGGAAGTTCACATCAATCTTCCATCATTTCTCTCTTTTCAAAATGGCTAATCTTTTATGGTGGCCTTTTTTTCTTTGTTTAACTGGCCTACTCGAATTCAGGGCCTGGGAATTTAACCCCCAACCCCCCTTTTTTCCACAGCCATGCGTCATTTGCCCTCTTCACGGACTCAGACTTGCTTCCAGCGCCAAACGCACACACGAGGGGGAGGGGGGACAACACAGGACTGTGACATGACGGTCCTGTTCTCTTCCTCACCACAAAAAAGGGGAAATCGAGGGAGGACAAGAATCAGCAGAGGCCTAAGACACTAGACAAGAAATTACGAAAATGTCGAGAGAAACCGTAATTGCGTCCTAAGGCAAACGAAGTACAAAGTCTGTCCCGTTTTTTGTTCTTTCACAGTCGGGGAGAGGGGGAAATTCAGAATTTTTCCCTATCCTGGAGCTCTGCACTTTATGAGAAAGTGATCCCTTTCCCCCCCCCCCCCCCTTAATCACTACCCCCTGGAGGGCGTTTTCACCAATTTACCTTAAAATATCGCTTCCACACGCAGAAAACACAACAAGAAGACAACAAAGAAGACACAGAAACAAATCCTTACTTTGATGCGCTTGAAAAAGGGGTTCGTCTTCACTGAACGGGTTCCGGTCAGCGACTGCGCTTCCTCCGTCCACCCTTATCTCGCGCGAAGGCGACGAAACCGCCGGCGGCAACGGTGGCAACGGCGGCAACGGCAATGCCGACAAGAAGCAGCAGCGCGTGTAAGAGCGCGTGTTCGACCATTTGCGTGAATGTGCGTGCGCGGAGCAGCCGAGGCAAGAAGAAATAAACAGAACAAGAGCAAAAAAGTAATGCCTTCGTTCGTAATCGCAGCCAACCTAGAGAGGAAACAGACTCATTCAGTCATGAAGGACATTGCGGGTTCGCTTAGGCTATATCATGGATGCTATGAATCATTTTAACTCTAGCTTATATACTGTTGAGAGAATGATTGGACTGAGGCGAGATTGAAAATTTGCATTTGCGATACAACATGGATCGAAGGATCACTTTGGACGAATGGACCTTGAACCTTTTATCCAGTCATCCTTACGGTGTGACAGTTTTACTCCGTCCGACTGCGTAATTGTGTGTGGCAGACAACAACTCCGACACAACAGCAAGATCTTGATGCAGTTGTGCAATTATTGACAGTGGAAATTTTGAGGTGGCAGTTGAGGCTACTTGCTGTAGCTAGACTATTTAATGTTAGATATTATCCTCAACATTAAGCAAGATGGTGTTCCAGACCCAAAGCTGCAATTGATTCAACAACGTCGCAGTTTTTCACGTTGCTTAATGTAAATTTTTCAATATTGGATAAAATTGTAATCTATGGATAGAACTGTAATTCATCATGCAATGGTAAATTTTCTTTAATGTTACTTGACGTTAATTGATGATAACGAGTGACAGTTCGACTTGAACCCATAAATAGTGAGTCCCCATTTTGATATTGAACTCGGTCTCGCCACTGATGTTGCGCAATAAGTTGATCTTTAGCTGAGATATAGCTTAACATGACTCATGACTTCACAATAGTATAAACTGTGCATGCATGCGTAACTGAATGCATATTTTGTCCCTACGCCTAACAGTGAATTCTAAGCAGATGGCAGCAGCAACAACAGCAGCTCCCGATGCTCTTTGGTATATTGACAGCTGTCAAAATAAGCAGACAATTACGCTGATAAACTTTTGTGCTATAACAGAACATTGTGAACATTCGCAAATAAAGGCAGTTTGCCAAAGACAAGGACATTTTCTTCCCTCAATGAAACATAGTTTGCCAAGTCAATGACATTAAAGTACAACTGAATCAGTGCAATGCAGCAACTTTGTGGATCAATCCAAATCTCTGTAGTCCAGCCTGTAGTGATGCCAATGGTGCACATTGCACCATAAAGTTCAAGAAACTTTGCCAATGGAACCCCTGTGTACGGATCATATTGCATAGATTCTCTGATTAGTAAGGTTGATTTTCCTTAACGCCATGATTTTCTGAGCATTGCCCTCGGGCAGTTGAGTTCAAATTTAGGGCCTGAAGTGTTACAATGCACGTCGGATTCTAGCTTAAACGTGAAATACCCATGCTGTGGAACCCCTGTTCAAGGATCGGCTTCTTTTGATTCTTGCGAGCACATCGTCATGATACAGAAGTTTCACGACGTCGCATGACTGCTAGTGATGCCGTTGCGCAGCATAAGCCAAAACGAGTGGTCTAGTTCGAAATGTCCGTGCAGTACAGGCAGAAATAGAACAAAAGTATGAGGGGTAATAAATATATTGGAACCTCTTTTTAACAAGAAGACCTATTATTCTCATCCTTTTGCGGTGGAACCACTTGAAAACAAAGCTTCAGACCTTTGCCTTTTATTCTTATGGAGGTTCCACTGTAGCACAGTGCAGGTAGTGATAGTACTTCTTACAGTACATACTGAGCACAGTACGTACAGTGAGAGCACCAGAAGTACGGAGCACCAGAAGAATGGTACAGTTGGATACTGACAATGCTGTGGAAATTCTCTGTAAGAACCAGCTCAAGACCTTCCAAGAGAAGGGTTCCACTGTGAGACAGTGTTGGAACTAATAGAACCTAGTACAATACATAAGGTAAGCATAGGAGTACAAGAATAATAGTACAGTAACGTAGAAGATAACGCTGTGGAACGTCTTTATAAGAATCCCGATTCTTATTCGTATAAAGAGGTTCCGCTGCATGCGTCCTAACTTGCGCTACACGCAGGGTACGTGATAATTAGCTAAGGTACGCTTGTGTCGCACAAATGACGCCACTGGACAGTCACAGACACGCTAAGAGGGGCTGGTCTGGACATTTCCACCAACGTAGACTTTGCTAATGCCTTTGCAAGTCCATGGCCAGCAAGATCTCTGTCGTCACGACAGCTTTGACTACACGCAATCGCCGCGGCCCTGGAGGACAAGAAACAGCTGGCAGTACCGGACGTGGACCTCACGAAGGCCACTGAAAACATACTTGAAAGTCACGAACCTCACACATTGAAGGAAAACGCCCAGGCTGTTCATAGAACATGCGAGATCAGCGTACACGCACACAGTGTTTGCAGTGGGGCACTCCAACAACCATGAATCAATATTAGAGAATGTATTGCAAGGAAGGAATTTGGTCAAAGTAGTTGATACAAACAACTTGTGCACTCGTCAGTACTTTGGTCACACTGGAACGACCTCTGAACCAGGCCTTTATCGAGTTAAATTGAGCCTCGACGACAAAAGCTCTGTTAAAATGTACTCTCGCTGTGAGGCCTGACACTGACAGTTGAGGCAAGTACTCAAGGCACACGACGATTTACTTAGTCCTTAGCCCGTTGACGCTAAGTTTAAGCTAATCTGGATTGCTGCTGTAATCTGTCTGGAAAGCTCACCTTGGCAACGTCTGCCTGGACACTGACGAACGTCTGACGATTGACGACGATGACGTCAACGCACTTGGACGCTCTCGCCCTTTCCAACGACGTCAACGTTCAGCTCTTGGCTCTACAGTCCTCCTGCGCATGTGCGGTGCCTTGGCCAAAGCTAACCTTAGAGAGCTCTACTGGACCCACTGGTTCGTCACGTTATCCAATTCGTCGCCGATCAAAATTTTTGACACCATCTTGTGGATAAAGTCAATGCTTGGAGAGACTGGAGGAAGAAATGCTCTCTTGGCAGAGGAGTTGATAGCGTCTACTTTTCTGTTACACAATCCTGAGCAAGTGCGATGGCCTCGCCCTCGTCTGCAATCTGCTCTATTCGTATAATCATTGTCTTTGAAAGATAATTTCTTCCCTTAAAAACTCTACAGTGCTGTTTAGGAGCCGGGGAACGGACTGCACCAGAAGGTCTTCCTGCACTTGTGGCACTTCTTGCTGCACTTGTCCCTGCTCAAAGACTTGAGGCACGATACCAATGCTTCCGAACTGGACGCTGTTCACATTGTCAGCGTCGGCCACTGCGTCCCAAATCTCCGTCGAAGCATCGTCGCCCGCGATGTTCTCGGGTAGGGCGTCAGAGATGATTCTGATTGAATAGATTGCCAAAAGGTGCGTCATGAACAGTCGCGTGTACGGGATCTGGGTCCGCCACACTTGTATGTCTGTCAACTGTATAAATGGCGTTGACTTCAAGTCAAACTTCAAGTCAAACTTCAAGTGCAAATTTCAAGTGCGTGGACGTCAAGTCCTCCATGGTGTCTCCCTCCCATCACGACCACGTTGCCTCTTCGAAGCTGTTTCTGCTGTGCAGTCCTTGCGCAGACCGTCTCGACTTTAACTAAGATCCTGGCAGCGTTGCAGTTCTTAAGCGCTTCCAAAGCTGCAGTTTAAGAAGCTCTTCTATCATCCCCCTACCCAGAGTGGGGACGCATTGCAACTTGCCGTAGATTGCCCACCGGATGACGTTGGCCATGAGAACCTAAGTCACGTTCTCCATGAACTGCAGGCCGACGACTGCTTCTGCTTCTTCCACTCGTACGATCTGTGTGGCTTCAGCCACAAGATCTCGAGGGTTTTCCCAGGCGACTCAAGTCCAAGACACCACTGGCCAATTCCTGCCCTCCGCCATGGGCGGAAACGGACGGAGTCCTTCTTAAGTCGTGGATTTTCCTGAAGTTATTTACTCTTGTATCTTGTAACTCTTGCCCATGGCGTTCCTCAGGACGTCCTCGATGGTTACTTCCCCATCTGGGTCGGGCTTCAGCGAATGCTCGAGAGCCTCCTTTTTCTCGTGGATTTCCCTCTTTTTTTCTTCCTTTTTTGTCGTAGTCCTCGGTCCTCGACCCACGTAGGTCTAATCCTTGGTCTAATCTTTACCGCCCTTTTGGGGTGTTTTAAACGTTCTTGTAGGGGGTGATTTTGCTAGTATCGAGAGTCATGTTTCAGATGAGCCACTCATCGCATCGTCGGAGGGAGAGCAAAACTCATCCCGCTCTGACCTTGTCCCACCTGCAGACCGACATGGCCTTCTGGGCCTGTGAGATGATGGCGGCAGCAGCCTATTCGATGACCATGGAGCGGAAGTGCGGTCGATGGGTACAAGGGTGCGTGCAGCCGTTCTGAGCCCTGTCGCAGCACTCAGTGTCAATCCATTACTGTTGTACGAGCCAGAGCCTGAAACTTTTGTGGGCGATGCAAGACACTTTATCGTGGCGTTGCTTACATTGACTTCATTGACACGCACGAATACTTGCATTCATCTTGGGCAGAATAGTAATACTTATTACTATTTATTCGGACACCAATCACTGGGAGCAATGGCTGTACTTTCCGTACAGCTGTACAGTGTACCTGGAGTGATCAGCGTCACTTATGCAACGGTCAACTCCCGGAGAAAGATTGGCAGCAGAGCCGTGAAAATAGCAGTAGAGCAGCGTGAGTGATGCGATCAAGTGATTCTGCGTCACGCAGTCACACTTAAAACTGCCCGTGGTGATTGCATTCATTGGAAGTCGTCCACTTGTCACTGACACTTCATCTTCACTCTGAGAACGGGAATTCGTCAATTCATAACTCATGAGCAGCTATGCAACGGTCTGGAGGTGGCTCTACACTTGCTCCACGTACTCCAGTGGGAAACAGGACAATAAATAAATGTCACTTCTATGCTTCCACAAACAGGACAATAAATAAATGTCACTTCTATGCTTCCACAAACAGGACAATAAATAAATGTCACTTCTATGCTGGGAAGTTGTCGACATCTATATTTCACTCCTCAGAAATTGCACAAGAGTCTCGCACTGACATTACGATGACCGAACTAGAAGTCGAAAAAATAGCACATAGCTAAGTCTTCTTCTGATGTGCAAGAATATAAACATTGGCATTTTGATGCACTGATGAAGTTTCATCGATCCCCAGGATGGCCTCACGGCCAATGACAGCTGCAACTCTGGAGACGTCGACCAGCAGACTCAAGAGGGACTCTAGGATGCTGCAAATGAGTTCTAAATGGGATGCAAACTCCTATTCCTCGAGTCGATTATTCAATGAAGGCATCAAGCCTAATTCTCAACATGAACTAAGAGCGCAACTTTCTCTTTTGCCATCAAAACTTTATTACGTAACTTTGCAGGGCAAAGATACCTTTCATTCTGCTACACCCAGTACTGATGGTGCCAATCTTCTGTACTGATGTCGTCTTTTGTGTACTGCAAGCTCTGCAATGATGCTTCCAAAGAAACCACCATTTCTGTCTCGTGCAGTTTCGTACAGGGTGAGAGCAAAAACTAAGACCCTCTGAGACAGCCGTTTGTTCTTCAGAATTCTGGTAATGAGGCAACCTTCACCTTTTACTCAAATATTTAAAGCAGGATTGTAGTATGCATGCTTATTTTGCATTAAACTTATTACAGACGTCATGTCAATGAAGGTTGTACGAAAACTTAAAATTAAGACGTTCCTTCGTGTCTTTGGCGGCCATGTTGGACATTGTTCTGATTGATCTTGAGGAGACTGCCCAAGCTAGCCAAAAGTATTATAGCCAAACACTTTACTGCTAAATTCCTGGAAAAGAGTGAACATTTAAAATTCTTGCCCAATGTCCAAAGTGTTTTCCTCTGAAAATCTCGACATTAACGACGACTTTTCTTCTTAGGAGTGCACTAACGACTGATCAGAAGTTGAACATTTCATTGACGACCGAACTGTTGGCTTCAGACATGCCGATTAAGACCACAGAGTCACCATAGACATGTAAATTCCCCGTCATTAACTCATCAGCCTCGTGTGATGACTCGCATAAAGACTGCACTGGAGTGAGTGGGCACTTCTGCATTATGCAGGCTGCAACAGTTGTACTTGCAACACCTACAGTAAGACACCACAGTATGTACGCATGCAATATGTCCTCAGGAGACAAGTGGGCAATGAACGCCTGCCAAATAACGATGTCACGAGCGTTGTCTTGACAAAATTGCTCAAACGACTCTTCTACCACTACTTTTGAGAAAGATGAGGTAATCATATCTATGGTAACTTTCTAAAGGTTACGTTGGAGTCTCTCTTGACCTTTCCACATGAATGTCAAGCTGCACAGTAATGGCAAAATTATTTTTGTGCCAGCTGATAGCACAAGACCATTTCCGTGCTAGGTACGGATTTGCTGAGTGTGGGCTGATACTTCCTTTCTGTAACGAAATAGGTGTTTCCTGGGTAATTTGTAAACGGGTCTGAAACACCCAGAGTAAGAGAGAGCAGAGCAGAGTGGACTTTCTAAACGCGGTTTCCAATAATACCTTGCCACTTGCGTGTTTCTGGTCGGGACAAGCCGCTTCCACACACGCAGACTAAGCATGTGCGATTCTGGCAATTTCGGTTCACCTACCGATCATTCTCAGCAATGGCACTATCAAAGCACAGTAAAAGGAGGAGCTCTTTTTCTCTCCTATGGACGTTCTAACTTGAATACGTTTTTGCGAGGAAACATCAGGCTTCAACGCTTTTTCCCAGATACCTGAACACCTCTTTGCCGCCAAATGTGAAAAGTTCTGTACAAAGAAGCAATCGATTTGGTCACACAAGTTTCACCTAGCGTTGATTCAGTAACCACAAATGTCAATGGTGTCAAAGAATTGCACATGTTTGACACGAACGAGAGCTACTTCCCCGCCCCTGCACCCACGAGAGCCACTCGCACACACTCTCATCCTTACACGCAAGAGCAACACACAAGAACTACAAGCACAGGAACTACTGACACACACACACATGCTACACATGGGAACTTCACATGTGGTGGTTCTTAAGAGACCCTGGTTCTGAATTGTCCACAAACAGTGCTTTTGAATATTTGCACGACGATTGTACCAAGCAAGTTTTAGTTAGCGTTGATGCCTTAACGCGCGCGCACGCACGCACCGGGAGGCACACGCACGCCCGCGCACACACAGGAACTGCATATACAACAGACATCTTTCCTGGGCTCTCTCCAGTGAAAGCAACGTGTGCGTGTCCGAGTGCGACAGCGACAAGAAGAGTACGTTAACGACTACGGAAGGACGGAAAATTTATAAAATATTTACCAGAGAGACATCCGCCTGAATGGAGTGGCCGCCTGAATAATTCAAGCTCAACTTTCAGCCTTTGTTACGCGCCACTGCCTGAAGAAGTCAGTCAAATTCAGCTCGGCCCGCAGTCATGACTGATTCGGCGGCGGCCGTGCTACCAGACGAGCCCGAGCTCGCTCATCACGACCGCCAGCAGCAGCAACAGCAGCAACAGCAGCGTCGCCAGGGACGCGCCTACAGGCAGGACGAACGCCAGCAGCAGGAACACGTAAGCCACCGTCTGTCAGATGTCATCCAGGTTGATTCTTCGACCCGAAGTTTGACTTTCTACAGGACAACCTGGTCAACTGCTGCTGCTGTCCCATGACGTCCCCTCTGCTCCCGGTGGTGCGCTGCATCCAGAGGTGTTCCTCGCCATCGTGGATGACGCCAGCAATCTACAACACATTTAGGTAGATTAGTGGTTTTAGGTCACATCATAAATGTGGCAGTTGGATTACTTTTCTCAGTACAAAGACAGAGTTTCAGAGTCACATATAATTATCCCATACAATATGTTGCATATGCAACAGAAATCGCGCAACGGGGATCCGGGTAAGGGAGGCTCTCGCACAGGGGGAACCCGACCCAACTTGACAAACTATTCATTGGACACAAAAATATCGCATAATAGAAACTTTTCGTCTCTGAAGCAGTGTTCGGGACGACTTTCTCTACCTCCTTAACGCTGTCCCCGGTCTCTGGGGCGAACCTGGAAATGTTCTAGTCCTTGCTGACTTTTGCAACGGTGGCTCCGACTTCAAGGTCCCTCTGGATGGCCACCCCAACCTCCTTTTTAAGGTCTTCGTTCAAATATCCATGAGTCTCTGCCATCACTTTATCCTGTATCCCCTGCTGGCATCTCGTGTCTTTTTCACTTGTTTCCGTCCTACAGTAACCCACTGAATTTCCTCTGAATATCACCCAACCTCACATTACGTAGCAGGAATGATCGGATTGGAAGAGTTACGAGTGGCAATTTGTAATCAATTTGCGCAATCTCATCCGTTTGATACATGGTGGACGACATGCATGCAATTTATTTTGGTTTAGAAGAGGGTTGGCTGTGAATTCAATTTCCTCCAGAATCCATTTCGGACCCATTTAAGGGTCGCATGAGCGTCATGAAGAGCGTCAAAACAAAAATAGCTAACTTTTTGTCTCCAAGCTGACGTTCTCTATCCTGGAGACTCACAAGGTCAAGTACATGTACGCTGTTTGTTGACTTCTAGAGTGTGCAAAGGGCTTGAAATAAGTGTGATTGGCATGTCCAACTTAGACAAGTCCACTTGGGGACTTTCCAGAGCTGCTACAACAATTTTTTGACTCTTCTCCAAGTTGTCAAGGGGCTTGGAAAAGTGTGTCTTGACATAAGACACTTCACTAAAGGGTCTTTCCTTTGCTCTTCCAAACATTCGAACTTCTCTTTAAGGGGTCTCTGTGAATGTAGCACATCAATGGCAGGTAGCTGAAGCTAAATAGGCTCCTTGATCATTCACTTTATTTCAGGTATGGCCTCGTCCTACTTTACTTGGGCACATTGATGCTGGTCATTGGTTACCATAATGAATGGGTCGGATTCATGCGGTATGTGGGGTTGGGCTTGGTGAGCCTCGGCCTCATCTCAATTGGATCGGCAGGCTGGCAGACATGTTCAAGATTCATGGCGTCCAATGAGGTAACGAAGGACCTCACACACATTCATTGAGCATGTATGTTAACACTCATTCCATTATGAAGCTGCACACGCGACTGAGGAGACACCAACAGATTAGATCTGTACCTGGAGCCGGTCCACGAGGAGGTTCTTCCAACAGCAAGCAGGAACTCCCCAGCTACGACGCCGTGGAGAGCAACGACTTACCCACCTACGACGAGGCCGAGGCGCTGCGTCTCGATCCCAGGTTCCTGTCGGACCACTGGGTGAAGAGACATAGCATACCGTCCAACCTCAGACTGCACTCCACCAGCTCAATCCTTCCACCACCAGTGCCATCGCCGATCAGTCAGGAGCCACAGAGTTTTCAGTATCATTACCGATATCAACCTCCTGTGAGTCAGAGTTTCCTTCGGGTGAGCAGTGACGACCGAGCCATTCGAGACGGTGACTTCAGTGTCCTCACGCCCACTGACCAAAGTTCCTCCTATCCAACTACGTTAGCCCAGGGGCCTCCAATGTACTCCGTCTCTTCTCCCGGGATCGCTGTTCCTAGCGCTTCAGCCAGTACCATGGAATACGCTTGCTCTCTTCAGCCGCAGGCATTGACAAGCACCAGCATCAGCTCCAGCGCCAGTGAGAGCCCCAGCGCCAGCACCACCGAGCTGACCTCAAACCAACAACAACCACCCATGACAATACAGAATGACAACTCTTCTTTGAGAGAACAACCAGGTCGCAGTCAACGGCGGCAGACACACTTAAATGGATCCTTCAATCAGGTCAATCCGATGTCACCATCTATGGCTCAGCAGCTGGTGAACACCACAACCACCATCCGTAATAACAATAGCGGGCGATTGAACAGCGGCCACTCTAACGTGGTGGCCGTTGCAGCTACGACCGCCGCCAACTACATGGTGTCCGCTGCCACTCGAGTCCGGACAGGGCGCAGGAGAAGGTCGAGCATCACGTCTTCCACCTCTCGACCAACAACTTCCTCCGTGCAGCAGAGTTTCGAGGACGTTCCTGAAGTGTATCTGATCGCGTCGTCGTCAGATGAGATGAGGTCCAGCTTCTATGCCACCACCAGTGCCGCCAGCACCGCCGCTTCGCGGCCGCAGACTGCAATCATGCGCTCATACTCGTCGTCATCATTCGAGTCAGCCGAGTCGTCAAGCTCGTGCAGCTGGGATGAGGACGTGGACGAATGCCCGGACCGTGACCAGGCCGCCAGGGTATCTTCCGACGTCGTTGCAGACGTCACTCACTCGACCATCAATGCCCTCGTGCCTCCCAGGCCAGAGGACCCAACCACGTTGAATCTTAATGTGCCTTCTGAGAGAGGAGGAGAAAACAGTCAGGATCTTGCTGACGAAAACAGATGAGGGAGAACCTCATAGCACTATGGCGCGCACGTGCACACGTCCAACCAGGCCTTGGCAGTGTACATGGCAAGAGAGAGAGAGAGAGAGAGAGAGAGAGAGAGAGAGAGAGAGAGAGAGCAAACAAAAACAATGCTGCCAATACCTATTTTTCGCTACCCAAAGCGTAACGTCATGTTCTGTGACTACGTGCATGTGTACAAGAACCACATATGTAAATATCACATGACTTTTGGCTCAAAGGCTCAAGTCTTGGCTCAAGGGAGCCCTTTCCACATGCGGACCACGAGACTCAGGGCTTGGGAGTCGAAAAATTTGAGCCTTGCATTTTCATTTTGGAAGACTCCTGAGACACATATTTGGCGGTCAACAACGTCGTGAATGTGACAGTCACCTAAGTGTACACATTCTCTATGTAATACTACAAAATCCTTACACTAATCGTTGGCGGCGTGTCACAGGATAGAAGACGCCTTGTAGTGGCGGTAGCAGAGCCAACAACTATTGCAGGACCACATCCACAGTACCGAACAGTTCGGCCACCGGTGCAGCCCTGCCCGAACTGCGGCCACTTCTACCAGCCGAGTGACCTGTCACAGCGGCACCGTCGTCACGGCTGGCCCAGAGCGGAGCTGACGGGAGCGGAGTTGTTGACCCCAGCCCAACGTGACATTGGGTCGTTGGCCCTGGATCACTGAGACGGATGGTGACAGAGGCTTCGTTCTCCATCCAGTTGCCAGCACCGGGGAGGAGCTGGTGACTGTGCGCCCATCTGTGAAGTCAGGATGCTGAGCTTCAAGCTGGCGCTGGACATGACTCGGTGTGTTCAGACATACCAATCAAGTGAGATTCGCCATCTTCACCAACTTGGGGAACTTTGATGTTGAACAAGATTCCCAGCCGGATGCACGGATGACCTTTCCACCTTTCGAACGGATTTCTTGTCTCCTTTGGAGTAAGCGGAATGAGAAGAGGATGTAGACGATGTAAGACGAGAGAGAGTAAATGCAAGAGTTACTTTAGAAAAATAAGAGAATCAAGCCTTTCTGTTCTTTTGTACTGCATTGTCCATACCTGCTCCATGCACCAAAGACAAAGCTCAAATTGCTTGGCCATTAAGTCTTTTCTTGTCCAGTGCTGCCTTCGTCCCATTGGTAAATCGTCGGTCGATCCTGAATCGGGTATCGATTCAATCCGGACGTCCGAGACGCAGTCCAAGATTTGGGGACAGGCGGATCAACCCCCGGTTCGGCAAATCTTTGGATCGTTGGTCAAACCCGCTAACCAAACCAGGGAAACTTCAGCTGTGATTTGCGGTAGAAATTTAGCTCGGTATCATTTTGCTATTTTTCAAATCCACAGAGATGCATCCACTGAGACATTAAGGCCAGTACGTCAGAATGACAATTTTGCCTTCATTTTGGCAGGTTCAAAGAAGCACTAGTTTTGTACTGGGAGCTGGCAATAAAGTAGAGGTCAGGACTCCTGAGGCACTTCTTAAACATATAGAAGAAACATCCACTGATGATATATGAGACTGCACTTGCTAATTTCCAGTGATCAAGATGGGCAATCTGAC
>JAAUXU010065534.1_pt1 | contig 32896 bp, 28 predicted proteins | sample 7278151 | NCBI WGS metagenome assembly JAAUXU01 (sample SAMN14350113, study PRJNA611818) | marine sediment metagenome | isolation source: surface marine sediment (1.8m) | place: French Polynesia: Moorea | collected 2018-08 | reverse complement strand
CCCCCCTCTTCACAGTAGGAAAAATTTTAAATTTCGCTTCAAAAAGGCCACCAAATCAGCCCGTTTTTTGTCCCTCAGACGAGTGTCCGATGACTTTTGCACAGCACTGTATTTAGCGATCGCTCGGGTCCCGCAAAACACATATAATGGTCATCTGAGAGGTTACCCCCTGCAAGGGGCTCATTCATTGTGCGTTTGATAACCCTCTTGGATGAGTTTGAAAGTGCTCCAAGTGCGTCTACGAGCAAAAAGTTGCGTAAATGTAAATTAGAACCTCGATTTTGACCTCAAAATGGCCTCAGACCTAAAGTACAACGTGACTTCTTTCAAGTTTATGACAAGTAGCATCTGCTGACCTAGTTTGGTGACAATCAGTGCAGCGGTTGGGGCGCCCACGGCCTGGCAGGCAGATACAAAGACAGAGACACTACATAAAGCCCTAGCGCTTTATGCAGTGGAACATGCATATAACGACCACATTGGGACCAGAGAATTTGATCGTTGTATCCCTGTGACCGCTCTAACCGTATTGCAGAAAAAGGTACACCTCAATGACAAACATTCTATTGATCTTTGCAGACAGTGGATAAATCATGATCATTTCAATGGGGCAACATCACGCAGTGGTTCCTCCATGGCTCTTTTCTTTGGAGGTGGACGGGGTCGCATTCTTTTTCGGTGGATGAAGATTGTTGGTAGAGCACCTGCTTTGAGCCTTGACCTCTCAACTTGACTCAACTCCTTGAACTCAACGAAGGCTTACCTGTACGTGAGACGGAAGTTTGCCCTACCATACCCAGCAACTATTCACAAGTGGTTCTCCAGCATTGATGGCACGCCAGACTTCGCCCAAGAGGCTTTCAATGTGCTTAAAAGCGAAAATTGACGAAGAGACTGAGAAAGAAGCTCAGGTCTATGTGGTCACCATGCTAGTCAACATGAAGCTGAAGAGCCACATTGATGTCTGTGGCAAATATGTTTTTGGCTCACAGAGGCTGAGACAGTTCATTCAAGTCCTCCAGCAACAGATGTCCTCATTTTCATGACTGTGGCCTTGTCTGGCTCATGGAAGATTCCACTAGGCTACTTCTTTATTGCAAGAATGAGTGGCGAGGTACATAACACAAAATGCCTAGGCAAGTGTTCTGTGTGCATGCTGTACCTTTGCAAATGCAGTTTGCAGCAATTGAGCTCACTCAAACCCTTACATTTTACAGGAACCAGCAAAGTTGGTGCTTATTGGTCTTAGAAAAGTGCAAGAGACTGGTGTGCGGGCTTTTCCCATATGTGCGATGACCCCAGTGCCCATCTTTCCATGCTGAGCAACCTCGGGACATCCTTGGATCCATATGACTTGCAGTCCAGCTTTGTTCACCCAGTGGATTGTACAAGTCCACAGATTTCTTGACATCAGCCACATGTTTAAGTGGGTGAGAAATGTTCTTGCATCCCTCAAGATCCTGTACAGCAGCCATGGTCAGGAGATCAAATGGGACTTTGTTGAGCACCTGCACCATCTCCAAGAAAAGGAGGGTTTGAGAGCAGGCAACAAGCTTCGGCAGTGCCATGTGGAATGGCAGAAGATGAAGATGAAGGTTTGTTTGGCTGCACTGACTTTCTCCCACGGTGTGGTCAATGCCATTGACTTCTGCCAAGATGAGCTGAAGATGGACAAGTTTTGTGAGTCCGAGGCCACTACAGAGTTTATTCAGCTCTTTGATAGTCTCTTTGACATTATGAATTCAAGGAGACCCCTCGCATATGGTCTCAAGGGGCCTCTGCAGCCACAAACAGAGACCACATGGAGGCCATACCTGGGCCAATGCATGTGAGTCTGTCCTAGGCTTGAAGACAGTGGGAGGTTAACCAGCGATGCAGACCCGTCAGAAGACAGGTTAGTGTGCACTTTCTTTTTTCCTAATTATTATGCAATGGGATGCAGAAGTGAGCATGCATTCTGGATTCTGGATACCTGGCATCTGGCCTGAGCAGGGGTTGAGGGGGTGCTTGGGGTGGGTGGGATGGAGCTCTTCTTTGACAAAAATTTCCCAGCAAAATTAAGGAAAAAATGCAGTTTTTGCTGTTTTCCACAAGGAGTACTTGTCCATGCCTCTCACTTCTGCCTGCTAGTATGCATCTAACAATAACCTCTCGAATTTTTAGGACTTCCTGGGTTTACCATGGCTACTAAAGCTGTCCAGCAGATGTATGATGATCTGGAGGTGAATGGCCATTTGTCCTATCTTCTCACCTGTAAAATGTCACCGGACCATGCGGAGTTGGCTTTTTGTGATTGTTGCAGCTCACTGGGTGTAAATGACAACCCCAAATGTGCATAAAATTCTGGTTAACTAACAAGCGACTCTTGGTGAAGAATGAAATCACTGGCATGCGGGGGGGGCGGCAACCTTGTAAGGCAGGATGCCACATCAATCTTATTTGGTTCAAGCACTGTGCAGATGGTGCAGCTGCACTGTCGAGATCCAATGGTGGAACAAAAATAAGATTTAGACCTCACCCGATTGCCTGTTCATAGTGCTCATGACTATTGCGTCTTGCCACTAGCAAGTGGCATTTCTCCAGAGTTATCAGAGTACAAATCAGCAGTGGTAGGATACATCTCAGGCTATGCTGTGAAAGTGACTAAGAAAGTAAACAAGTGTGAAGATTGGCAACTTGCTTTAATCTGTGATGACAATTCCAATGTTGCTGGCCGTTCCTACTCTCTCATCCAGAAGAAGACAGGCAATTTCATAGAAGCTTCTGAATATGTGATGTTTTGTGTGCATAGTCGACAATCTCTCACATCATTTCCATGAACAGCAAGAGGCTGCCAAATGAGAAGAGTTTGCCTAGCACTGTGGCTTCCAGTGTGCTAAGCAAAGCCTTTGCACTTCAACATTAGCTCTTCAAATGTCTAGACAAGCATAAGTTAGATATGCTGCCATCAGAAAGCCATGTATTTGCACTGATTGAGACCCTTGCTCGTTCATATATGATGATAAAAGTGCACCATGCAGCATTTTGTAGCATGAACCTTTTGTAGCAGTAGACATAGTTTTAGCTCACTACACCATGCACTTCGCGCTGTGACGGATCAGGGCCATTTTGTTTTTACTTTTGAAACTGGCTGATCCGGATGCCCCTCACCATCCTCTCTTCCGTCATTTAATTTTAGGAGAGTTCCCAAAATCTTGGGGAAATGCAGTTACGTCAATTGCAATTGTCTTCAGAAACATTGTTCGGTTTCTCCTAGTATGATGGATGCAGAAAGGATCAAGCCTCCAGATGTCTACACATTGTACCTTGAGGCCAAAAAACAGCGAGGAATGACAGCCACGAGCCCTGTTAACTGCAACTGGATTTGGATATCCTGTTTGGGAATGATTCAGAAGTACTCAGACCAAACGCCAACTCTTTTCACTATGCACACTGGAAATCGAAGTGTGGGGTGTTCTCATCTCGTCTACAAAGGACTGTCAAGGCTGCTCATCATTTACTAGCAGACTGCAATGGGATGTTCGCTCCTGTGGTTGAGTATGAACTATTCTATGGGTTCTATGACTTCTGCATGGAATCTGCTCATCCTTTCCCTTAACTCTCCCAGTCTTCAACTTCTTCATCCGCCATGGATACTGACAATGCACAGCCTGGCACCAGAACCAGCCACTTTGAAGAAGTCAGTCAGAGAAGGCTGAGAGACAGGGCTGCTGATGTTTACCAAGTGCTTGCTGAGTTTGCCTCAATCACGTCAGTAAATGTGGACAAACTGCTGGGTCACATTGGCAGACACTTTCATTTCCATCAAGGTAGGGAGAAGGCAACGATGCTCAGAGACATCCGGGGAAAATGAATTCCCCCAGCTCGCGCAATTCCTGCAAGGGGAGTCAAATCTTGACCTGCAAATGTACACCAGCCAACGCATCCGCATGCTGGATTATTGCAACTGGCCGGCACAAAAGCAGCTGGCTTTGCTTCGAACAGAGCTCTTCCCCTCTGTGACATCACTTTTAAATGGCATCAAAGCATCGTTCAAGGACGTTGTACACGCATTTGTGTCGAGGCAGTTGCAAGACCGAAGCACCAAAGCACCAAAGCCATTTTAGAGCAGCACTGGTATGAAATTGCTCAAATCCCTTCTCTGCTTCCCACAATTTCAATTGGCTTGGATGGACATGGCCACCACACCTCATACATCCAAGTTTCTTAACTCGAGATCAGTTCAGACTACATGGTTGCATCTGGTCTCCAATTTCCATCAGTAATGATGAGGGGACACCACCACTCACAGAAGCGGAAGCATCCAACAATACAGTCTTTATAGTGCCATGCAAGGAGGACTCTGAAATGACGCAGCACATCACCCGAGAGATTGAAATGAAGTGCTTCTGTTTAAGTAAGACACAGAAGCCCTTCTGTCTCTCCAGTTACATCTCGAGGAGGAAGAGGCTGACATTCGGTTGCAAATTGATCCTGAGATGAACCATTTGGACAGCAATGTTATATCAAGCTTAACGGGCCTGCAAGGAGCATACTGTATGTGTGCAGTGAATGAAGTAGATGGGCAAAGACTAGACAAAATCTCTGAGGGCCTTGCTATCACCTGCTCAACAGCGTCAACCAGTGGATTGTATTGGCAACTAGCAGAGGTACCAGGCGTTGGTTGGGTTAGTATTAGGCTTGCTGCAATCCCACCCACCAGTGGACTTGACCCACTTTGCTGGGTGTCTTCCTACTTCAGGACTGCTCAACACACGCTTCGTACTCAACCCGATCATAGCTGATCTTGCCTCGACTCAAAGTTGATCTCGCCTCGGCTCGAAGCTGATCTCGCCTTGACTCAAAGCTCATTTCACACTCCCCACTCAACATGCACTCTGTGTCCTCCACGTGACCTGCACCTGAGAAGCCACTTGATGATGTGCCAACTCAGATCCAAATATAATTGCAGGATCCTGTAAATCTGGATGGCAATCTAAGAATTTGGAATTTCTGCTCCTTACTTTTGTCCTTGAGACGTATCAGTTGATGGCAACAAATATCGCAATGAATGCATCAAAAGAAGGCTTGTGCCCCTCCTTGATACCTACCATGCAGATGGAGATTATTACTTTTGGCCAGATCTTGCAAGAACCCATTATGCAAAAAGATTCTGTAAAGCTTTACAAAGGGGAACACATTGCCTTTATTCCAGAAGCGGCAAATCATCCTAATTGTCCTCAACTGTGGCCAATTAAAAATTTTTGGGGATGCTTGAAAGCAAAAGTTTATGATGGGGGATGGGAGGAAAAATCAGTCCCTGCATCGAAGCAAAGAACCAGAATGAAGTTGGAAGAGTTCAAGCCAGAAGAGCGCCAAAGACTTCTTAAAAATGTTAAGTCTAATTTGAGAGAAGCAGCTGGTTGTGGCACCATGTCCGTGAATCATTAAGAAGTTTCAAATCTGCATGTCCATAGCTTTCATTTGGCATGTACCAACCAAAATTCTGATTGGTTTTAGCACAGCATCAACAATTTTAAAGTTGTGCAAACCCTAAGTTTCCACACGTTATGTACGTATAACGGTTGGTTCAGGAAGATGATGATGGGGAACTGCATGTTCCATGGTCAGCTGTGTATGACTGTGTGATAAGCAAAGAGCTCATGCAAAAACTCGTTTTCCATGAGAGAGGTTACAGCAACCATTCCAGTTCTTCACAATGGGACCGGTCTGCTTAGCTTCCTCAAAAACATTGGCTACGACCAAAACTTGAAAGATGCCTTTCTTCACAGAGCCATCTTGATGGGCCGTGGAAAATGTATCGGGAGAGCTGCTCAAGAAGCCATCGAAGTGGCGAAAGGTGAGTTTCAAGGAAAGTCAAGCTGCCACCACTTTCCATGAATATTGGGATGCTGGATCCAACTGGCTGTGAACCTTGCCATCATGATTTATGCTGAGGTCCATTGCCTGCGCCAGGGTCGGAGAGGGAAAGCAACCTGGTCCTTCAGCCCATTCCTCCGGTCTGTCATAGACAATGTTGGCTCTGCAATCAGGCACAGCCCTGACCATCCTTCCAAGCTCTCCAAACGAGGTGCGATACCCCATGTGTACACTTCCTGTGCCGCCAGAAAATGTTCCAGGCACCAACAGACAGCAACACAGAAAGTAAAGTTGCCTTGGCAAATAACTTCCATGACAGGAAAACTTTTCTTCAAAAGTCGGTCAAAGCCGATGCTAATAGACTCGATGGAGTTGACACAATGTTCGCTATGGGCAGAGCTGAGCTGATGCTCTGGTTGGACCGGAGAACACCAATTGGAGGAGGATGATTTCCTCCAGGGTCTTCCATCTGATGCTGACATAACTGCTGTTGGGACATGCAGCCCTATCCCAGGAGCTTGGTATGACACTGACACCCAGATGGACCTCCAAAAACATTTTGTGGATGATGCGTCTGAGAGGTATCACTGCGTGCTCTGGTCCCATCGACTCCATGATGTCGTCAATGCCAAGACCGTATGCCTCTTCGTCACGAGTCATGGCTACGGTGACAGCCCGCCAAAAGGTGGCCTCCATGTAATCCTCCCACAGATGAGCCTCCATTTGGTCCTCACAGCAGCAGTCCTCCCATAGGAATGGATGTGAATCGAATTTGAAATGGCATCACAGCACCTACCTTTGTCTTTGAAGGCATTATCTGCTTACTAGAGATGCTTAGAGCAGATTGAATCGAGCCCAAGCTCGAGCTCAAAGATGATGCAGAACTATGGCAGCCGAGAGATGCAGAACTGTGGCAGCCGAGAGATGCAGAACTCTTGCCGCGCACGAGCGGCAAGTGAAACTTGTTCAAAAAATGGGTTGAAAGTGTATAGTCAGCTCTCGATTTTACTTCATGCAAATGTGTGACAATTCATGGTTAACATGGGATGGCGCTTCTAGGCCCTCAGTGCCCATGAAGAAGTGATCAATCTCTACAGCCGCAGCCCTGAGGTAAGAGCCTCCCTATGAACACTTCTGAGAAGTATAATGTCATTATGCGTATGATATTGGCAAAGGGAAAGCTTATTCAACTGAACCATTTCGCCTGTCTACATACGCATTGCAAGTAGAGACATTCCATGAGCTCCTGTGATGCCAAGCATTTACAGAATCTTGGCTCATTCCTCGTATGCCAAGGGCCTGAATGAAGGCTGCGGTCTAGAGGCATTGTCAGAGAACCACTCGAATCAATGCATAAATATGTCAGAAACCTCAGAAATTTTGGATGAAAACCTCTCAAGGTGACAATCTGACTGATGCCTTCCGCAAGCTTTATCTCCAGTCTGATGCACCGGCCTGAGGTAAAAGGAGACTACTCTTATGGCCCTCTATTGCTCAATATGCCATGGATCATGTCACACGGCGAGATCATGCAATTTCAGATGTCAGGGAGCAGACCAAACAACGCCCCCCAGAGAAGCATTATAGATGCACTAAGCTTAATCATCAACTGCACTGTAATCGGCATTTAGGGACCACTATGCCACGATGCTTCTCGGGTTGTTCTGCCCACCACTGGTGCTCTAGCAGTGTATGTGGTATGAGACCACAGTCAAGCTAAACGTCCAATTTTTTGAAAATGTACACTCTCCTTGAATGCATGCTATACTGGCCATGGGATGATCGCAACCTGATGGGGAAGTATAAACAGTCAACAAACTGACGTTCGGTGACGAAAAAAAAGGAGAAAAAGCTTGAAACGTAAGTACTTATAGAGTACAACTTCTGGTGAACCGCCGAAAACACCGGGGATATCCCTGGAGACATGAGCTCCATGAGCTCCCTCCTCTCGGCCGTCATGGCTGCTGCAGCCACAGCCATGGTGACATCCAAGCAATGGAAAGGGAGACTGGACTGAAGACATGCCAAGGGGGGACCTGGAAGAGCAGGTAGACGAGGTGCCTGACGGCCTGGGCACCTGCCCGGGCGGCCAGAAGGAAGTCCGGGCTGCCAGACCACCCAACACTGCTTGGACTGACCCAGAAGGGTCGCAGGAGTCACAGCCAGCTTAAAAGGCAGGCTTCTGCAGAACAGGAGCCTGCAGGTAAGGGAATTGATGATCGGACCTCACCAAATGCTGTACTTGCAGAGGATCGAGAAGACCACCTTGTGGAAAGCTCCCTGGACTTCTTGGGGGGCAGAAAAGTCCCTAGAAGCAGCACCAAAGTGACCATGGCAAAAGGTAGGAAACGTCCCGTGAACCTTCGCTACATACACAAAGGTACTGAGGAAAGGGCTTTTATTGATGAGGCTCTGTTTTCCAGAGTTGTGGGTGAGATAGAACAGCTGTTCCCTGGTGACTCAGTCAGGGACATGGCTCCCCTGATTTGCTGTGCCTTTAAAAGGTGGGCTGGAGGAAAGGGTCTCCTTGGCTGCATGGATAAAGTGACAACTGACTATATGAGCAAGCTGGTTGCAGGTTTGCATATAGACGGGCAGTCCCTCAAAGCCAGGCCAGGGGTGCTCCAATCAACTGAATAACCCCTACTCCACAGGAAGCAACTGGCGATGCACCAGTGGTGGCAGGGGATGCCGTTGAGGCACCAACAGCCGAAGAGGAACCCTTAAAGGAGATTTTGGTGCCCAAGGAAGAACCCTCAAAGGAGCACATTCCAGAGAGTCTGGCAGGTTAACCAGAACCTGAAGATGATGAGCTGCATTTCTCTCAGACAATGAATATTGAGCATTGTAGCTTGACCAAAGACAGGAGTCGAACCACTCAGCAATCAATGACCGAATTAATTAAAAGTCCCACCTCTGGTGACACAACCAACTCCAAAAACGCTGTTGACTCCAGCACCCGGGAAGTGCGGTGATTGCTGAGTGCTGCCGACTCCTGATACAATGCTGTGACCACATGCGTTGCAGATAAACTCCCATATTCAGCTGTGTCAAAAAAATGCATGAAAGCTAACTGAAAAGAAAAGTGCAAATAGTAATTTTTTCTTCTTCTTCTTTTTTTTTCAAAAAATAAGACCTGTTCCAGCTATGCCACAGTCTAATGCCGATTTTCCACCTTGAAAATCAGAAAATGACATTTTCGAACTAGCCTAGCACTTATGCATAGGTGTGCGTGTGTATGTTGCTTGGTATGGGTGTCTGTACATGCATGAATGTATGTAGCTATGGGTATGTACGAGGGTATGTAGATCTATCTGGGTGTATGGATGGATGGATGGATGCATGCATGCATGGATGTCTAAATGTAGCTAACGTAAGGTTAGCGTTATGCGTACACGTAGTCGTTTCGTGTTATTATTGTCTTCTCTTTGACGCTAAATTCCTATCTCATAAGTTAGGAAAACTATAAGAGAAAGGCGAGTGAGGTAGCTTGCAAGAGGAATAAAGAAAGTGAAGCTCAATACAATACAAAAGAAAAAGTCGTTGCTTCATTCATTTTTCATTTCTTCTACGAATCCTGGAAGAATATATTAAAGTCGTATGTTCTTAAGAGCAGACGCCTGGCTGGAGTATGCAAGACGAGGCATATTTATGTGAGTGCGCGTAAAACAAACAAACAAACAAACAAAATTCTGCAGAGCTCTTGAGCTCCGATCAATTTAAAAAGGTCTCACTGATATTTCCTCCTCATTGTCCTCATTTTCAAACGGCGAATAACCGATCAACGTCCGGAGGAACTTGACCGGGCGTTCCTCGCTGATCCTGAATCCAGCTCCCACCTGCGGCCTCTCGGCAGACGCCGAGACGCCCCAATAGAGCTGCACCTCTCCGGAGTCGAACCCGACGGCCACCAGGCCCTGTCTCGGACAAGTGGCCACTGCCGTGGGCACCCGGATTCGAGGGGAATCGCTGTCGTCAAGACCGGGACCGCGATTGAGCTGGAGGTCGTCCGTGGAAAGCAGGCAGGTCTCGCTGCGACGGCCTAAAAGTTCGCCGAGCGCGGTCGCTTTGTCTTTATCCATGGTCTCTTCTCAACTTTTCACTCTCGGCTCAACTTCTTCATGAGTGCCGGTAAACTACGCACCGAGCAAACGTTGGAAAAAATTTCACAACACACGGGATGCACGTAGTGTACAGGCTTTTTGCCCCAGTATTATTGTACTACTGCCACTGCAAAACGCGTCCACCTACTACTTACCTGCATGCCCTGGGTGATATGTACTCGCTGTGAGGCCCCGCTTGCACTGGCGGATTCCTCTTTGTCACCCACAAGTTTCACTCATGTTTGCTGGCCGCCCACAGACTAATGTACAGTCCCAGACTGAGCCCTACAAGTCGTAATCTGTGTCCGTCATCCAACTCGGCCAGTGTGAGGCAGCCTACCAGTGCACATATTCTGTATCGCACGATAAATGGAGTTGTTGTTGCACCGTCGCCAATTGAGTTTTCGCCGCTCCTGTCAGCTTTTAGAGCTGAACGTCCTTCCTCCTCCTCTGTTTTCCCCCTTTACTTGGTGTTCGTCCTTTTTTCCACTAACTTTCGGTTCGTTCATTGCGACCTTCAGGTAACAGAGAGCGCTTAGCGCCAACAACTTACACTAGCAACCAACGCAGAAAGAACTGTATGGAGATGGAAGTGAAGGCCACAGCCAAGGACCTTTTGCGTGTTGGATGGGCTCTACTGCATATAAACAGGACTACGGCGTCTCCAAGTTCTATTTTAAGAGCTGCTGGTACTGCCTTCATAAGTTGCAGGAGACCACGACAAAGACAGTTTAGTCTTAAAGGACAGAAAAATCAAAATGTTCAAGTCTCCCCCCCCCCCCAAATTGCTACATCTTGCTCACTCATTAGTGATGACGTAAGTCAGTGGCCGCCAGTCATTTGTGCAAAGCCTCAATTCTCCAGCGAAAACTCGACGCACACTAGGAGGGTAGGTGTGCGCTTGCCTGCCTATACTGTGCAATGTGTCACAGGCAACGTGCATACGTACGTAGTAGCGTGTCCTGTGTATACACATTACTCCCGTAGTACATACGTCTGTCGGTCCTGCGTGGACTGGCAAAGGAGAGAGGAGAGAGAAAGGCCTCTTTTTTCAGTAGCTTTGTATTTGTATTGAGTGAATACAGTGAAACCCGCATACATGCGGCACTGGGTGTATGCATCTACCGCTTGTATTCATCATCAGCCAGGAATGAAGTGAGATCGTTTATTTACTATCACTACTTAACATCCAACCGACGCACGCATAGGACAAAATAGGACTGGGTGCATCAAGATAGATAGGGTAAGATAAGTTATGCTTTACATAGGGGAAAATAGGCGGATGACATTTACTGTTTTTGATCTGCTTTTTTGTGGTCATTGCCACATTGGTCAATTCTCTTATCATTGCAATAACAAGAAATGAAATACTAATTTTAGTGAAAAAGAACCTTTTGGAAGCTGCAGTCAGAGAAACAAAAAGAAAAATCTGACCCGGGCCAAGACAGATAGCTATTTCTCTATCACGTGCAAGAATTCAGCATGAAATTCCACCTGTCAGACAAGTTGCACACTCCGTTGACATTAGTTTTGGAGTGTTTTTTTCTATAGACAATTCTGGTATGCATAAGCTAGACGTATGGCTTAAAATCCTAGGTCCCAAAGTGACTCACACACGCGGTTTCCACTTTACTTTCATGATGAATGGTATTTGGCAAACTTCGGGTTTGGAAGTATACGGGTCGGGCCGACCTAGGACTAACATTTTTCAGGTCGGATTGGTCTGATCCACGCAGACCTCGCCTTATGACTAGACCTGGAAGCAATTGTTCTTCTGTGACTGCACTGAATTAAGCCTTCATGTCCACGGAGCTAATCCTGAGTCACTTTTCACGACACTGCAACATCGTTGACAGCGGTCAGAGCGGTTACAGAAGCAGTGTATGGCTGAGGTTACAAGTAGTAATTTTCCTAGGTCTACTTTCGATAATTATTACCCAATGCGAAAAGTATAAAGGCAGAAAATCCACATAATGCAGAAAGGAAGACTACTGTGCGCAATGTGAGACCATCTGTTCTCTTATGAAAGGCAATTGTTCAGAGTGCAGAGCAATTTAACAACTCTTTCAGCTAACACATTTCCTGTGTGCAGTTGCAGTTGGCCCGTTTCAGCTCGTGGGCTCATCCAAAAAAGCCTGCGTCGAGCCCTAATCTCCAAGTTCAAGTCGACGCTTTGGGGCTGCCCCAAAAGGCCCCTTTTAGGCCCCGGGGTCCGGGCCATGGGCTGAACCCGATTACATTTCTTTTGCACTAAGCAGCGCTGTGAGGTCTGACATGATGTTACTTGCCTCCAATCTCGTGGCAGCGGGAAAAATGGTTTTTGTAAATAGCGCATGCAAAAAGTTGATGTGACGATCGTAAAGTTGCATGCTTCAGCAGCGCGTGAACAATGCTTGTCGCTCTGTGAAAAAATGTGCAAATTGACCTCAACGGTGAGGCCATCATAAGCCAAAGCAGACATGCCCCAAGTCCCCGTCTAGGCCATTGGAGACCACTTTCACCTTCATGTTGCATAAGTACACACAAATGGCAGGGGGGTTTGCAGGGCCCCGTTTGCCACAGAGCAGCTGTGGGCGGCAACATCAAGGAAAGTCGTCAATTACGAACCACTCCCAGCCAAAAGACCCCCAACGAAACAACATTGCACACGGACGTACCACGCTACTATGCGTATCTGACGTAAAACGGTACCTATCGCGTGCTGCGTTCGATAACTTCCTGCGCCACGAAACGCCTGAGGTTGGAGTTAATGAGAGTGACGCCACTGGGTGGGTATTCACAATAAAAAATGCACAAATATCTTCTGACCTCTGGGGTGTGATCGCGGAAGCTCCAACCGAAGCAGGCACCTTATTCATTTGTGCGGACGCTTTACTTCGCGAATGTTCATTTTTCAGCGTTCAACTGCAGGGTGACAAAGGCACAAGAAAAGACAGCGCTGCCTTATGTAGTAGGACACTTGGATCTTTGCATTTCACGCCTTTTGCATCCTAGATGAGTGAACAGCAAAAATATTTTTCCTTGCCTTTTAAGGTGCTGAAAGATTTGTCTCTTCAGCACCTCCCCAGGAAGTTTAGCCTAAATCTCTCCAAAAGGTTCTAAGAAATGGACCTTTAAATGTATCCCATTCGATCGTGAACATTGTGTACATGCATCAGAAAGGCAAGCAACAAAATAGATGAGTACAGCAAAAACTTGTACTGCGACCCTCGGGAAAAACCAAAACTGACGCTGCAATCGGGTCGACACTTAGCATAAGAGGGTTTCACTGCTTAAATAGCTGTTCTGGACCGGGAGCAACAATGGCAATGTAAACGGGATGGCACCAGACGCCAGAGCCGGCTTCTACCGCGCTAAGCGTACCAGGTGCTAAATAACGAGCCGCTAGGTTGTGCTGACACGTGCTTGGAACTGCAGGGAATCCCGATCGTCACATTGTCCAAGTCTTTTATTCACCGTAAAGCGGATCCAAGGATCACGAGGGACTAGTGACATTGATCCATGAAAGCGTCTGATCCTTGTAACCGTCAGTGCTAAGCACTGTTAAATTGCGTTGGTTCTTCTCTATTTTCCCAGTGATCCTTGTATCTGCTTTACGGTGTACCTAAATCGTATATGTACGTTTACATGTATAAGCCCTCGCCTGTGGCTTTGAATACTGTAGGCCCCTCGTGAGTGCATGACACCACTTCCTCACCCACGGGGTTAGCAGCTAGATCAAAAAACCTAAGGACGAAAAGAGGTACGTGCGCAAGTTAGCCATGATCGAGTGTCCATTTTACATTCATGTCGTACAGAAGTTACACTAGACACATAGCAACGAGAGTTGCATGATGAATGAGGCCAGTCTCCCTCATCCACTTTGCTGTTAGACGAAGTTACGCAAACCCTTTGAAACTACTACGCCCAGTAACCTCCCGCCAGATGAACTTTAACCCGCTTGGACCTACCGATGGACGTGGGCATTTTATTTCTCGTGTGCTTTCACCCACTACATGGATTATCTTTGTCACATGCCTGTTTTTTGTGGATTCTCCGGCGGATCCTCCACAGGAATGTGCGTATTGCAAAATTCAGAGGTATTTCACTTTTTCCTTCGTGAAAGCCCCGAGAGACTCCAGTGGAGGAAAAGATCACCTGCTGGCTATAAGAAACAAGGAAATGCAAGGTTGAACTTAACAGAGCCGTCACTCAAACGTGAAGGATGATGTAGCCCTGACATAAAGTTTGTCATTCTCTCTAAATAAGAGGAAGAGAAAAAAAGGAGGGGAGGAAAAGCGATTGGTGCTTCCTCTTTACACTTGGCTAGACTTCAAAGGCCTTTCGCCCTGATTGAATCCAATTTATCGGTCCTTGGTAACCATGGCTGCTTGCTGAGTTGGCCTGTACTTATTCAGCATAGCTAAGTTTATAAGACAAAGTATAGTACATGAATGGATTCAGTCAGCGGTGTTGCACCGTCCCCTCGTCGCATTTCATCCTGAGCAGGTCGTGACGCTTCGTTTGCAGCAGATTGGTGCGCACGAAATAATACAAGAAAACATCGTCATGAGCCTCAATCGTAGAGAACCACTCATTCTCATCCTTTGGGAAGTTCCGAGTAAGTAATTTCACCAGTAATGCCAGCTCATTACGCAGTTACCTACCAAAAGCAACGACTTTCTTGCCGTCGCACGCTCACACTTCGCCAGAATTGTTAGTGCTGTTGCTGCCATCTCTGCTACCTACTTACATATACAGGTAGTCTGTACAACTGTACCGTATGGGTGGTGAAGGATGTTAGAAGTTTAAGAAAATTCATATTTTTTTAAGGAAAAAAAGACACCTTATCTTAAACATCTTTCTTCCAAGTTCGAGTCGCTAGTGGTGGCAATAGTTGCTAGGAAAAGAAAGCAAGTGCAAAATTTTGTACTTCCCTTTTTATACAGGCTAACTAATTAAATTGCAGTGAAGACATTACTATATCGAGGTTTTTACTATGAAGAAGGCTCTTTTTTATAAGTAAAAGTAAATGGCTCAATTGCGAATTCCACTCAGCATATAAGACAACAATCTCGAATCCTTTCCACATCAAAGGTTGACTGTACCATTAAAATGAATTGCATCGATCGATTCTATCCTCCCTCCTGCTGTTATCGTAGCTCGGGCCAACTCAAGCCATGAGGTGGCTCGTGGATTGACATATTTGACTCATTTCCATACCCATTATCATACGAGAATTGTACGAGACTGCAGAAGCTTCCTTGGCAACTGAGGGGAGCACCTCAACTGAGTTGGATGGGGTACGCAAAATAGATTATCTACCACAATAGTAGAGGTTACAACTTTAGAAGCTCTTTTGTTGATAGAGATTTTTGTAAGTGGTGGAGACGCAGATTACGTTCTACACTTCAACAAACAAAATTTTAGGAAACATTGGGTTTTTTCTCCCCAAGTTCTCTGACGCCACTTCTTTACCACACGTACGGTACGCATGTCGTGGGCAAGTGCAAGCTGGCATTCCCTTGTAGTCGTGTTGTGTTTCTTCTCCGGAACCCCTATACTCAAACCGCTTTCACACTCCACGTATGTAATTTTCCACTCTTGTTTTTCTACCTGATTTCCTCCCGTGCTTTCCTCCTCGTAGATATCTCAACCGTACGAAGAAATGAAGGAGCTGTTAGTACAATCGTCTCCAGTTATAGTCATCACCTTCGGACCCAAGGTTTGATGACTGTAAGCGATAGGTTCTTACAACCGACATGAGCAAAAACAAGAGGGGATTTTACTACCATAGAACTTTCATCACACCTTCAGTGCAAAAATGCATAAAATTTTGGCTGCATTCTTCTCAAAGTAAAAACATGAGAATGTAAGCAAAATGATACGTTCACACACAGAGTTTCCAACAAGTCACTGTCCTCAAAACTTAAATATTCTTCAGGTAACTTGATGACTATAAGTGGAGTTTGATGACTTTAACCAATAAAAATGTCTCCATTTTATGAAGCAAAAAATCGGGACCGGGAAGAGTGATGACAATAACTGGATTACGACTGCAAGTGAGATGACTATAACCAGGGACTGCTGTAATGAACAGATCACTGACACCCGGCGGATGGTTCTTGTACTTACTAGGACGGACCCCCACAGGTTTATTTTATTTTATTTTCAAAATGCGCACTCATTGCTATGAGGCCCCCTTGGCAGCCTCATACCACGTATTTATGTAAATCAATTGCTGTGCGATGGACCTGGATGTTATTTTCTACATCAGTCACAACATCCAGTGGGAGTGCATCCTTCCAGGGGCTCACCCTAGTGCACACATGTGAACAATCAACTAGACAGGAAAAAGGTTTTGTTCAAAACAGCGTCAGAGGAAGACAAGATCATACATACTGTATGAGCACAAATGCATACATACCGACGTAAGTATGAAGACCTGCGAGCACCAGCACGTCTCCATCTTGTTGCCAAGCGTTTCACACCAGAAAAGTTTAAAGAGGATTTTTGAGAGTCTAGAGCAGTGCGGAAATGGGTGTAGCTTTTATTCCTCACATCGAGGAAAAATGACACTACGATCCTTTTGCAGCACAAGGAACAATGAGTAATGTACATAGCAACAACTTGGAAACTTGCGAGGAGACAGCAAGTCATGAAGAAGAATCGGATCGCTTTTCCTTTGCTTCCTGCTGTTGATTTAAAGTTCTCTTTCGTCTGCACAACCTTTCCTTCCAACCGTTTATTTGGACGAATTTGATCCAATATTTGCCATCTCTTGCACTCATCACATTTCCTGTCAAACTGTGGACTGTCAAACTGAAGAGGAAGCGAACGAACAAACGGACGTTCTCTTGTCTGGTAGACACACAAACCTTGTAATGACCGTTGCTTCAACTGCTTAAAACGTACAACCTATGGCATGCAAACTCATGAAGGCTTTTGCCTGTGAGTTAAATTGGCAAGCTTCCGTAATACGTAGATATGCACGCACGTAGAAAGGCAGTATGCAAGTGTGTATTGTGCGAACATGTGCATTTGCATTTACTCTATTGCGAAGCAGATGGCGTAATTTACATTAGTGCACACGCACTACTATTAGCCGGAGCGTACAGTATTCGTAAGATGAACTGCAGGAGTGGAGCGAGGGACAAAATCTATCTATCGCCATATGTCATCAACAGAGCCTGCTTGTTTATGTGCGTACGTGTGTTCCCTATGGACGCCCAAACCGCCGTACAGATCCGGACCAAATTTGACACGGACGTCGTTCTGCATTCAAGGAGCAACAAACCGGGGGGGGGGCGACGACTTTGAAAGCCATTTTGAGGCCAAAATTGCGTCAAAAGTACTTACTGCATACACACAAGGAGTGAGCTGGGCTGGGTTCAGATCCAGGCAAACCCGCCAAGCCAAACTGAGGCGCTGCTAACCCTGACCCGTGAAAAGAGAGCCCATTGACATCCCTAGAGTGAGAGACAGAGAAGTCTTTGGCCATGGATCTCTGACACTCCGCCAACGCAGTCCTGGCTGGATGCGGGGGCCCCATGGCAGCTGCACCTGTGGCCAGGTGGCCTTAGGCAGAACAGCATTAAAATAGAGTAAGCAGAACAGAGTGTGTTTTTGCTGGCTTTGTGGACACCTCAAAATGTTACCACCTGGGATCGTCAAGTTGCAAGAAACAGAACGCGGGGAGGACAGGGACAAAACAGAAGGGTTGGGCATGGACAATGGGATGTGTGGATGGCACAAAACATACAGATGGTTTGAGGTTGATTTTGGCCTCAAGGCGGCCTCCAAGTCCGCCCCCAGCCTTCTTGGCGGACAGGATCGAGATGGGTCTTATAAAAATCCCAACAACACCGGGTTCCTCTGCTCGTTGCTCCTAAAGCATATGGCAGTGAGTGACGTTATACGATTCATGACGTTAGTGACGAAGTTTACAGAGCGCTTGTGACAGCAACTAGCACGCGTGGGAATATTTGAGAAATGGCCTCCACTTACCTCCGGGGGAAGGTAGCTGCAAGGATAAACATTTTTGCTGCATTCTCCATGTGCGGCGTCTTCACCTTAGCGAGCATCAAGTTCTCTGGTAATGCTGTTAAAAGGCTCCTGCTATTTATGTGCCTCTCGAAGAAAGCAAGGTAAAACCCCTTGATTCCGAGAACAAGAAACCTTTCGCCAAGTTTAAATTTAGGTCTGCTTTTGTTGCTCAAATAAGGAAAAAAGCACACGAGTTGTAAGGTACCGAAGTCTTGTAAGGTTACTGATCCCAACAATTGTGCAGCATTTCATGCTGACGGAAACTGTAACCTTTTGTCTCACGTCTGCTTGCGTCGACACTGAGACCAGGACCAGAATCGTATCGTCCTCGTACATGTGTTCGGTACCAAGTCCAACTTCACGAAGTAGCGTGCTGGTGACGCGCTTATCATTGCCAGAAGGCCCGAAAGTCACAAGAAAACAACTCTTTTTGTGGAGACAGAGGAAAGATGTGCAAAGATGTTGTAAAGGATCATCAGCGAATGGGCCCAAAGTACAATTTCTTGTCTTCTCTTACCCCGTTACACGCATGTTGGCTACTGGACCCTTGTTGGTCGCTCAAGAATAATATAGTGAAGTCTAGCACATGAATATGGCATGCATGATGTATCTCACATTTGTTTCATTTTTATCGTCAAATATGATAAGTCTCGAATTTGAAAGGCTGATTTCATATACGTGTGGGAGATTCTACTGTACGGATGTACGTAGAACTGACAATTCCTAATTTAGGAGAATAGGAGAGCTTAGCATCGTCGCATTGTACTTTGATGATATGCCAGATAACTACTGTTTTGAGCAAGCTCAGGTGTCAGAAAGTGGGTTTCAGTGAGCCACGTACGCCATACCAAGAAACGTAATGATAGAGCGCTACTTTGCATCATAACAAGTCACACAGAGTACCTGGTACATTGTCTTCTGCTCAACAAGACCTGCCCCAACCTCAGAAGAATTGGGTCACTGCACATACATAGTACTAAACGTGTATGAAATGAAGGATGCAGGACCTGGATCAAGCCGAGGAAAAGGCTCGAGATTAACAAACTTTTTTCCCGCATGACAGAATAGTACATGAATGGGCTCACTCTCCTTTCAGTGAGCCCTCACTTGCTCTCCATTCCGCCATCCCTCCCTGATAAAGGGCGCAGGTGATGCCTGCGGAGGCCAAAATCCCGGCCGCGTGGCTTCCTCTGGCATCCCCGGGCCCATCAGCATAAACCGCGATTCTAGAGCCAATCGCCGGCTGGACGAAGCCGAAGGTCAACTTGAAGTCGAGAGGAGTCAGGCCCAACGCGGAGGTGAAATCCGAAACTATAAAGTAGAAAATAATTCCTTAGAAGTGTGTGGGCACAATTGCAATGGCAGCATTTCGTTCAGGACTCATTAGGACGACTTTCCAACGTGGCGCTAAGGAAGCCTTCTGAACAATGCTTGGAGAAACGTCGTAACGTTTCATTGTACCTTCAGTTCCATATGCCAGAATAACATCTTACTCTTTGCTTCAGCGAACAGAAATGGAAGTAAGTATTGTTACAGCACCCGTTATGCAGAGCTACGTTTCATTGTAGAAAGGGGACGTGAATTTGGCGCTATACGTATGCGCTCGTTCATGCTGTACCCGTTCGGGTACTTCCGTACTTATCGCACACGCGTAGGTAATGTTGAAGTTAAGCTGGTGAGGTCTTGCTCAGGTTTCGTGATAGATGGTTATTAAAAAAAGCTGCTGAATTTATGGACCACCTACAGAATGTCCGTGCAGTACACAGTCACTATAAGATTAAGTAGTGTACTCATCTATAAACGAACATAAGAGAAAGGAGGGGAGGAACTCTTGGGCCTCCTACCTCGGAGTGGAATGCATTAATAGATCGTTCATGCTTCGATGTGGGTGTGGGTGTGTCCTGTCATGTGCGCATTGTATGTTCAATGCTTTACTATTGAAAGTATGTCAAAAGTGTGTCAATTTAGCTATTACTTCGTTATCAGGCAACCTTTCTAAGACCTGAAATCCTCTTGTGAAGAATTGGTATAGCGTTCAATCTTGGGAACCCTTACGTGGCAGGTTATACGACTCCGGAATCGCTCCTTCCTGTCTACGCTCAGCGGCTTCACGTACGTCTACCAGCGTAATCGACCTGTTAGGCAAAGAAAGAAAATGCGTGGCACACGCATTGGACATTGGAGCATTTGATGGAGTGCGAAACACAAGCAGCCCCTCCCTGAACTAACTTTTCGTCCAGACCAGTCCGGATTTCGTCGAAATCCACAATGCTGAGCACCGGTCCTCCTCTTGCCCTCCAATCTTTGAGGCTGCCCCGGTAAACGGACACCTATAGGAATAGGATCCTTTATTAGACGCTCTGTACAGATGAGAGGTGTTTCCTGTACTTGGTATCCCAATAGTACAAGTCGGTCGGCCGCGTCAAGCGCTCTCTTGCCGCTCAAGCAGCAGGTGATGATGCGATCGCTGACACCTTTGGCGGGCTTCTGAAAGCCATAACGCTTTTCGAAGTCCTTGTCGGAAAGGCGAAGGAAGGCATCGCTGATTTCATTCACTGAGAGTAAGACGAGAGGACAGAAATGGCGTCGGTTTCGGGTAAGAATTCTTAATGATATGCGTACCGACGTACTACGCACGAACATGGGGTATGAGCTACATTTTTTTCTAGCAATGGTATCGTGCTACGGCGTACGCAGTAGCACAAGAACTGTGAATGTAAGCATGTCGTACGGCAACTCATATGAAAAGCGTAATCTGACATAGATACGTAATCTGACAGAACAATCGGATCTAAACATGGGATGGAAAGGGCGCATTTGATGAGTGCATGGTCCTGCGTCGAACACAGTTCAACTATGTCACACGACTTATGCAAGGACTATCGCATAAAAATGAATGTGAATAGATGCATGCCGAGAAAGTCTTCCTCGCTACTTCGCAGATCTGTCTTCACCTGATCGTGATGGTACTTACAAGGTACGTTCACAGTGTCGGGTATATGTCCAGGTCTCTCTCGCTCAGAAGCCCGTCTGACATCCAACACTTTGGTCTTGGCACCGAGGCCGCCCCCCTTGCTTGCCCACAGAGCAGTCTTGACCTAGAGTTGAAATGACGTCGTAGTAGACTTTGTGCAAATGAGCTGATCTTCAGCAAGAACGGACGCAGTCAAACATCGACATCCACGTGACACATGTTGCAGGACTTGGGCGACGGCCAACTGGCGTGGTCGCACCCAAACAGATAAGTGTACCCCAAAGTAAGTTAGGCTGAATGCTCTCGAGTCTTCTCATTGGTGGAATCAAAGATTAGCTAGAAAGGGGAAATTGGAAAGGTAGATCACCTGTAAAAAAGTTCACTCCAAGCCAACTGAAAGATGGTCCTTTCACAGACAGCTGAGAAACAACTAAAGAGATTCTACAAGGGTATTGGATCACCATGCGGCTCAATGAAAGAGGACAGACGCAATTCACTGGTTTGGTCTTTGTAGTAGGTTTTGAAGGCTAATACTCTAAAAATGAGGTGTTTAAAATGTTGTGTTAATTATGGATTACGAGTTATAATAAATCCGGAATATTTTCAACCTCATCAAGACCAAGTACACGAAGCAGAGAAAAATTGAACTTCATTCCGACTCAAGCACTTGAGAATGCTGGCATTCAATGTGATTGATTGCCTTCTGCCTTGATGACAGCCTCAATTCTGGCGTGGAAAATGTGGCAGCTGTTGATGATGTGAGCGGCAGGTGTCTTGATAGCCTGCTGCTTGATGGAGACCTTCAACTTCTTTATATTGGGGCAGGCCTGTCTCTCCAGTTCCCCCTATGAGAAGTAGTCCAGTGGGTTCAGGCAAGGTGAGTCGAAGAGTCAGGTCTTACATGTCCAGAATTGAGGTTCAGCAGTAGAAGGAAAGCCCTGGACTTTCTTTGACATTATGTACTGGTCCTGAGTCCTGCTGGAAGAGGCATTGCCTTCCAGCTGCCACTTCTTTCATCCACAGTACTACCACATTGCGATGGACATCCAGATACACTATCTGGTTGATCTTGTGGCCCCCATGAAAGAAGTGTGGTGGCATGACATTGCCCTCACTGGAGAGGACCCATCATAGCTGCAGACTTCTTTGATGTAAATACAGCTTTAACTTGACTCTTACCTACAGCAATCCAGCGATCATTCCTTGCATTCCTGGAGTAGTCAATGGTGAAGACCTTCTCATCTGAGAAGAACTTCATATCCCCAGCAGAGGCACTTTCAGTTTATTTAGTATCTTCACACGGCACTCCAGTCGAACCTTCTTTGTCCTAGTTAAGATAAACTTTTTGCTGTGGACATAGGATATCATGGCAAAATCTTTGATGGTCTTGGAGTTGGGAGCACGGTGTACATGACACTTCTTGGCATGAACAGACATAGGTGCTGCGGGATTGGCATTAATGGCGTGCTTTAGGTCTGCTAGGGAATGAGGAGCATGAACCTTGTCACTACTGGGAGTGTGGTCCTTCTGTTTAGACTCCCCCGAGTACTGAAAACACTTGACAACATCATAAACAGTTGATTTCTCGTAGCTTTTGAGTTTGATAATGTAAGAGGCACTGTGGCCCATGCACACAAGTTTGCAAATGATGTCATGGCAGCACTGCCCAATGATTGTTTGTCGATTTTTCTAAAACTTGAGAAAAGGTTTCACATCTAGACTTCTCGACGAAACTTCTTACAGGCCACAGGGTAACCCTTCAACTTGAACATCCTCAGTGAAGATCTGGGTGAGGTTGAAAATTCTGGATTTATTGTAATGACCCTGTACGAATAAGAAAATCTTTTTACGTAAAATTTTAATGAAAGTGCATTTTCTTTTACTCTGAGCAATAGCAACGTTTGCAGGTTGAACAAAGAGCAATGGACAACAGGAAAAACTGACTTGGAATTGGGAACAACAATAACAAACATACATCATTAGACATCATGGTCGAACCTTCGTCAAGTTTTGACCATGATTGGATCGTTGAGGTCCAGAAACGTGGCTTTTCATTTAGGGAGACTGGATGTGGAAAAACTGTCTTATGCAACTTTTCTGAAGCTTAGTCTCTTTGCTCTTTGTGACCTTTGACCCTTTTCCGTAGATATCTTCCTTCTTGAAGATTTTGAGCACGCTGGACTGGTGGATGTCAAATTTCCAGGCCAGCTTTGTGGTGGTAATGCCAGGTCTGTGCAAAGTCAATCTGATCGGCTGAGTAATCTTTCTTGGAGGTATTTTTATGGCCTTGCGGCCTTGTCCATGCATTCTGTTCGTTGGACTACCTTTCTCCCGTCAGCAATGATGCAATACACCCTGAGCTGAACCAGACCTGCCAAAGCTGTTTGAAGAATTGGCCAACTATCCTTAACGTCTGCTTTAAGTTGAGGCTGTCCTCTGCTGCCTCCAGGAAAATTGTGCCCCCTGCTGTGAGCATGTGTGATCTTGCAGATGAGGTCATGATTCAACCAAATGCTTTGCTTCAGCTTGTGCTGGATGCACTGGATGAGACCATTTGTTCTCATTCATCTGCTTTGTTTACTAAATTTGGCGGCTGTTGATGAGGTGTGATCCGGCAAGTGTAGGGAAGTCTATACTCTTATATAAATCACGAACCTCTTGGAATCCAACTGATTGTATCCCATCAGCGGTGAGAAGGGGTCCTTTTGAGCGAGTCCACGCGACGATCGAGTCGTCGCCCCCTTGAAAAATCCCGATGGCGGTGTTGACGAACCCGTAGGCGACGAGTCTGTCTTTGGCCATCCTGCCGTGGTAGTCATCTGCGGCGAAGATTGCCAAAGCCTTCCCGGGAACTGAGCCATCGACGGTTGGGCGGCGGAAGTCGAATTCTTTCTCGAAGTCTTCAGCAGACATCTCGCAAAAGGCTCGTTGAAAATGACGGACTAGGGCGAGAGGAGTAAAAATGACTTGTTACAGGCATCTCACACTAATTCGTCTTTTGAATGCTCAATGTGATGAAGACCTACTTTAAAAAGTTACTGGAGATTAGGGCGACCTTCGCAGGTTAACTGCAAAAATGACCAAGCTACTGATGCTATTTACTTGAGTTGCTATGTCTCTCGCACCAGAAAGTGGTTCCTTACTTTCTTGAGTTCATATAACCCCCAGTCTGAATGGTTGGGGGGTCCACTAACATCCAAACACCAAACAAACCTCTTTTCCCCCTGTTGTGTTTCATGTGACAGCATATTCTTTGGGCAACAACTGACCTTCTCAACCAGACATTTCATAATCAAATGTAACTGAGGTTTTTTCTTTTGCAGGAAAACCTCAACTTCAGTCCCTCATTGTCAGAGTCACCGCTTCTTCCGTATGTCGAGGCCACTGATGCCAGAATGCATAAGGCAGAGACTTTACATGTTTGGTTAACAGATGGATGAACCGTAGTCATTTGGACTTGTCTGTAAGTAAACCTAAAACCCAGAAGAGGCTGTTGCTGACCTTGAATTGCAGATACTTCTGAGATTCCAACTTGCTGCTCCGCAACCCCGCTGATCAATATGTAAGACTCGTTATCCACAGATTTTGGATCAACAGTGTATCCATCAGAGCATCGTCATATTTTGCCAGACTACGGCGCGGTGAAGCAAATCGCGACCTCCAAAAATAGAACTCTGTTTACAACAGCTGTGGGAAGACCCTCGTGAAGAAGGTCAAAAAGTTAGACAAGGAGGGCAAAGGCCTGGAGAGGAAGCCAGGGAGTAGTGGACACGACAAAAAGCTGACAGAGGACTTCTTGACAGGCCTGACATGTGAGATTGAGGCATCCCACGACACATCAATGCGCGCTTTTGCAGAGGATCTTAATATCAGCAAGGACACTGTCAGGAATGCTGTGAAGATCTTGGGGTTCCACTCCTATGTCTGCCTGAGGCACCGGCCCCTAACAATCAATAGCAAGGAGAAAAGGGTCAAGAGGGGGAAGAGGATCATCAGCTTCCTCAAGAAGAAGAGACAATCCACTGTCCTGGTCTTCTTTGACAAGAAGAACTAGACTGCGGACCAGGCCCAAAATACCAGGAATGACAGATGCTTGGCATTTCATGAGGAGGAGGTCCTGTCCATCAATGTCACCAAGCACCCGCAGTCAGCAATGGTGCTTGGGGTCATCTGCTCTGATGGTAAGAGAATGCCTACCCACTGGTTCAAGAAAGGCCTCAAGGTTGGGGGAAAAGAGTACCTGAGCATCATGCAAGATGTGGTGAAGCCCTGGCTGGATGAGAACTACCCCAGGGGTAACTACGTCTGGCAGCAGGACTCTGCACCAGCACATGGTGCCAAAATTGTTCAGAAGTGGTGCAAAGGTAAGCTTGCCTCCTTCTGGCCCAGCACAATGTTGCCTCCTTCCTCACCAGATTGCTCACCTTTGGCCAATGGCATCTGGGGCAACGTCAAGAGAAAGGCCTGTGCTAAGCCTCAATGCAATATGAATGACCTCAAGGTTGCTGTCGAGCAAGAGTGGGCTGCCATGTCGAATGAGAATGTCATCTAGGTCTGTAGCATCTTTAAGGGGATGTGTGGAGGCCATGGTGAAGGCTCAGGGTAGGCACTTTAGAAGTAGTAGGTGAGTCATTCTTAAATAAATCAGTAAAGTCTGAAATGCCTTCGCCTTGTTGTTCTTAGTCAATTTAGCCTTGCATCAACACGCTGAAAAATTGCTTCGTCAGGCTGCAGAGTGATCATAGTGAGTGACTTGTGAAGAGACTGTCAATGAGCACAGTTTGTACCTTATTTGTCATGTTCAGTTCTTAAGGTAATGTCCTTATGACATTTAGATATCATTGACAGTGACGTTAGAATTTAGGCGAAGATTTTTAGTAGTTTCGTTGAAGAAACTTGCATTTTAGGTCTCTCTTTATATTTCTGCCCAAAATTCCGAGGTCCGCTGATCATACTCTCATCTCTGAAGTTTGAACGGTGAAACTTTATTTCTGCACTTTGGTGGGAAGCACCGAGATTTGTACAGGATATACTGCTTAGTGCTGATGTGTGGGTTCGGTATGCATGCATATATAAAAGAGGCCGAAGACACCTCACTGCGGAATGCACAATTTAACGAGATTTCTTCCCCTCCTTCGTTTTTTCAAAAAACATAATTAGTTCAATGGTACCAAAACTTTTTTGTGGAACTTACCAAAAACATGCTAGAACCTTGCACAGGTGGAAGAGCAATGACAATGAATTTCTGTAGTAATGGTTTTGGTTGAGATGAAATTTTATTTTCATTATCGTTTGGTGCAAGACTAGAAAACTTTGGAATTTTGCTCAGTGCATCTTATGCTTGTTGCCCATTGCCAAATGGTGAAATTGTAGTCGAACGGTTTTCAAAAAAAAACCATTTTTTTACCCCCTCGATTGGAAAAAAGTTTTACTTCATAAGTTCACTTCATAACTAGGTGTTCTTCATGTTGGGAAGGCAAAGTCAATCACACTTTCTTTTCAGTTTCATTTGAGTACAGTTTCACATCTGAAATGCATCTAAGCAGGTCAAGTGTGAAATGTTGAAACTGACATCCTTATGTACTGTGACAATAAAACTTTAGAGGCACAAAAAGGTGACCCCAAACTCATTATTTCTCCATTCCACTTGACCAAAATATCTTCAAAAGGACTCTTGATTTTCGCGACTGATTTCCAGCTTTTGTCGGTCCGCAGCCGGTTTCTAGCTTTTTCGGCGGCTCATTTTTGCAGCTGATTTCCAGCTTTCTCCAAGCTGATTTGTGCGCCTGATTGCTGATTACAAGCTTTTGTGTAGCCGATTACAGAAGAGAGCGCGTGTTGAGCGCAAAGCATGAGGTGTGAGATACAGAGAGACAGACACGCCCACACCCACACATGCACACAAACACACGCGCACACACACAGCGCTTTTACTTATGTGCCCAGGAAGAAAGTGAAGGAATGAATGTTCCAATGCTTGGAGATTGCACGTGATAAGAGTTGCATACTTCTTTACTGCTGCACGAAGAATGTGCATGTGAATACCCAGATGTTGACCTTGGCACATACTATGTGCATTCGTACGAAAATGCGAGCGAGCAAATGCGCCTTGCTAATGATTCCTCAAGCTGTTACTTACTTAACCTAGGGTAAATTTAGGATTTCTTACCAACAAGACAAAGTCCCTTTGTGCATAGGTTCACGGCGCTAAAACTTCTTGAAACGGTTATAAAACAAGCACTCACAATCAAGGTGACAGGTTCCTGGAATCCTCCCCGGGTTAAGTCTCTCCTCTGAGGTCCTGACATCTAATATAAAGAGAGAGTCCTCTAGAAGGCCTTTCTTCAGCTCATCGAATGACAGCCACTTGTGAGGAGGATGATCCATAGCAACACAGGTTTCCATGCCAGTGGGTGGTGCTATATCTAAATCATGAATGAAAGTGTTGTTTTTTTCACAGTTTCATCGCCTCACTTGTCCTCTTTTGTTGCTTGACATGCTCCTACTGCCATCCTTGATGATCTGCACAGTTTACATATTCGGCAGTGCAAGTTTGTGAGTCAAAAAGGATGTCTCGCACTCATTTTCTTGCAACTTTGTCAATTTTCTTCCAACATCGCTTACGTCAATGTCCCACGTCGTCAAAACCCTAGACCACGATCCCATGGACCTGACGCACCCATTTGCATCCCCTATTTTCTCTTACCTCTGCTTTTGGGTGTCCCAATCAGCTGTTTTTCTCATTCACACTGCGGACAAAGTGTATATACAATCATAGAGAGGTCAACAAGAGTAACATTTCAGCTTGGCGGATTGACTTATCTTGAACGATTTAAAAGAAAGTAAGAGCTGCAATGTGTGAGACGAGCGCAATGCGGAACATACTTGTTAATAACAATCATTCCTGTGATCAATGACATCAAGTGTTTTGTGAATGTAATTGTTAGCTGGGTAGCAACATCATCAAGGACAGGTGCGTCCAGTGTAGGCTTTCTTTCCCTTCACATGCTCACCATCATCTTAGATGCTTTCCACGTTGCACTTTCTCTTCCTCACACTGTACTCTGACTATTTACAAAGCAAACAAACTAATCGCGCTTCATGAGCTCAAAGAGGAGACTTAAATCTAACAGTAGTGCTGATAACAAGCTCTGCTAGGTATACTAGGCATATGTGCAAGGCACATGGTATAATAATGTGTACATATACCAGGTTGTACGTATGCACCAGAGTTCTTCACTTAATATGGTACGGCACATTCATTGCGATCCTACTACAGTGGTTGCCGCTTATGCCGGCATCCCGAGGTAGCCCGAATAACGCAAGTTGAATCTGGCGTACTGGTATAACCGGGAACTCGAAAGGCCCAAAAGTTGTTGCTTACGCCATTTTGACCAACCAGATGGGGCGTTGGGGTAGACGGTGTATTGATGCCAGTGTCTAAAGACATTTTGGCGTCGGCCCAGTAAATAGGACGAGGGAAAGGTACCGGTGTAAGTGGCGTCACGTCTGGTACGTGTGAGTGAGCGTACACCTGCGGAAAGCTCATTTTTAGGGCATTTTATGGTAGTGCCTTTTTTTTAAAGAGGGGCTCTGCCCCCTGTACCCCCGAATGGGGGGCAGGCCCCCAGACCCCCAGCTTTTTCTCACAATTCAAAAGTCACCCTACACCAGCAACAAGTGTGGCAGAAGTGAGGTGACAAGTACACACTGCATATAAAAGAACAAGACTATGCATTCGGCATGACTAGGGCAAAAAATGTTTTTACAACTTTAAGCTATGGCCCTTATTTTTAATGACCTCCAGGAGCCTCTTCTGGTAGTTGACAATGCAACTGCTGGAAGTCTCAGGAGTGATCTTGGTCCACTCCTCCTCGCAGTAGACTCCAGATCTGTCAGGTTTTGAGGGCGCCGCTTATGAACTCGCCTCTTGAGCAATGCCCAAAGGTTTTCTATTGGGTTCAGGTCAGGAGACTGACTAGGCCACTACATGACTTTAATATCCTTGGTCCTGAACCACATCTGGACCCTTTTGGCCGTGTCCTTCAGGTCATTGTCTTGTGGTGATGATGTGGAACATGAAGGGTCGACCCTAGCACAGCTGACGTGCAGATGGCAGAAGATTTTCAGCGAAGATGCACATGGCAGCATTCATCTTCCCATGGACTCGGACAAGGCGTCCCATGCCTGAGCTTGCGAAACACCCCCACAGCATGACACTGCCACCGCCATGCTTAACTGTGGATATGGTGTTTTGGGACTTGAACGCCTCACCCTTCTTGCGCCAAACGGTCTTGCTTGCGTTGTGTCTGAAAAGTTCAATTTTCGTCTCGTCCGACCGCAGAACTTTCTTCCAGTGATTAGGTGTATCATGCACATGTGCACGAACAAACTTGAGGCATGCTCTCAGGTGCTTCCTGGACTTGAGCGGCACCCAACGTGGACGACAACTTGACAGGCCTTGGTGGTTCAGTGTCTGCGTGACCGTGGCCTTGGAGACACTGACACCACAGCCTGAATAGCCTCTTGTATCACCGCGGGGTCCACCTTTGCCATCACCGCCACGCTCGATGCTGTCCTGGCCGGGGGTCTTCCATCGCATTACGATGCCCTGGATGGTTGAGTGTGGTACCCCAAACGTCTTGGCAAGCTTGCCGTAGCTTTGCCCCTTCAAGTACTGGGTGATGATGGCGTCCTTGAGGTCGTTGGAGACCTCTTTGAGCGGTGGCATTGTGTGTGCACTTGGTGGGAAGAACGCAATGACTGAGGACTGGGTTCACTGCATTTTTTGACTGTGCAATGCTGTAGGCGTCGCTCATGCAACTTGTACATGTCGCTCATGCATCTACATCATGTGCAGGTCCAAGATCATGGCAGCATTCAGAGCTGCATGGTGACTTTTGAATTGTGAGAAAAAAGACTGGGGGTCTGGAGGGCTTGCCCCCAGCGGGGGCACCGAGGGCAGAGTCCCTATCGGGGGGTTAAGAAAAAAAGGCACATTCAACTATCACAAAATGCCCTAAAAATGAGCTTTTTCGCCCTTTCTGCAGCTGTATGCTCACTTCTGGCCCGCACTGTATAACTAGGGAAATTTCCTTAACTGTTGGACCAAAATCTGCAGATAAGGCATTTCCTATTCTGGCATTATAGGAGATGGCAGATTCTTTTGGCAACAACTGACTTTCTCAATGAGATAGATGTCTTTTGTTTCTAAAAGAATATCTTTTAGCAATGCAAGGTAACTAACTTGTTCTTTCATTGGCAGAAAAGCATATCCACTGTGTCAGCCAGTCTGTGGCAAATTTGAACCACCATGAACTGCATCATTTCAATTGTTTCATCGGAAACTGCGCATAGATTTTTCAGCACCTTGTATTTTTCTCCCTGGGTACTTATGAACCAGAAAATGCGTTCCCTTCTGCCTTGCCTTCGTCTGTTGCTGATTTGCCACAGCCTCAGCCCTTCTTCTTGCTTCTCTCTTCAAGCTGCTCCTGTTCGATGAAGTGCAGGGTGCCCACTTTGAACATTTGGTGCAGCAAAAGAAGAGGAAAGAAGGGTTTGTGGCCGCAGGCACCATGACCCTGGACACGGACTCTTTTGTGAGAGAGGAATGAGGACTTCACAGAAGTAACATCAAAATTCTAGTCTACCAGTGGTTGATACTTTGGAACATACAGAAGTGAAAATATATGATAAAATTCTACGATCTGACCAGACTACATAATTCTCGGGACAGTTTTCAGCAAAACCACATATAGGAGGTCCACACAGACATTGCTCATGTAGAGAAAAGAGGGATGGAAAATTATTCACAATGAAACGGACACTGTCTACCTCTGGTTCTCGATTTAATGAATCTCAATAAAAAAAGTAATTCTCAACCTTACTATATGTTTGATGTTGACTCGTTTTTTAGAACACACCGATTCTCAATTTAATGGCATTTCTGCTTGGGCCTGTTGTACATTTAACAACGCATTTTGACCAACTACCGAGAAAAAACTGGCCACAGGTCATAAAAACACGAATAGATTTAATTCCCTTGCTGATGTCCCTCTCCCTCCATGTGTGGACTGAGAAGAGTTTAATGCTTGCTCTTGTTTTTTGCTGCTGGACAACAGCACCAAGAAGAAGAGGACGGCAAGGAGGGTGATGGCGAAGAGAAGGGGGAAAGTGTGGCCAGCTGAAACAAAGTCAGCTCAAAGGATTGTCTGTAGGCACTGGAGATGGTGTGTTGCTTTTGCCAGCAAAGGAAATTTAACGGCAATGCCCAAGTCAGCCTCAAGTAGGTTAAAAATGTGTGCATGATCAAGTCAAGAGAGGCCATTATGCGACAGAAGCATTAAACCAACATTTTCACATAAAAGAAACAGTTTCCTGTTTGCCACAGTTAAAAATTGCTTCGACAACCCAAGACTGTGGCATCACGTGCCTTGAAACGAATTTACGGAAAAACCAGTGAACCTGAGTATGAGGTCCTATAGTCCTTCATAAGTTTTTCTGCTAATGAAAAGACTAGTTGACCTCCACTTCTAAAATATCTTGTTCAGAAAGTGATTTTTTTCATAGAACCTGATATCACATGTAGTTCTTCAATGGGAAATGCGCTATCTACCGATTTGGATCAAACGGTGCTGTTTTTCTCCCGAGATCTATTTCACGCTGCAACAGAGTGGGCTTTTGGCTCTTTTTTAACGACGAATACGCCAATAAGTCTGTAGAAGACCACAATGCTGCGGTTAAAAGTACTGAGGGGACAAAAGTGGGTGTCTTTTCGTGACGATAATGTTTTATGCTTAAAGGGACCGCAAATAAGGAACTGCCGTTTTTTAGGATAAAACCTGTTACACCTCATGTCAGGTAAAATGCCTGTCAACACTTATTTTGCCAGCAGTCAGCTAGGACTTAGTGAATCAGTATCAGCCTTTTAGGTTTGCCTTTCCCAAGTACTGCGTAGGAGTAATCATCAGACTTTGTTTTTTCTTCTGGGCGCACCCAAACTTTTGACCTCTAGAGTACAAGTTAGAAGACCCGTACTGCAGCCAGTCCCAGAAAATGGAATTGAACAAGCAGATAAACGTACACTTCTTGCCACATACACTACCGTTCAGAAGTCACAGCCCCCCACGAAGCTGATCTCACACTTCACACTCACGATGCCCGACTCACGACTCCGTGTCGTCCTCCTGGATCAGATCCATTTCATTTTTACTTTTGAATCTGCCTGATCTGGACATTAACTATCCCCTATCTTCTCCCCAGCTTAGTGATAGCAGAAAGCCGTCAGTCTTCAGGTTGAGCAACAGTTTGGCTCGCCTGGTTTTCTTGGCTCAATGTCCATTGACTTTTTCTCTCCCCTCCTCTTGCCATAGGTAGCTACTGACAAACTCCGAATGCAACTTTGGACCTTGATTTTGGCCTCAAAACGGCCTCAGACCTAAAGTGCGATGCAGTCACTTTTGAGCTTGTGACATGTAGCATCTGGTGTCCAAGTTTGGTGACAATCGGTGCAGCTGTTGGGGCGCCCATGGTCCGACAGACAGATACACACACAGACACAGAGGACATGAAGTCCTAATGCTATATATATATATAGCATATACTATATATATATATATATACACTGGGTCAACTGAAATTATTTGCCGATGGTTTCGGCGCCATTTTTGGGAGGTTTAGAGACTTTTCTGAAAAACATTCTGAAAAGCAAAGTTGAAGAGTACACTGTCAGCTGTCGATTGATACCAAAATCATTTCTGTAAGTGAAAAAATGGCCACTCAGCACGAAAAAAGGATTGAAATCGCCGCTCTTCTTCATGCATCGGTGCCTCGAAAAGACATCGCGGAGCAGACTGGAGCCTCACTGAGGACAATTTACAACATCTCAAAGCATCTTGAGGCTGGGGACGACCTTAGACATTCCCCTGGAGCTGGG
>JAAUXU010102240.1_pt1 | contig 33004 bp, 32 predicted proteins | sample 7278151 | NCBI WGS metagenome assembly JAAUXU01 (sample SAMN14350113, study PRJNA611818) | marine sediment metagenome | isolation source: surface marine sediment (1.8m) | place: French Polynesia: Moorea | collected 2018-08 | reverse complement strand
TGTAAGAACGGGTGCATTCTTTTAAATTTGAGTTCAGTCACTCACTCGAGCTCCGCGGCACGTAACCTGAAGGTCTATCGTAAGTGTACTGAGCTCTAAGACTTGAGCGATTTGTCCAGGTTGCTTACGTAATTCAGTCTCGTACGGACAAATCAGTCCAGGGTGGTCGAGATCGAGAGCCATGTCCAGTATGATGACTGGGCTGCTATCGTAGATGAGTGGATGGATGCGTGGCCTCTGCTGAGCTTGGACACCGAGTCGGCCATCGGGAATCCGCTGCCGTCTACCGTCCAGGTCGCGTTTGGGCGATCCATGTGGGCTATCATCTTCCGCGTGGACAGTCTTCGCGCTGAGAAGGAGGCCTGGGGAGTGAACTACGATGACATCACGCTCATGGACATTCTGCCAGTGCGCTTCGTGCGCTGGCTGTATAACACTAATGCTTTTGTCCTAGTTTCTGGCGGAGCAGAAGAAGAATACTTTCCTGGCGTGGACGCGTATGACGTCCAGGAATATCGAGCCGCAGACGAGCTACTAGAGGGAGTTGACCAGATCCTCTTTAGGCTCTACAAAGCGAACCTGAGAGTTAACTTCAAGAAGTCTAAGTTTTCTCTCACACAGCTCACTGAATTCAAGTGGCTTGGATCAGTGGTTCACAAGAACAAGCTCCGACCTGATTCGCACAAGATAGATGCGCGAGACAGTCAACGAGGCACACGTCGAACGACTGATCCAACAGGAGTTACCATCAGGAGCATGGGACGCTGTACTGTGTTGTATTTCATACTACTACTGATAGTAGCAACACTCGGCCATAAGATTAGAAAGGCCCAAGGGACAATCAAAGAACAGATCGACCTGGAAGAAGAAGAACTTGGTAACACGAGACAAAGACCAAGGAATTCAATACGGAATTGGGCATGGATCCCAAAAACAACACAGGAAGACGTGGGAGAACACACATCAAGAACCACGGACCCAACGGAAGAAATGAATCCGGAACGGACACCCCTAGGAATAAGGATGCATGGCCAAGAAATTAGATGGCATGGACCAGCCCCTGAAGAGATCCAAAAGTCAATGGATGAGCTGAAACGAAGAGAAATCGTTGTGGGAGTAAGGGAACCAAGGGCAATGACCGAAGAACAGGTCCTCATGACGTCACACAAAAATGAGGTCACCAGACAAAGCCAAACTACAAATTGGATAGATGAAGATCAGGAACAGCTGGTAGATAGACCCACCAGACAAAGCAAAACCACAACTGGAATGGGGAAGAATCCAGAACAGCTGGCAGGCAGACAAAGAAACAGGTCGCCTGAGGCAGAAGAGGACAAAGAGTGGCCAAGACAGAGACCACGTGTGCTACAGACAATGTTGTAAAATGCACAAAATCCTAAAGAAAACGAGATCTAGACAAAGAGAGGGCAACACAAAAGGAACCCCCTGTGGAGTCTCAAAATAGAATGACAATAGGCCAAGAAAGCCAAGTCAAAAGCCAACTGTCTGAAAAGCCAAATAAGGGAAACCAGACAAAGAGCACAACTGTCTAGAATGCCTGACAGACAAAGAAACTAGGTCATGTAGAGGGCACCACTAGCCAAGGAGAGGCTGAAAAATCCACATGAGAGTAAGACTAGAGACAAGAAGCAACATGTTCCCCTGGGAGAACAAAGAACCCCACCGAACATGACAAGAGGAGAGTAAAAGCCAAATTCCAGAGAAAATTGAAAAAGGCAGATAAGATCTCAACCTCAGACTTGGAAGAGAGCCAAAACCCTTACATCCCCATCATCCCTGATGATCACCCCTGCCTTAGAACGATATGAGTACAAGCCCGACGACGAAGACGATGCAACCACGTAGGAAATGAGAGAGTCGAGCCAGTGGGTGAGACTCCAACAAGAAAGTTCCAAGAGCTGCCGCCAGAGGACCAAAGCCTGACGGTAGACGAAAGGGGTCAATTTCGGAAATTCACTGAGTCTGTATTTTATTGTTCTTTTCAGGACAAAATGATGAAGATGTAGTTGAAGAGTTTTCAAAAAGAGTTGCATTACCTATGCCCAACTTGATTTGAAATTTATGTAGCAAGCTACTGTAGTAAATTTGCTTTGAAAGTAGATTTCAGCTCTGGTGGCTGTCAGAAGCTGCCAAACTGGGGGAAAATCACTCACCAAAATGCTGACCTGCTCCAGTTTGTTAGAAAAAGTGTTCATATGAACCGCGGTCAAAGACTTTGACACCCACAGGGAATCCTAATTTTCGACCTAGCCTAATATGTATGCTTATCTTGTATATGAACCTGATATTTTCGCAGAAATCGAGGACCGCCCTCGTTCTTCCTTTGACCGACGCTATTGCTTAATCCGCTGCGGACTGAAATCCCTTGAGCCGTCTCCGTTGGCGTTCCAGAAGGTCTCCAGTTCCTGGAACGTCCTGGAATGGACAGCCGAACAGAATGAGGAGGAGGGACAGCTTTTGTTTGATGCTTGCTCGACGTCAAGGAGGATCCTGTGTCGGAGGATCTGCAGTGACTCAGAAGGTAAGGCCTTGGCGTGGTGAGGACGCCGAGGCGTCGGACGTCAGCCCGACGTCCTACGCCAGTGTTCGACACGACACCGCAATGATTCAGCCATGAACTATCTAACGAGTACCATGCGTATCCCGGGACGGGACTGTTTTCAAGAACAGCACGATCAAGATGTCCCTGGAGAACCTACTACACGGGCCTTTTTTCCCGAGATTGTGGTCCAAGTGAAGCCAGTGGAGAAGTCCATAATGTACTCATCGACAGATCGTCCCCAGCAGTAGCGAGAGAAGGTAGTCCATCAGACTCAGAAGTATTTCCCAACTGTCGTTGATGAGTTTTGTTTACCTGTCAAAGTGTCACCCTTTTGCTCTCTTTTCGCTGCTTCACGGAACGTAGCAACCTCTCAACCTGGACACGGGGTTTTTGAGTGCTTGTTCATGGCGCCGGAGGGCCTGGGGAGTGAATCCCGGAGGAAATAGTGGGCCAGGGGGTCAGGATTCATCTGCAAAAATTTCAGCCAATTTCATTCATGTTTACCCCCTGAATAAGCCAAACTTCTCTTCTGTTTGGCATGGCTCCCTCTCCAGCTGGCTTCTGTTTGAGCCCTCTAGCTCCAAAATGGGCAGCCTTGACATTGACCCTGTGTACTCAACATTGTGTCCCAGGATCACATTTACACGTTCCACACCAAAATTCCACCTCAACACGTTTCAGTACAGCATAGGAGGTGCCGTCATGCCCGACTCAATTACTTACGGCCAGGACTGTATATCCATAACAAACAAACAAACGAGCATCACTTAAAGAAACCTGTCTGCGACACCTCCTGGAAGTACAGCGTCGAGGAGAAGACCGGCGCGTCCATCAGCCTCAGCTAGACGACTGGAAAGAGCTGGTGGACTCTCATTTCGGCTCTGCAAAGCCCTGGACGTAGGAATAACCAATCTTTTACCATCGAGAGGTGATGGCCCTTCAGAAGGACCCACGGTTGAGGCGTGCACGTGTTGGCATCGGCGTCGTGCACGCCGTGAGGTCAGCGCCGCCGTTGCCATCACCATCGGAGACGCGTTAAGCGGGACGAGGATAGAGATCTCAACATTTCTAAGCTGCTACGGCTGCATCATGGGCAGAAGCTGGATTTCTCTTCGAGTCAAAGTATATTATTATGTATCGTATAATTTGTATGATTATCAATTGTATTTGCATCATTACAGAAGCATTTTCTCATGCATTCTTGAGTCAGGTCAGACTTTCCAAATGGATGTAGCCCGAGGGTCAGAGGACGTCCCTGGCTCAGTACTTTTCTTCGCCAAAGTACATGTAATGAACGTGCTCGGAATGATTACGTAACCCCTCAGTTGACAATCCCAGCATCCTCGAAGCTTTATCCACATAAGGGAGATGACCTTTCATAAGCTCGCGGACGAGTCTTGAAGTCACGAGTGAAGTGAATAAGTTTAATCTTGCACCGACATAATGCGTGCAGCTTCATACACCCTGCTACTGGTGAGCGGTCTTTTCTACGCCAACTTCATCAGCTTCACTTGGTACTTTCAACAATGGAAAGATCAACTCTTTGGCACGGCACCGCCAGATGGTGCTGACTTTGACTTCATTGTGGTTGGTTCCGGATCGGCTGGGTCTGTTGTAGCTGCAAGACTTGCTGAAGCTGGTCATTCAGTGTTGCTCCTGGAAGCTGGTGGACCCTCTCATTTTCTGCAGGAGCTTCCAGCCTTTTCCATGATGTTCTGGTCCTCAGAGTACGATTGGAAATTTCACTCTGAGTCCAGCGAGATCGCTAACCTGGCCCTGAAGGACAATCGTGCCAAGTGGCCTCGGGGAAAGGAGCTGGGAGGCTCCAGCATGCTCAATATGGCATTGCACATACGGGGACATCCCGGTGACTACGACGAGTGGGAACAAATGGGCAATGAAGGCTGGGGATACAAAGATGTGCTTCAGTATTTCAAGAAAAGTGAAGAATTCAATGGCGAAGTTGTAGACAAGGAGCTGTATCATGGCCAAAGTGGACCTTTCTCCGTCCAACCCACACCATCAGTCTCTCCCATAAATGACATTTACCTGGAGGCATTCAAAGAACTTGGTTACACCACAGGAGACTTAAATGGAGGAAAACGAGACGAAGGCTTCTTTGACCATGTCCAAGTGGGTCTTAGGAATGGATGGCGCCTGGGTACGTACCGTTCATTCGTCGAACCATTGCTTGGCAAGAGAAATATCACCGTCGTGACAAATGCTATGGCCACTGAAGTAATCATCGAAGGCGTCAAAGCAGCAGGCGTCAAAGGCGAGCGCTTTGGGCAGACATTTGAGTACTATGCTAGAAAAGAGGTGATCCTGTCCGGAGGTGCAGTGGGAAGCCCGCAATTGCTGATGTTGTCAGGAGTGGGTCCGAAGAAACACCTGGAGACGCTGGGGATCAAGGTGAAGAAAGACCTTTCGGTTGGCCAGAATCTCCAGGATCACATTGGAGCAGTCATTCCATTTTTTACCCCGGAGGATGACATAACAGCGTCACGCTTCCTCGCCGTAAACCCAATCAACTTCTTCAAGGCACTATTCTCGGGCAATGGCCCACTCACTGACCAAGGAGCTGGTACAGAAGGAATGGTGCATACGCGCGTCAACAACGACACTCACAGACCAGACATTCAATATCTCTGCGTTTCAAGCTCATTCGAGATGGACTACGGCCTGGGTGTGAAGGAGTTTTTCAACGTTCGAGAAGATTCATACCAAGCACTGTTCGGGCCTTTCATTGGAAAAGAATTTGGAGGCCACATTTTCGCTATACTACTGCGACCAAAAAGCATAGGATCTATTACGTTAAGAAGTGCAGATCCCAAAGACAAGCCTATAATCATTGCAAACTATCTGAAACACCCAGCTGATGTAGAGACATTGGTTGCTGCCTCTCAAATGGTCCAGGTCTTGGAGCAGACGCAGGCGTTTGAGAAGCATAAGCTCAAGCTCGGTGTGCACAATGAGCTCAATTGCGGTGGAAAGTACACAATCAACACTGAGCAATTCTGGGAGTGCTACGTTCGTCACTGGACCATGACCATCTTTCACCCAGTTGGCACCTGCAAGATGGGTCCTGATACAGACAAGTCAGCAGTGGTTGATCATAGGCTGAAGGTCAAAGGGATCAAGGGGCTACGAGTGGCTGATGGATCTATTATGCCGCGACTGGTGGGCGGAAACACCAATGCTCCAATTATCATGATTGGAGAGAAGGCGGCTGACATGATCTTGCAGGATTGGACCAACATGGAGACGCCGGGGAGGTGGGAGAAGAGGAAGGATGAGCTGTAGCAGTCTTGCCTGTCAGTTCATACAGTGCCGATACTACTGAACACCCTTCAACTTCCACGTACTTGTAAACTAACCTTCACGATGGAGTGCGACGGCTGTAGAGTGTCCTGCCTCCGTCCGCAACCGTCTCGAGCAAAACATCGAACTGTTTACCGTCTGCCGTCTCGCTATTAGATGCGCTCAGCGCGAAAGCAAGGAAGTCCAGCATGGCGGCCACGATGAGGACGCCCGTGTCCCTTGTCTAAAAGTGCAAGCAACATTGCGGCCTCTACCGTTTGGCAAAGCGCTACGCACAGGCATCCTCACTCACCACGTGCACCTTCCACATGTCCAGCAGCCCTTTCAGGAACTTGTCTGAGCCGAGGAGGCCACTCTTATTAATTGCTCCTGCCTGAGGTCAAAGTCGTCGTGCGTGGGTTCCATGAGGGCGGACACCATATCGATGGCAGCGTGTCATTATGATGTCATTATCGAAGAGATCTGCGAGCAAATAAAATTAGATACACTTGCACAGCGTCAAGAGTTTAAAAAAGACTATATCTTACCTGGCTACTCTTGCTTCAATCTTCTCTCTAAATCCAGGCAAGGCTGTGAAAGCAGAAAATCCAGCCTTTTGAGGCAACCAAGCCACGCAAGGCGTGACTCTGTTGCACCAAGTTCTCGGGCCTTAGTCTCTGCACCTCCGACACATCACGGTTCAGAATGGCCCGGAGAGCCAAATGACTAAGCCACTCCTTGCTTTTTACGAAAAGGTGCTGAAATAGTGGCACAGTCAGCACCGAAGGACACACTGGGTATCAACTTTCACCTAACCTCTTGGGTTACTGCGTGCCACAGCCCGCTCTAAAAGGCGTTGGTGTTAAAGGTAGAGACTGCCTCGCTAAAAGATCACCCGGGCGATGGGTTGGTAAGAAACTTAAGGTGGGTCGCCTCGGCCTCCTCCTCAGCCGGACAGTTCAGGGGCCCCAAGTCGCCGTCCCAGGTCGATCTCAGGCAAGGAAACCGACCGATCTGGCCTGGTGTTGCAGGATAACTGTAATGCAGTCCTTGTTTCCCTCACCTCTGACACCATCCAGCAAGCAGAGCATCTCTCGCGGTGGACGCACGGCTTCTCACCATTGGCAACGATTTGGAGGCTGAAGAGCTGCGTATGGTCAAGATGCCGCACAAGAGCTACCAGAGCTCAAACTGACGACGGCGTCAGTGGCGGGATCGCGCTCCACAAGGCACGTCTCGGTTAGACAGAGAAGCCTGTGTATGGGGTCGGGGTCCCTGCTTGTACACCGCAAATCGAGATATAGACACAAGTCAGCGCTGCAGAGTAAAGCTGTGATGTCAGTCAATCTCTATGCTTTAACTTCTTTTGCCTTCCAGATGTGACCTTCACGTAGGGGATCATGGATATAAAAGGCGATCAAGAATTGGCTGCACAATCTCTTTGGCTGTATCTCAGCTCTCTGTGAATGGATTATCCTTTACTTGGACTCATTTGAAAGACAACTTCGGACAATTTTGTATTTTACAATGTCATGAATACATCAGGATGATACAGCTTTTGCAGAAAAGCTTTCCGTTAACGAGTCTAGGTCGACTTCATGCTGGTCTGACTTGATGGGCTCTACGCTAGTGCTACTAATCTTCTCCATTTCCCCGCTCAGCTTGACCGAGCTCTTCTTCAGGGACGCAAGCTTGGTGTCGAGGCTCTCCACGTCGTCCTTGACTCTCCTGTTGGTAATCTGCAAGAGTCTGTCCGTAACAATCGACGTGTGTGGAACGTAACTGATGGAAAGTCACCTTCTTCAATTTCATCCCGACCTCCTTGGGCTTTCCCTTCGACTGCTTGGAGACCTTGGCGCCAACGACCCTGAACACGGCATTGTTCCTGGACGTGCCCTTCTTTTTTTTGTCCTTGGCCATAACTGAAATCGTGGATCACGGATGTCACTTTCTGAGGACAAGCTATAGCTGCTGCTGTTGTATAAGGTGTGTAAGGTACTCGTATGTATATCTTTCATTTCTTGTTGTGTTTAACCACTACAATCTAATTCTTGGGCGCTCCATAAGCATCCGGCATCCGCTCAATGGTGTATCTGTGTCTAGAAATGAACATTATGGGCACCCCAGGCACTTTTCTGATTCTCCTCTTGAGGTCCTTGTCGCAAGTTGCGACGATGTAGCACTTGTGCTGAGTCACTCGCTGCACTAAACAGTCGTCTGCGTACGTCCCTTTGTGCATGCATGCCAACCGCTCAAACCTGGGGTCCTTCACAATCTTCAAAGCTACCCTGTACTTGGCACCCAGCTTCTCCAGCTCCCCAAAGACACAGTCAGTCACATAAGGGGTGCAGCGTGCGTACAGGCAGTCCATCATGGACTGAAGGATGTCCATCTTGTTCTTGATGGAGAAGTTGATGAAGTTAGTGTCCAGGAGAACGTGAAACGGCGGGCCCAGCTGAGTGTTGTATTGGAAGAAAAGTGCTGAGGAAACCTGCGGAGCCTCTGTCGTCTTGATCTTGTGCGGATCCTCTGGCTTCTTCTTCTTGGGCGGCGCCCGATCGGCCTCCTTCAAGCGCTGGTCGGACAGACTGATCATGCGCTTCATGGCCGCGAACTTCTTGGTTCTCTTGGCTCGAGGCATCGCTGGAAAGAAAGCAACAAAACTTAGCGAAACATTGATCAGAAATGCTGAGTTCAACACCATGAACCATACGGTAGAATTTCTTTGACACCGAACAAGACTGCATTGGACTTGGATACACTATTGTCTATTGACTATCTTGGCAATGTTCTCCGCCTCGTTGGTGGGCAGCTGCGCGACGGCGGCCGCGAACTCGGTGTTCATGTCTCTGCAGAAGCCCTGAACCAGCATGACGAGGGACTTTTCAGCCTCTTCGTTAGTGCACTTGTCCGTACTGTAGATGCCGCCGCACATAAGCAAGATCTTGTGCATGTTGACTAAAATCAGCTCTTCGCCTGCGCTGTACAACTTGAGAAGACACTCCAGCACAATCGGGTACTCCTCGTCGTCCTCCCTGAGCGGCAGGTGACGGAACATGACGGGCAGCACCTCCTTCACGGGAACGATCTCGTGATTGGCCACGATGAGCCTGCACACCGCTCCCACGATCTGGTCAATAACCCGTCCGTTGTCTTCACGAGACAGAAGCGCAGAGAGAGTTTGCAAGATGACAGGGAAGGACTCGTACACGATGGGTCCGCCGTGAAGAGCGACCTCGCCCAGACCGAAGACAGAGTTGTTGCGCACATCCTCGCATTGATCCTTGGTCAGCTGAGAGAAGGTGTTGAGAAGAGTGGGAACAAATGGATTGAGCGCGCCCTTGAGCGGACCCATGCACTCGGCCAAGGCACCAGCGCCGAAGCTGCGCTCACAGTCCGTGCAGGAGCTTTTCGTCTTCTTGAGGAGATGTGGCAGCAGTCCTGCAAAATAGGGCGCAAAGGCCGACGGAGTCATGGCCTTGCCCAGAGCAGGCATTATGTCGCCTGCATACTGGAAGAGTAACTCGTCTTGCTCGGCCTCCTGGCCATCGTCGTCGTCGACATCAATTGCGGCGCCTTCGTCTTCCACGTCCACCTCACCAGAATCCATGCATTTGCAGGCGGACTTCATCACGAGGTGGACGCACTGAATTATCTGCTCTGGGTGCCCAGACGTCTTGATGACGGCGTTGCCGCACTCGTTCAACAAGTTGGCTAGCTCGTCCAAACAGACGCAGACCACATCCACCTCTTCATCTTCACGCACGATCTCACATAGTTTGGGCACTAGAGTGTTTGTGGCTTGGGTGAACGCCTCTTTTGCAGATTGCGAGTCAGCGTTGTGGTAGGCGATGCAGAAGGTAGTGATGGTCTCCACAGCGGCCTTGCGCACATCTGCGACGGGATAGGGGAGGAGCCTCCACGTCTCTTCCATGCTCTGATTGAGATATGGAAAGAATGCGGCTCCAGAATACTTGCAGATATCCTTCAACGCCAGCATAGCCTGCTCCTTTTCCTCCATGTAGGCGTTCTCCACGCACATGACAGTCTTGCCCTTTTCAAGGTCACCGCTAACGGAGTCCTCGGTGCCCAGAGATATGTCTGCCTCATTATCCTCGTCGTCTTCTATATCACTCAGCGGCAGGTCGTCACCGTCCTTGACCTCAAAGGAGACTCCCTCTTTACTGGCGCATGATCGAAGCATCATATCGGTAATGCTGGGTAACAGGGGAGTCATTTTTTCCTTCACGACGAAGGCGACGGACGCGAACAGTGCGTAGACGCATTTCCGCACGTCTGGGTCGTCGTAGTTGGACATCAGGTCTAGACCTAGCTTACAACATTCTTCAGCCAGAGCTGGGGCGAAATTGGTGGGGCCCACAGAGCGCGCCAGAGTGCCCAGTGTCTCCATGCTCTGTGTAAGGAGCACCTGTGCGTCCTTGTCATGGTCCGCAGACAGGTACTTTTTCAGGTGACCCAAGACCTCGTCAAAATACGGAAGGATCTCTTGTTTGACTGCGCTGGCTGCTGCTGCGATCCCGCTGATAGAAAGCTCCCGGGTGTGCACAGAGAAGTTGTCCCCCAGCATGTGCAACAGGCGGCGCATCAGGTCAGGCAAGAAGGGAACCAGCTTCAGAGTTAGATTCTCGCAAAAGACCTCCAGGGCGTAGAAGATGCGGTCGAGATCTTGTGGATCTTTGCCGCTGCCCACGTTCAAACAGTGGGCGTCCAAGTAGTCGAAGAGGATAGGAAGTACGTCTGACGCGTACTCGCTGATCTCCGGCTGCAAATACTCCGAGTACTGTCCCAGAGCATAGAGAGCGGCGTTTCGCACCACTTGATTGCCATCCTTGATGCCGTTTCCTATGACCTGTAGGAATCCAACGAGGTACTTGTTGCGAATGTGCTCGGAACAGCCTTCTGCGGAAATGGCCATTGCATTGAAAGCGGCCGTCCTCTTCCCAGGATCGACTCCCTCAAGGGCAGGTCGCACGTGGCTGAGAAGAGATGAGAGGAACTTATCCGGAGGAAGATTGACGGCCATCACGTCGAGAGTCTGGCAAGCGGCCATTTGGGGAGAGGCGCTATCGGAGGACCCGTCATCCTCATCCTCTGTGATTTGCGACATGATGGGAAACAGCACGTCGATCATCAGGGCGTGCAGCTTGTTCTTCAAAATGAACTTCTTCTTCAGTCTGACGACTCTGCCAAGAAAGGTAATGGCTCGCACACGCAGTGCGTCGGTCAGGCTGGCTTCAGCGGCAATCTTGAGTGACAAATTGACGATGGGTTTGATGTGCGGCACCACAATAGCGACTTCTGAATCAAACAGCTCATCGAAGATCTCCAGGGCCTCGCAAGCTTTGTCCTGATCCTCGATCACCAGTTTGGCTATCAGATCTACGATGGGAGCCACCAATGGTTGAAAAATGGACGCTTCGTCGCTCCCAACGTAGGGTACCATGCTCGTCATGGCCCGCACTGCGTAGAAACCCACGTCGATTGAGTCCTGAGTGAGCCCACGATGGAACGCTTTTCCAAACTGACCCAGCAGACGCATTTGACCGCCGGTCGACTCGGCAAGCACGAAGAGCAGATACATTCCAAGAAGTCGGTCGGGATGTTGGGGGCTGGTAAGGCGGCTTTCCAAAAATTGCGACAACCCCGGCCAAGAGCCTGTGACGCCCGAACCCAGCTCGTGTTTGGCCAAGGACGCCACGAGCTGGGCGATGGCCCTTTGCACGAGGCGTTCTGACTCGCGAACGAGCGCCTCCAGAGACCCCTCCTTGATCAACTGTCTGGTGCCCGGCGGCAGACCGGACCACGTGTTTGACTTCCCCAGCTTCTTCCGCAGCAGGAGGGCGGCGTACTGGCGCACCTGAGGCGAAGGAGACTGTGTCATCACGGAGCACAGCTGCGGCACGGCATCATCGAGCTTGAGGGCCTCGCGCAAGCGCCTGTTGCCCTCGGCGATGGACTGGTTGTCCGGGACCAGCAGCTGCTGGATGATGGACTCCATGGCCGAAGAGCCAGCAAGTGAGGAGAGTTCACAGAGAGAACCGAACTTCCGTGGATTTCACAATTTCCCAGAAACAACTTAGTCTTGACTGGAGATCTCGTGGAACTCGTGCACGCCGTGGCCTTTATATTTATGTTTTGTGAGGAAGTGCTTCTCGTTGGTGCCAAAGTGACCAGGTGGCTACCCACACTTTGGGAAGTTTTCGGTACAAGTTGGAGCTTTTTCTGCCAGACTTTGTGGCTTCGCGGCACGTGTGATTGCTGCTACAGTGACTTCAGTTGCTGCTGCCAGTCACTCCAAAAACAAGAACCAATCGCGTGTAAACATTGGTTCACCTCAGCCCATTAGTAAACCGTGACCTCAGCCGAGCTCGAGCTGTTCTTGGCCATGGCGCTTTTGGCCTTTACTTCCAGGAGGTCAGTTCAGGCCTTCCGGACCGCCATCAGGGTTGCTTCCGTCGCCAGTGAGCGAAGCGACTCATGCCGTTTACAGAAAGTCTCCTACAGCGGGGGTAGCGGCAACGACAATAGGGACCAGCACAAGTCCGGCGCTCTACTGAGGAACATGGCTGGGGGGCTTTTGGGTCTAGGTCTCGTGGTGGGCGCTGTCAGCTTCAAAAAGCAGCGGGAGGATGAAAAGTCGCCGGAAACCGAGACGAAGCGAGTTTCGGAACAACCTGTAGAAACAAACCCCAGTGATGCCGGTCAGACCAAGAAGGCACAAGCGGAGGTTTCTTCGTCCACCACCTCGTCTGAGCTCACCGGTGTGCCCATGACAGTATCGAAACGAGACGCCGTCCCAGATCTGCCGTCCCACGTTCCCTATCTGTTGATTGGCGGTGGCGCAGCCTCTTTCGCCGCCTACCGTGCCATCAAGGCGGCTGATCCGCGCGCGAAGATCCTCATCGTGGCGGAAGAGAACAGACTGCCTTACATGCGGCCGCCGTTGTCGAAAGAGATGTGGTACGGAGAGCTTCCGCCCCGTGGCAGCGACGGCGACGTTCGATTCAAGCAGTGGAACGGCCGCGAGCGCAGCATTTACTTCGAGCATCCCGCCTTCTACACCCCGCACGGACAACTGCCGGAGAGGGAGCACGGAGGAATCGCCGTCCTCAAGGGCAGAAAGGTGACACGCCTCGACCCGACGAGCAGAAAGGCTTACCTGGACAACGGTGCCGTCATAACTTACGACAAGTGTCTCTTGGCCACCGGTGGCACGCCAAAGAGGCACCGGATTCTAGACCGAGACCCCGTCGTTCGAAGCAAGACTACCACCTTCAGAAGGATCGAGGACTTTGATTGGCTGCTCGAGCAACTTGAACACAAAAGAAGGATCCTCGTTGTCGGCGGCGGCTTCTTGGGGAGTGAGCTGGCCTGCGCGCTCGGGCACAAGAGCAAAGAATTGGGCGACCACGAAATCGTGCAAATGTTTCCAGAGAAGGGAAACATGGCCAAGGTTGGTGTTAGTCGATTTACGGTCAATATGTGTTCTGGCTGACCTCGTGTTCATTTGCAGGTATTTCCAGAATACCTCTCAAAGTGGACCTCAGATAAAGTGCGGAAAGAAGGAGTGACCATTGTGCCAAACGTGAACGTCACCGGCGCCTCCGTGACGCATCAAGGGAAGCTCAGGGTCCTGTTGGACAATGCAGATCCCATCGAGGTCGACCACGCCGTCGTCGCTATAGGAATCGAGCCGAACACAGAACTCGCCGAGACGTCAGGGCTGGAACTCGACGAAAACATCATGGGCTTCAAAGTCAACGCGGAGCTGGAAGCAAGGTACGTAGCGGTACTGTAGTTGATCTTGTCTTAATGCAGGGCGAGTCTCCTTCACTGTCAGAGAGATTATTTTCTTTTCTATTGACCCTCGGTCATTCAGGAGCAATCTTTGGGCTGCTGGAGACGCGGCGAGCTTCTTCGACGTGGTGCTCGGCCGACGCCGAGTAGAGCATCATGACCATGCTGTGGTATCCGGGCGGCTGGCCGGTGAGAACATGACTGGAGCGAACAGGCCGTACACGCATCAGTCCATGTTCTGGTCGGATCTGGGTCCGGAGGTGGGTTACGAGGCAATCGGACTTGTCGACTCCACTCTGGCCACTGTGGGCGTGTTCACCAAGGCCTCGTCCGCTGACACGCCCAAGGCATTCGTCGAGCAGAGCGAGCAGCCTATGCGATCGGACGCCGAGGCCGAGGTTATCAAGAAGGCGAGGCCGGCGACTCCAGAAGCAGAGACAAAGGAGAACAGTTTCTCCAGCGAAGGGGACGAGGGCAAGTACGGCAAAGGGGTCGTGTTCTACCTAAGGGACGACGTGGTCGTGGGAATCCTACTTTGGAACATTTTCAACCGCGTGTCCATCGCCAGGAGGATTCTCAGCGAGCATAAGAAGTATGATGATTTGGCAGAGTTGGCCAAACTGTTCAATATTTATGCGGACTGATCAGTTCATAAGTCACCTCTGGACGCATATATATCATCACCGTGATCTACTCTATTGTCCTGTGCAGTACCATTTCATAGACAAATTAAAAGTACTGCGTCATAATGTGTACTTGTATGTCCGTGCGGTACATGACCAGGACCAAGATGGCATCAGCGTAGACGTTCCTGATGCTGCACTCCTTGCCCGCATTCCTCGAGCGATGCGTTGCATGTTGTGACGAGGAGGTATCGTGCAGTGCCACAGTAGGGGGTGCATCAATGAAACACCAATCTGCAGTACAGCACGTACGCGTTCATGCTGTTCTCCTGCGAATGGGTGGGGGGCGAGGGGGAGGAGAAGAGCGGCAGAAGAGTAACCGAGTTTCCTGCTTGCTGAACGCTCTGAAGAAAGAAAAGAGAGGGAGAGGAGACGCCAGGACGGGTGCTCTCGTCTGCAGGGGTGAGAGCGTGAGCGGCGGCTGCGGCGTCTATCAAGGCAGGCAGGAGAGAGAGGAGGCTGCAGTTTCATTCCCCTCCCAGTAGCAGTAGACCAGTAGCTCCAGCTCTCAGTTTGGAATTCGCCGTGACTTATTGTCGCGTTCGCGGTAGTCAGCGAGATCTCCAAGTGCCCGAAGACCGCGGCGTGTCACATCTACGCACCCGAAGATGAGCGCTCCCGCGGCCCCCGCTCCAGCCGCCCCGGCGGTCACCGGAGACGAGAGACAAGCCTTCGCGAAGCTGGAGGCACTCAAGGAGATCAGGTGAGAAGTCGCGTCCCATTTCTTTCCTTCCTCTCCGTGAGTGACCATTTCAAGATGCACCGGCATCTGAGCTGGGAGCTCGGACCCGCCCGTCCCAGCCAGGATCCCCCAGAAGTTGAACTTTTTCCCGAACCTCTCGGCCGTCGAGCCGAGCGATCAATAAAAGCGGCATTCGTTATCTCCTGCGGCCTGCGGGTGGATGAGAAAGCTCCTGGTCTCCTTTGTCACTCTCGCTAAAGCGGAGATGACGAAAGCCATGCAGAAGCTGAGCTCTTTTCTCCCTTAGGGGTTGACGTCTTGCAATACTGTTTTCTGCCACCCAGTTATAAAAATATAATATTAATAACTAATGGGGTCGAACTTGCTGTGACCAATGGTGGTGGATGGGGTCGACGACCGTGACGCTTTGGTTGGTGTCCGGCGGTTCTATCATGCGTCGTGTCGACTCACGGATATATAGTTTTAAGTTTAACTTAGGTCATTTACCTCTATAAACACTCTTTTAACTCCTCTCCATCGGCTTTCATCAATGGATCCGGTTTTATTGGCCAAAAATCAGTTTAAACTCCACAAGATACTATTCTCGTATTTCGAATACCAACAGCTTAGACTCTTTCATCCATTACTGTCTGATGCCCTCCACCCCCAGGAGCAAGACCATCTCCTTGGAGAAGCTCCGCTTCCGCCTGCTGCACGAGGTGGACTCCGTGGAGAGTGAGGACAAGTGCCTCGGCGAGTTCAGGCGAGAGATGGAACTGCTGCAGCAGGAGAAGATGGCGCACGTCGAGGAGCTCAGGCAGATTCACGCAGACATAAATGCGGTAAGCACGCATCTACTTCTTATGCCGGAACGACCACATCTAAGAATGATCCTGTCCCCCTAGATGGAAACTGTGATGAAGCAGGCCGAGGAGGCGAAGCGGCAGTCGCACGAGACCGCCCGTCGGATCTTGGAAGACTATGTTCCTCTCAAACACGACGTCGACCTCATGCGGACGGAGCTGCTCGGGCTCGAGAAGTTGCCCGACCTCCCGCAGGAGGAAAAAGAGAGACTTGGAGCTGTTGGGTAGGCGACAAAGTCGATAACCATGTCTACGTCATCAATGATGTTCTCTCTCCCTGAATCAGTTTGCTGGACAAACCGAAGCACGCACCTCTGGGAGTATTTACTGGTGATATGCACCATCCCTGGCATCACCCGGCCGCCGCTGACGAGAAGGCCTCTGCTGCTGCGGCCGCGACCTTCTTCGGTCTAGGCGGCAGTCGCAGTTCTCATAGCGGCACAGGCGGAGGACCTTCGAACTCTTCGTCCTCGTCTAATCCGTTTTTGGCAGTTGCGGCGGCTCAGCACTCTGCTATGGGTTTGGGACCCCTGGGGCCGCTGGGCGCAGCGAAGGCAGACCAGTTGAGGACCTCGTTGCAGGCTCAGGCGGCGGCCGCGGCCGCGAACCAACCGCCACCCTTTAGGTAAGCGTCTTTCATGGGATTGCCCACTGAACTGTTGCAGTGGGTGGTTCAACGACGGTCGGCGAGTCATAAGACCATTCTCGATCATCATGATAGAAGTTTGGCACAGCAGCAGCGGTGATCATTGCATCTGAACGATTTATTCCTTACAGACAACAACCGCCTCCAATGAAGAGCTGTCTTTCGTGCCACCAGCAGATTCATCGCAACGCCCCGATCTGTCCCCTGTGCAAGGCCAAGTCGAGGTCCAGGAACCCCAAGAAGCCGAAAAAGAAAGACTGAGCAGCCGGTCGTAATTTCAACGACATCTTTGACAAGCCGAAAGTACCGATTATCTAGGCGAGGTCGAGGATACATTTCTTTATGCAGTTGTACATACGTATTCGTACAGTATTTTCTATGCGCATCACGTTGAGGATCAGTATTATTGCAAGTTAACTCTTCCTATAATCATGCTGTCCATGACGTAACTGCAGTAGCATTGGTAATCCCGTGCCATAATTCAAGTTGCACAAGGACCAATCCGGTCGTGCTTCGGTACTTTCTCATAGCCGGAAAATAAAAACGTTGAGGTGTTTGCATTTGACGATTGAGGTCACTGTCGGGGTCGAGGGCGTCGTCAGGGACGGGCTCGGGGGTCTTGGTTTAGCTTGTGCACAGAGAGCGGTCGGAGATGTAAGCAAAGTTTTCTTTCCCAGAGACGTAAAGGTACAAAGGTGTTCGTCATTAGGCCACGGGGAGGAGGCCGGGGGCAATAGTGGGGGCAATCATCACAGACAAACGCGTCTACATATGGTGCTATAAGAGGACCGCTATATGACTTCAGTCTAAAGGTCGATGTGCTATCACACAGGAAGTGGCTGTTCTTTGGAAATGGGAGGTACACGTGCAGGTATGCCCGGTAACAGAGGTGGGTTTCTCGCGACGTCCTTGCTCACGGTCACCTTTCTCAGGTCCACGTGCTTGCGGTGGGAATTCTTGAGCTCGTTTCTTACCCTGGAGGACCTGGAGTGCAACCTGACGAAGATGTCCGCGAGCTGCCGGTCGGGGAAGAGCGTCTCTAGGACACCTTCAAATAGCACAATCGCCAGTCGCTTGTTGAGTACTGGATGTTGCAGCATGTCAAAGAGGACGAGCAGTCCAGCCCGAGTGGTCTCGGAACCAACGACGCGATACAAATCGTAAGGCAGCACTGAGAAGAGCGTCATCTTGGCAGCGACGCGAGTACGCATCTTTGTGGCTTCGTCACGTGGCGGACGAGTCTCGGCGGGGTAGCCGTCTGGCCAGAGGCTGTCCTTGCAGGCGCCAGCTAGACTTGCCAACATGGTTGGAGACGTGAGGTGCGCGAAGTAATCAACGATGCGACGGTTCACGATGTCGCCTACAAGAGACACTTTGCTGTAATGTACTGTACTCGTACAGTGAAGTCGAGCTTCACATTGATGCAACAGATCCTTACCGAACATGGCCTTGAGAATCTGCCTCAGCACGGCGACAATCTGCCTCCTTAGCCACTGGTTCCGCTCCCTCAAGTCGAAGACCTCGTCCATGAAGAGTAGGATAATGCGTAGGGGGATATTATCTTGGCCAGGATCATTTTCCAGACCTGCGCTGACTTTACCGTCACCTGAAGTCGTTAGGTCAGTCCCCCTTGCCTAATCAGAAGCAGAACAAGAGTAACTGTCAGTTAACTACTTCACCGGCCGATTCACTATCATTTCTACCGGAAGCAGAACTTTGGTGATTCCATCGACCACATTGTCCATCGTGTTGACGATCTGCCCAGGCACAGCAGTCACTGCTTCTGAGACACTCTTGACGGAACTCTTCATGGTGACCACAGCTTTGGCTACGTTAGAGCTCTGACTGCGCTCCTTTTCGTAGCTAGACTGGTCGAGGAACTTCTGCAAGAGTTCCAGCAGGCCTGTATTCTGTTCCAGCACATCAGTTTTCAACAGCTCCTGGAAAGAACGACCGGGTGCACTAACACGTGAGACCCTCACACTAGGAGCGTGCACCGATGTTGACGTACCTGAAGATACGCGTGCAGCATGATCAACCTCTTTTGTAAGACTTGGGAACCAAGATTGCCGAAGGTCTTCTTGCTGGGGAAAGGTACTTTTGAAAGCGAGGAGTAGCGAGAAGATACGCGGTCCTGAAGTGCGTAGAAGTCCGAGTACCTGTATTGAAGGGACAAGCACGACTCACATATGACTTTTTTAAAAAATACTCTAGCGACACGAAAGGATACCTCCTGTAGACGGTGTGGCGCTCATCATTCTGTCCCATGGCATCTCTGCTCCTGACCAGAACCTTGTAGACGGCATAAGACTGGCCCGCCTCTCGGACGGTCTTGCAGTCGACGACATCGGCAGCCAGTATAGGTTGTAATGACTCGAACGAGGTCAAGCTCCCCTGCGACGCGTTGCGCCGGTGGCGCTGAAAGGACGTTGGAGCAGGACGCAGAGACCCGCTGCCCATTCTGGAAAGAGACGGCAAACGTGCCGAGGGGGATAGAGAAGCTGACATAAGCATATCGCACCTTCGATGTGTCTTGACAGTGCTGGCACTTTCGCAATCTTCCTCAGGCTTGAGGGTAACTTCCAGTTCGTCGAGACTGCTCCTGGAGTCTTCGAGGGAGTTCAGGGAGTCGTAAATGCTAAACTCTTCGTCCTCTTCCGAGCGAGCTGAGGGTTCTTTCAGCAAGTCAAACTCGGCCAGTAACTTCACGTATCCCATGGACTTTTTAAAGGACTCTAGAAATCGCTCGTCCGACTGCAAGCGTCGAAAAACTGCCTCCTGCACCTCTGAAAACCACTCAGAGTCGGGCGGCTCGGTGCGCACCCTGAACAGGAGGCGCTTGACGGCACTCTCGTCATCCAAGCGGAGTCGAGGATTTGCCTTTTCGGACAGGTATTCCTCGTATATGGAGTGGGCCGCCTCACGTATGTTTTCCAGGAGTGCAGCCCTTTGGGCGGTGCTGGCTTCTAAAACGTCGGCGCAGTCACCCTCGAAAGAGTGAACTTCGAGGGCGTGCAACTGGTGCTCGGCAGATACCTTCCAGCCCTCGATGTTTACATAGAAAGATATATAAGCCTGGAAACACAAAGCACAGTTTAAATTACATATTCTCAGCATATGAAGGCTACTTTTGATCACCTCACCTGGGAACCAATCGAGGTCATGTAGTCGTTGAAATAGTGCAGGGCCAGGTTGTTCTTCAGTATGACTTTCATTGGCAGATCAAAAAGATTTAATCCTGGTCCAATCATCTGGTTCCAGTCCACTTGAGCCGGAAGGCTGAGCGAGTCGGAGTCGGAGCCGCTTTGCAGGCGGCGGATCCGGGTATCGATGGACTTCCTCAAAGAGAGGAGTGACTGCAGTTGAAGCTTTAGGGAGGAATCGAGCTCTCCTGCAATATGAGATAGTTCCTACACAACTCATATAGAAGAATGAGCATCAGTTTGTTACCTTTGGAATCATTTGACCGAAGTATGCTTATCTCTTTGGACACGCTTTCTCGAGTGGCCTCCAACTCTTCCATGCATTCGGAATACCTCACGGTGAGCGCCAGCAGTTCGGGCTTGATTGGCGTGTCCTTGTACAGCCAGACCAGGTTTTGGTTCAAGAAGTCTGGATCGCTGACAAGGTCCAGCACCGGTTTGAGCACCACGTTTACAATCAGTTCCCTCGTCAGAGTTCGAAGCGCCTGGGCGTTGAAGTCCTCTTTGGGCAGGATCAAAAACAATAACAGCTCCACGACATCCTAAAAAAAAAGTAGTTTCGTTTAAAGTAAGAAAAATTAAAACTATTGATGCAAAGACTGCAATAGGTAGCAATCACACTACGTCGGATGAGAAAGACAGCACTCTGGACATGAGGTTCATGCAAGGCTTGGCATTACTGCCACTGCTACTACTTACTTGCAAGTATTCAATCTCTTCCTGGTGTATGGTGCTGACGAGATCTCTACACACGACGCTCCCTTCCATGGCCACCTCCGCGTCGAAGAAGAGAGACTCCAGGTCGTTGGTGAACACCTTTCCGCCCTCTAAATGACTCCCTTCCCGTTGGCCTCGAGTCTTCAGCATGAGTCGAGCTTTCTTGAAAAGGCGAACGTGGCTGGCAACATCGTCCACAAGTCTGTTTGGAAAACAACTTGGTTCAGTAGAAAAGGGACATGTACAAGATGAACAAGCTTGCTAACCTTGTCGTGAGGAAAGGGATCCAGTCAACCATACGGACCCTGTCGGAGAGGGCCGCGATTGAGGTCTGCACGGTCTCCTGGACGGCGTGAGAGAAGTCGTTGGTATGTGTTAGTTTGCACTGCCACACGTGCACGAAGTCACGAAGCACAAACGAGAGGATCTCGCTCAGCTCAGCATCGATGGGAGGCTCTCCTGTCAAGCTAGATCCAGGCGTCGGTCTGGGACGTTCCGGTTTCTCAGCTGGAGTCCGGATCTTGCGCCAACGCTGACGACATTGACGGAGCTCGTCCCAAGGAGAGGTCTGAGCGTCACTGATCACAAATGCTACCAGAAGGCAACCGCAGGCTGACAATACGACACACAGCAAGAGCTTCAGCACGCCGCCGACGCCAAGTGCTAAAGCCAACAGCGCCGCCGCCACCGTCAGCCACATCACAGTCGAGGCCATCACTTCAAGGCGGAGAAGAACCTCCTCTTTAAGCTGTGAAGCCAACTTGATCTGTCCAACTGATCAAAGGCCCCGATGCCTCGCTTGGCCGCATGACTCTCGGCTTTGAGCAGTTGGCTGTAGTACTTGCAATAATCAGTGCGAGTCCCCAAGCTGTGATCGTAGGGTTCCACTAAGCAGAGACCACGTGACACCAGCAAAAGGCCTAAGTTTTGGCCTCGTCGATATGAACCCTGTCGAAGAAAAGAGCGTACTAGTGGATCGTCGCGACCTCGAACCTCCTTACTTTTCTGAGGTACACGATGCAGTGTAGCGACTCTTCGTCGTCACTCTTCTTTAGAAGGCGGAGTCGCACTTGTGGGCGTTTGCGGGATGCAGAGTCAATGGTCTGCAGGGCGTTGTTCTGGCAAGATTCGTCCACGGTCACGGAAGAGACGACAACTCGTAGATGACCTCGGGGCGTGTACAGCGGCACCGCCGATCGGTGGCGGACGGATAGCGTGACGGCGCGACCTTCATGGAAGAGTCTGACGTCAGACAGGCTTCATCACACACAGTAGGAGTCAGACCAAAAGCCGTGGTCCCAACTTCCTCACCTTGGCCACATGGGCTCTCCCGAAGGCCGACGCGTCGGATCTCGCCCCTGAGAGTGGCTCCGCGCCTCGTCAGCTCCTCCGGAACGCTGGAGGACGAAGAGTACACGGTAAACTGAAACGGGATCGAGATTCATCCCTCTAGTCAACTGAGACATCTTTGCACCCACACTCACCGCTCTGGAGCCGCGCAAGACGAGTGCCAGGCCCACCAATCCGACGGCGTAGAATCCCGCCGCGAGGGTCCTCTTGTGACGGTCTACCCAGTTCGACAGCTCCGTTAGCGCGTCTCGTCCGTCCATGGCGTTGTTGCAGCCACCGCCGCCGCCGCATGATGCATCGTGACGTTCGGGTCCCCTCCGAAGATGAGCGGCTTCCCCTCCCTCCCGATCTAGATATCTGTCCGCAGTCAGAAGCCGTTCAACTTCCTGTTGTCAGAGTCACTTCTTGCTCACTTCTTGCCTCGCTCGCACGCACGCTGGCACGCTGGCACTAACGCACGCAGGAAGAATGAGGTGTTATTCTTCTCCGTGAGCCAGTTGCAGTTCGGGCAGACGGTTGCCAGCAATGACTGCTGGGCGAAGGCTCAGATACACAGCACGACAGCGCCATCTAGCGGGAGTGAGGTAACCAGCTGAGTCATGTAGACTACACCGGCAAAGTTGTCTTTACAGAAAATGTCACTGGGCCACTGTTTCAGCTTTATAACATCAAAGTTTTTGCATTCTCACTGACACAAGGTGTTGTGAACTTTCTGAAGCGTTGCCATGTCATCGTGGTCATCCACTCGTCGACCATTGCTTTCTTTATACGTCATCATCAGCAGCAATCACGTCAACATCATCCCGGGGATGAGCGTGGCCATCGACTGTTGTTTGGCCTCCTTCAGGCAGAACATTACAGGATATTTTGTATTTGTATATTATTTTTTTTTTAAAAAAAAGTCTGACGAAAGACACTCTCTGTATCAACGGACGCAAAGCTGGCAATACTCGATGCCAGTCACATTAGAATCCACTTATACCGATGTCATTCGTGGTGTCAATGGTGTCGGTATCCACGGCTGTCACTAGGTAATATCGAATTTTGGACTCTGGACTGACTCCAGACTGAGCAGGACAGTTGTGGTTAACTCCCTGATGAGACGGGATCTCGTGCCAGAGGAGCAGAAGCGTCCCACTTGAACGAGTCCGTGTCAATCTCTCCGCAGCAGAACACTTGGTCGATGCATGTTTTCGTGAGGTGACTTTTTTGAGAACTGATTGTCCGAGAAATTGATGAGTAATCATTGCAATACGAAGCGTTTTACGATCGGGCCAATGAAGAAGGATTCTATGAAGGCTAATTTATACAATCTAAATGAGATAAATAAAGTGATGAATGAGATAAAAAATAAGTGAATCTACTGATCTGTACACCAAGAGTTAGTCATGATTCCACTCAATGCTTCCGTCACATTTGGGGGGGTGAGGTCGTTTCTGTCACATTGTCGAGATATCGTTATGCAAACAAACACGACGATAAAAGGAGTGTCAAGACTGGAGGCAAATAACGGACAGACACTGACGGACGCAGTCATGATATCACTCTTTTGTGCGGATTGCTACTTCTGAGATCAAGCTACGCCATAATGCCAATGTCAGCCCAGCTTGGCAACGTTAGGTGATCTAAGGCATGAGGATCATTTGGCCTCTACTCATTGATCGCTCGCGTAAGGGATGCTGAGGAATTAGAATAAAGCTTGAGTTGAGAGGTATTTGTTTCCAAAAATAAGTAAGACTGTATTTTTCAAGGCTGGGTTCGTGGTCCCATGGTGCATTTGCTGGATCGAGGCCAACATATTGCAGCGTGGGTGCGGCTGAAGCTAATCCTCAGCCTCTTCTCCACCTCCTCGGTACCAACTGCACCGTTCGGCGTCATCTTGAGCCACTGTGTCCACTTTGACGTGCTCATGCGTCGCTAGAAGTGCGTATTGGAAGTGGGGTACGCTGTGGGAATGGATGCTCGATGTTTTGTATGGTCTGAACATTGAATTTTCTACTATAATAACTCCAGGTGCAGCTTAAGGAAAGCAACTTAGATCAGGCTCAAGTGCACCGACGTTTCCACAGCCGACCACTCTGTCGAGAACACCCTCGGTTACGTCTTTCACAGGTAGGACATGTGGTATGTGCAACGGCACAGTTAAGAAACGTTTGAGGATCGTGTCCACGAGGATCTCCATGACTGAGTTCGGGTATGCGACTAGGCCACATACCATAGGTATGCCTTGTTGCCCAAAGTGAGGTTCAGTTTAGGTGATGTAAGTACAGTCGTTGGCATCAGAAATGTCCGCAGCTCCTGTAGTGGAATCTGCCCTTGAAGTTGTTCATGGGAACACTGTGACGTGAGGTCCAGTAGCGCGATCAACCTTTTGACTGCCCATCTTGGCGTTGGAGCGCCGAAAGTACGGCAACCCCTACAGGGCGTCGCTGGGGAAGATCTTACAGTGAGACCGGTCACGAGGTGTCTACCCTCCTCTTCCGTCTCACTCCGCCACCGACATTGCCAAGATCCTCAGTACTGACCTTCAGGCGTCCACAAGGTAAGACGCACCGCTGGGACCCTGCTGACAGGCCCCACGCTGGCCGTTCATATACCATCAGTGGCCGGGCCATCGGTACTGCATCCACGGACTCCACTCTGAGCATGGCTGACGTTGCATAAGAGTTTGGCGTCAGCAAATGGTATACGGTCCACCGTAGTCAGGGAGGGCTGCAAGTCCCTTAACAAGAAAGGAAGACCCTTCCTGCCCAGCAAGATGAAGGATCACTCGCTGCAAGAAGTTGGTCAGCAACGTGAAGAATCAGTTACCCGGCCGAGTCATTCTCTTCAGTGACGAGAATACTTTTGATTTTTTAACTTTTACAGACATACCAAGTCTCTAAAAGGCAAGACGCATGGTATGTGGTATCTGAGGAGGCGGTCCATGGAGACAAAGTTTAAATCGGCCACCAAGCACCCTGCCAGTGCAATGATGCCAGGCGTTGTTGGATCTGATGAAGAAGTCCTGCAATTTGGCTTGACAGTAGATGCCGTGGACCAAGGACATGGGTTAACTGGGTCTTTGCCATGAGTTCAGTCCAACTCTGCAGGCATCCCCGTTTGCTTTCAGCAAGATGGGGCATCTATCTGCACACGCATCCAAAGTGACGCAACAATAGGTGGCTGCGCAGCGTTTTGCCATTCTGGTCAGAGGACTGCCACACCCCCTTCAAGCCCTGACATCCATCCATTGGATGAAGGTATTTGAGAGCGGGTTGAGGCCTGATCATGCGGTCTGCCACAACTCGGTCCCGGCCATGAGGAATGCCGGCAACAGGGTGTGAAGAACCGTGAATGCGGACTGCAACGTGAAGACGTAAGGATCCTTCAGTGTGTTGGCAGTGATCGAGGCCGATCGTGGACTCATGGAGCAAGAAATGACGTAGGAGACGTTTTTTGTTAAGTAAAACTGGTATTGAGTCATCATAATTTTGAACGGCGGTCTTGCTTGCGAATGTGGTTAAAGTAACTATGTTAGAACAGAACAGCGCAAGTTGCTTTCAAAACACACATTATGTCACGTTACTCTGGCAACGTGTTATCCTAAGTATTCTCGAGTAATGCTGCTATTCTATAGGGGAAATGCCTCCTGCTCGAACTCTTTTCTTCTCCTTGCCATGGTCCTTTCTATGGACTCAAAACTGATCTTGGATGCGGCAAATGCCTCTTGGCCAGTCAGACCCTTCACCACATTGATGAAGGCATCGCGTAGACTCAGGTCCACTAACTTGATCGCCTCTCGCATGATCTTTGCCTTGACTTGCCGCCGTTCCACCTCCTCAGTCTCCTCAGGGTGATTATGCTCCTTGGTTTGAGTCATTCTGTTGGTTGTTAGGTCCAGCTTGGCTCTCCCATGACACCCTTTGGCTTTGGAGACATGACACTGCAGGTACTGGTAATAGCCGTTAGTCTTGTTTGGAGAATAGATGTAGTTGTCAAAGAGATAGAGCCTGTTCTGGCGCTTGCCGTCTATGAGGTCATAGTTGCCTCCGGGCAACTGCTCTCCTTCCTCCTTTACTTTGGGAGGCTTTGGCTTTGGCTTCTTCCTTCTCAACATCTTTTTTAGCATCATATCATCAATCTTGAAGTTAGGATCGTCTTTGTTAAAAGTCTCGTCCTCTTCATCTTCTTCATCCCCCTCAATAGCGTCCTCATCACTTTCAAACCCATCTCCCTCAAGAGGAGTGTCAAAGTCACAGGTGTCATCTTGATCGATGTATTCAAATGTCTGTTCAACTGAGTCTTCCTCATCTTCAACGATGCTCTCCTGCTCTTCCTTTACCCTCACTTTCTTACTGCACTCTTGCCCTGGATCATGCTCTTTAACCCTCTTCCTCTTTTCTCTAGCTCTCGGTGACTCGACACGTTTGTGCCTCACAGGTCTTTCTCTGGTCTGGACCGCCTCCCAGTCTTCATGGACTGAAGTAGAATCTTCATTTTTCTCTTCATCTCCATCACCAGACAATCCATCCAGGCCTTTGATCTTGAGCTCTTTGGCAACCGTGACGAGTTGCTGCAAATCAGCTTCTGGCACACTCACTTCACCAAAGTAGATGAACCTGAGGAAGTAGTCCATGTGGATAGCCTTGACATCCTTGAGAAAGATGACTGGATGCCTGCCGGCCGTGTCCAGGTCGGTAAACAGATTTCGAAAGTAGACAGAAGAACCGGCCAAGACGAGACGGTGCGCCTTGAAGTTGACTCCGTCAGCGCAGGTCAGGGTGACGTCGGTGAGCTCACCCCGACCCAGGAGGCCCCGGGTTAGCTCCAAGAGACCGGAACCGTGGTCATGCCAGCGGAGGCGCAACCCGGAAAGCGACGCGGGCGATACCGCCATCGTCGGATGTCTCCCTACGGGACTCTTGGGCTCTCGGCGATCAGACGACCACTTCTTGGTTTGTTGTCACTCGGAGCAGGATCGTCGTCTTCGTCGTCGTCGTCGCAGTCACCTTACTGGCTGACAGCACGAGCCTGGCCTGGCCCCTCTAGGCGAAGATCTCCGCTCTACGTCTAATGACCAACCTTAGCATGGAGTCAGAGAGAAATGGAGGACGTGACAGCTGGAGGAGCGCTCGCGAGCTGTCAGCTGATGCTTGGGGTAGGAGCGGTTCAACATAGTACTGTACACTAAACAAACAATAATTTACAATGGTACTAACAATATAGCAACAACTTTAGGTGTGTCAACGTTAAGGAGCATTGCTATTCAACGACCGGACACAGGTCATTATTGTTCCTAGGAAGAGTTGACTTCTTGACAGAGTCGAAAAGCCCTGAGCTGCGGTCATTTTCGGCCCTCTCGTTTTGGCTCTGCTGAGTGCAGCCAGCGGCTCTCTCCTTCTCCACCTTCCTCAGGTCCGACTTCGGCCAGACCGGCGAAAGGTCTCCCGTCCTCACGACCGTGCTGGACAAACACAAGTGGGAACAGCTGCTCTTACTGCGAAGAATGAGTTGACCGGGTCAGCCTCACTTGCTTGTACTCGACGCTTCAGCACTCTGTGACGGCCCTGGCACTGTCGCAGGGTAGAGAAAAAGAGCAAAACAGTCATAGACACCTGATGGTGAGAAAAAAACTAAATTTTCTTAATATCTACTTTGTCCAGAGATCCTCTTTAAATTTTAGTGCGCATGCTGAAGTTTCTGCTAAAAGAAAACACAATGCTGAGCTTCTCAAACGCTCGAGATCTTCCGAGCTTCCAACACTTTTGTTAGTCATAACAGGTTTTCGGCGACTCCGGACCTCTTGGTCGCCCTCCCTCTATGGCGTCGAAGAAAATCAGGCCTCCTCCTCCGGCCTAGCGGGCCAGAAGTCGCTCTCGCTCGCCTCGCTTGCCTCGGCCTGCCTGGCTTCGGGCTTGGGGCTGGCTCGCCATTTGTTTGCAGAAAGGAACAGACGGCGACCTGTGGTTCTTGTCAAGGCGGAACTCGAACCCGCCGCCACTTTCTCGTGTCCTCGGACGTCTTCGTGACCGCCATTGGCGCCCCAGACAGAGTCCCGACCCGGAGGAGGCTCTCATCTTGAGTTCGGAGAAGATGACGACGACGTTGACAAGAGTTAGGGGTCGTTGAACCCGCTGTCGCGCGCGCAGTGTGCGAGTTGTAGATGCCTTATCTTTGAGGAGGAGGTAAAGATATTATCGGCCTCGGCCGTCGGGTACTGCTTTAGGTGATTCGCCAACATGAACGACGACGGTCACGTCGAGTCCTCGTCGCCGCCGCTCAGGGCACGTCCTGACGACCAGACTTGCGAGCTTAAGGAGCACGAGACGCTACTGGGCCTGTCACCAAGCGGAAACCAGGCCTTTTGCTTCGGGTAAGTCCTCTGCTCGGACAACGACCTTGTCGACCTTCTCGAATGCTCGTTTCCGCCAGGTCGCGCCAGCCGCCCAAGGCCCGCGTCTTCACCCAGATCCTGTCCGTGTTGGCCGTCAGCTTTGGTTGCTTCCTGCATGGGACCACAGTCTCTTTCCCCGCGGTCTTCGTCCCCAGTCTTCTCAAAAGCAACGATTCCAGGGGCTCCAACCAGTCGACCGACTCGTCTTTCTTCTCGGGGGAGTTGCCCTTCTACGTGTACACGGACGACGAAGCTCTCATAGGTAATGGTGCAGTCAGTGTTCCAGGAGTCCACGTTCAGTCAGTACTTAAGACGGCTGTCCTACTTGCAGTGAGCATCGCCTCGTTCGGCATGTTGGCAGGCAGCCTGGTGGCTGGCCCTATGGCCAACTTGATTGGCCGCAAGTGGACGTGCGTGTTTGGCACGTGTCTCACACTCACGTTGTCGTACGCGCTAATCCCGTTGGCGCAGTTCTTGTGGATGATTCACTTGGCGCGCTTTCTCATGGGTGCTGGCGTCGGATTCTCCACTACGACGTCCACGCTCTATATCATGGAGATAACGACGCCCTCCATGCGTGCAGGCCTGGCAGTCATTCCGGCGATCGCAGGCACGTTAGGAGTGCTATTCATTCAGGTACCAGTTTGGGGTTATCGTGACTTGATCAGTAGATAAGCTATTTTTTATAAATTATGTTTAGGTTTTGGGCGCTTTCTTAAACTGGCGCCCGCTGTGTCTGGTGCTGACCGGCTTGAACGCCCCCTTCTTGCTATTGCTGCTTCTCATGCCCGAATCTCCCGTCTACCTGATAGCCACGGAGCAGATTGAGCGCGCCCACAAGGTTCTGCGCTTCCTTCGCGGCCCCAGGTGGGACGTCACAGGAGAGCTCACAGACCTCAAGATTGCCACGGAAGGCGTAGGAGAGAACAAGGAGCGAGTCACGCTGCGAGACTTCCTCGTTGCCTCAGTGCTAAAGCCTTTCGTCATCTCGCTGTGCCTCATGTTCTTCTTCCAGTTCACCGGCATCAACTTAGTGCTGCAGTATTCGGTGCACATCTTTCAAACGGCCGAGAGTGAGATCGACGAGTTTCTGGCCACTGTATTCCTGGGTCTTGCGTTACTGGTGTCTAACGTGCTCACACTCATGGTGGCAGGCAGAATGCTGCGCAGACTGATGTTACTACTCTCCGCAATGGGCATCACAGTTACGCTCACGCTCTTGGGCGTGTACTTCTACCTGAAGGCGTTGGAGGACAACGCCTGCCAAGCCGAAGCCGTCGAGGACTGCCCACAGCCGTATACTTCGAGTCTAGGCTCGCTACCTCTCCTGCTACTTATGGTATACATATTCTTCTTTAATCTCGGCTATGGCGCCATGATCTGGATCACGGTGGCGGAGTTGCTCCCCATGCACGTACGGTCAGTCACCAACAGCCTCTCTGTGTCATTTACGTGCCTGTGCTCCTTCCTCACATCGCACACATACAAGCACCTGATGGACGTCATACGGATGGAGGGCATCTTCTGGTTGTACGGAGGCATTAGTCTGACAGGCTTTCTCTTCATCTTGGCCTTCGTGCCGGAGACCAAGGGCAAGAACGAGCAGCAGATACAAGAGTTCTTCTTGTCGAAGCGCCAGCGCCAGGCCATGAAGGAGAAGAGGGCCAGGAAGAGGAGCAGCGGCGAGGACGGCGACGATTCGTAAACAGCAGCCTTGTGAAGCTTCTTCTAGCAATGCACACCACGAACTCCATGGAGTTCTCGCGACACGCGCGCGCACTTCCGCCGGCAAATCTGCACTTTGCACGTGGCAAATTTGCACAGAGCAAACATGCCTTAGAAGTCAGACAGGAAACTTACCACTAGGAAACGCGTCACTGAGAGGTAGTAGAAAACTAGTCTTTGCAGACATGCTACTGTGCCTGGTGGGATACAGATGCTTTAACGACTGTTGACAAGATTCTTTCTCTTAGTTTTACACTTAAACTTTCAGAGTTTACACAGTACTGCTGCAGTATATTTTTGCTAACAGCGAATCCTGATGTTGCATTTTTGTAATCGTCCTTAACCAATGTCACAACAGCTTTGTATGTATATCCTTGCCTCATTATTGTGTTCTTGTCAACGCATTTAAGCAAGATGTCCGTCCTCATGCTGCACTTGAAGGCTGATCATCTGCCTGTCCTTGGCGTGGCTGACTGGGATGAAGTTAATCATTAACATTGTTACTTTATATGCAGCAACCTTAGTTTCAATAAAGCATAACCTTATTGGAACGCGGATATCAGTTCGGGTGCGATCCACCCAGGACAGAATGGAATGGGGATCAAGCTTGGCAGAGTAGAGGATGAGAGAAACCTTGGGCATGTGAAGGAGCGGGGAAGCCAAGACCCCTGAACAATAACTGAAGAGTGATGTGCTCCTTGGGGTCCTGCAAGGATGGGTTGGTGACCTGCCTCAGGGAGTCTATAGCAACTACCGGTATCGACAAAAAAAATACCACGAACATTTTGTTGAAGTGATTTCCGGAGAGAACCCTGCATCACAGCGCAGTCTTGTGACATTGATAGGTCCATGAGAGTCTCAACCTTAATTTACCACTATGAACAACACTCTGGCTTGAACAGGTTGTGACTGCAGACAAAATGAAAAAGCTGCGCCCAAAAATCGTCGCACGGTTTGACACCGACCAGTGATATCACTGACACCGACTTACTGACATCTTGCGCTGCGTCGTTGTGCTCCATGGCGCTGTCGTGGCCTTCAAACTCGCCCCACCTACTCCGCTGTACTGCAGCATTTGGATGCCTGTCGTATGGCGGACCCCTTTCCACTTCTGCCAGCAATGTGGCCAACCTGAAGGACAAGGTCAACGCAGCCTGGAAGTCCTTGAAGACTGACGACTGCAAGACTGCATATTCTGGATTTAGGTGCTGCCCGGAGGCATGCATAAAGGCCAAGGGTGTGATACATGAGTAGTAAGCGAGGTGATTGTAAGTCTGAAATACACTGTTAAAATATTAATGTGATTGGGGCAAGGATCACGAAGTTTTTCTTGGTAGCGCTGTCAGAGGTAAAAGTGCTCACCATTTTGCCACACCGTTGTGGTACAAGTCAAGCACATGGTTAACTTCTCATACGATCAACCATTCGTTCGCATCCATTTGTAACTGGTCTGTAGTCTGATGGCTACGAGACTTTCAGCTCCTTCTGCTCCGAGAACTTCAGGCTCGTGACGGCGGAATCCATTCAGCACTCCATTCCGTACCTGAGTCTACATTCTCTGCAGCAACAGTACCTCAAAAACAGCCTGACGGTGATGAAGGCTGGAACGCTGAGGACCAAGAGAGACAGGACCAGGATGAGAGAGCTTTGAACACCCGCAATGTGATTCTCCAACACAAGGATAGCCCATATCCAGACAGGTGGGTGAACTTGTACATGTAGATCATCACGTCACACTGGTCCTTGTTCAAGCCTCCGCTCAGGGTGTCCTTTGTAATTAAGTTCGATGCTAACATGGAACGATTTATTCACTTTAAGCACGTAATTGCAATTGGCACGACCTGTTAACAAAAGGCCGTCAAACTAGTATTGACTACAGTAAAAAAGGTTGGGTGCACAATCCAGCACTAGAGGTGGACGTTAGCCGAGCCGAGCTGAGTCCGGGCTCAACTCGGCTCGTAACAAAATTTCCAGCTCGCGAGCCTTCCAGCTGCTGAAGGGAGAGAAAGAGGATCAAATGCTGCACAACTAGCTTATTTCTTGCAGCATTTGGACCAAGACCGTTGGAGAGATTCGGACCTGTAAAGTGTCCATGTCTCCGAAAAGTGATAAGAAATTCAGAATTTTCTAACAAGGATAAAATGATTGCTACAAAATTTTGGCTCGCGAGCCAGCTCCAATCGGTTTATAAGAATTTCTAGAAAGCTCGGTTCGGCTCGGTTCGGCTCGTTGGAACATCTTCCGGCTGGCGCCCACCTCAATCCAGAACGCGACTTGGCAGTGTGTCTTGTGAGTAGGTGGAGCACGTTCAGTTGCATTGTACTTGGTTTTGTGTTGCTGGCCTGAGAATCGTGACAGGGGGCCAATGTTGCATTGGCACAGGAACCTGGAAATTGAAGTAGAAATAATGCAATTCATCTGGACTAAAAGAGGTTGCGCCTTCATTAGGCAACTCTATGACCTTGTGACCTCACCTGGGGCGTCGGAGGGGTAGCACTCTGGTCCCTCGTCGCAATTGTCGAGACATCATTACTTCCACTATCAGCCAAAGCAATCTGACAATTTGGCTGGACAGATGCTTCACGCAGGGCTTGCAATTCCAAAAACTCAAGCTGGAGTTCCGATTTAAATATCATTTCGTAGATCTCAAGAGTCATGTTCTCATGAAGATTCTTCATGTGAGCCCTCATTGAAAGGGCTTTGAATGACACAGGTTTCTTGCAAAGCTTGCAAATGTGTTTGTGTCCCTCACGGTTTGCATCGCTAAGGCTCAAGCCATGAGAAGCCATGTGCAACTTGGCCTTGTGATAGGTACCCATGGTTTTGGGGCACACCGGACATACATACCAGTCCTGGCTCCAACTGAACAAAGTCGGCATACCCTTACACTTGGCAGGATTCGAGCCCATGGTACCATTATCCTGAGGAGTTAGCGGCATGAAAGACGAGGCAATGGTACCATTATGCTGAGGAGTTGGTGGCATGAGAGACGAGGCCATGGTACCATTATCCCGAGGAGTTGGTGGCATGGGAGTCGAGGCTATGGTACCATTATCCCGAGGAGTTGGTGGCATGAGA
>JAAUXU010058569.1_pt1 | contig 33008 bp, 27 predicted proteins | sample 7278151 | NCBI WGS metagenome assembly JAAUXU01 (sample SAMN14350113, study PRJNA611818) | marine sediment metagenome | isolation source: surface marine sediment (1.8m) | place: French Polynesia: Moorea | collected 2018-08 | reverse complement strand
CCCCCTCCCCCACCCACAACGCCCCAACACAACCGCTTCTACCCCCCCTCCGAGGGACCCGGGGGGGGGGGAGAGAGAAAAGGCCCAAGTCCACTGTCGCGGACTTGAAGCCGGTCGCTGAGGCTTCTGGCGCCACCAGATCAAGTCCTCCGGCCACAACGACGGGAAGGACCTCGTGGAGATCGAGGTGCGTCTTATGCAGCGGAAAATTCGGTAATTTTTCCCCCTACAGAGCTTCTGTGCCCCTACTGAGAGAACAGCTGTGACTATGGAGACCCAGAGACCTTTTTTTTTTGTCTCCCTCCCCGCCAAACAGTTGTCAATTTTATGCACTAAAAGGGAAACAACAGCGTCTGCTCAACAGACGGACTTCCCTTTTGTACTGTTGGATGCACAGACAACATCCGAATTTGTGTGCTTCCTGCGTTCAGTGCTCACAATTCTACATTTGTTTTGTTCTGCTCAGCTTCTTTTTTTGGCAAGCGTTATCCTATGCAACGACCGTCGTTAGAGCTGCGGTCACGTCAATGTGCAACTTTTTCTTTCATTACTGGCGTAACTTTGGCTATTACGAGAGAAGTCGAAGGGTGTTTTTTTTTCTGCAAGTGTCGTCTTTGAGCGCGTGACCGCGGTTTAACCCTTTAACGTCTGCTGCATAATGAAGTTTTGCACAGGGAGAGTGGAAAAAGTGCCGCGAAAGGAGCCATATTTCAGCTGGAGAAAAATGCAGAACTCTTTCTCCTGGTTTTTTTGCAATGGCCACTGAAGTGATAACAAGATTGCATTACAGCATCCGCACAGCGCTGTTGCCATGCAGATTTGCTTTTCATTATTTGAGCCAGCGAACAAGACTTCCCACTTGGCTTGGCCCACAGTGAGCACGTAGGTGGGTTGTCTGTTTGCCCAACTTTCTTAATCTTGCGGCGCCAGAAAAATGTGTCTGCGGGGGTCAGCTAATAATACGTCAAAACTCCGAGATTAAGTGAGAGGGAGTGACTGACTTGAGAGTGAGAAAAATGACCTCTCTCCCCTCCTTCCCGCCATATCCTATGCGGCCTGTGACCAGGACACGTCTGGGTTGTGACCAGCGCACGTCTGGTCTGTGACCAGTGACCGACTCCAAGTCCACTTTCCGGAAGAGGTCAACGCGCACCGTGGCGAGGAGGCCGTGACCACCGGCCAAATTGACGAGAAAGTCACCAAATCTCGCGCCCGACCGGCGGCAGCTGCGCCTTGAACATCTGGGCAACGTTTCTTTGGGCGCTTTTCTCGCCATCCTCGGGGTCCCAAAACTTTCCCACAGCACTTCTCTTACTCATTCCAAGCTGTTGCGTGTGCGGTCTTAATAGGCGAGAAAGAAGACGTTTTCCGAGGCACAAATTCTTGGGTCGCACGCACAAATGATGACAGCTCAAAAAAAGTTATCGCCTGACGAAAAGTTGATGGGAGAGGGGGAGACCTTAAAGACCAGCTGGAGAGAGAAGTAATGTGAGAAAAAGCTGTTAAGTTGACTAAATCTATACACATATATATGGGAAACGCCTACGTACGGAGCACCTAGATCACTTCGGGATATGGAAATCCTCTCTGACAGCTCAATCTTGGCCAGCAGCTTTTAAGGGAGGACGAACAAGGACTGACACGTACAAGAAGGGTGGAGAAAATAAAAAAAAAAGTCACGATAAAGAGCATGAATGGAGCAATAAAGACGTTATTATTCAGATTCGCGTGTCCTGTCCTCATTTCTTTCGCGAAGAAGATGGCGATGAAGCTTTTTATCATTCTGACAGCCCCTAGGGTCGGTGTCCGGAGGGAGTCACTCGGCCAGACAGACTCGACCCGGCCAGTTCCAGCATGATGGATCTTCCTGACTATTTCATGCTCACTCCTTAGCCAGTGTCTGGTGGAATAGGCTAATACTTTGCCTGGAGTGCCCAAAGATGGAGGAGGAGGGGGGGGGAAACAATAGTAAAGAACCTATATCTCTCCTCCTTTGTCCTCCCCCGAGAAAAGTGATTGGCAAGAAAAAGTGAAGAACTAACGGACTTATTTGATCAATGGACAACTAAGTGTGCTTTATTTCCCCAGTGCAATAAAAGGATGGCACGCTTATTAGCACACACCTATGAGAGAGGCCAAGTGAGAAATGTGGCGTCCACTTCCACGTCATAATTGTCTTAATGGAGCTCAGCAATCATCCACGGACGTCGTAGGACAGAATAAACGACATCCTGTGTTTTGACAGATTTTATTTCCCCCGCAAAGTAACAAAAAACGCCCGCCTTCTTCACAACTCCTTCCCTCGGTCTGACTATAAATCGAGGGGGGAAAAAAGCCACAACAGCGGAGAAATCGAGAAGAGGGAAAAAAGTTAGTGCAAAGCAAACTCGCGTATTTCAGAGCACTTCAAGTTTATTCGGAAAGAAAATCGCAAAGCGTCAAAGGGCAAAACTGCTGCTACCATAAAATCGCTGTGCAAACACACGAGGACTTGAGGACCTTGAACTTTGACGAGATCAGATCTCCAAAAGGGGGGGGGGAGGGGAGGTTTTCTTCTTCAGCAACAAAGAGTTGCTCATTTTCTGGCCAGAAATAATCGGACTCTGCTATTCTTATGTGGTAAAAGACGACCTTTCCCTGGACTCGTGTAAAGAGAGAGACGGAAAGTCAAGTATTTTTCTTCCTCTTCGTCGTCGTGAGCGGCGGCGACAACAACGACGACGGCGACGACGACGACGGATTCTGTCGCGTCATCAAATCCTTCTTGACAAGGTCTCGCCTCCTCCTCCTCCTCCTCGTGCTTGCCTGAGCACAATTACGACTCTTGAGCATTTCCCCAACCACAAAAGTACCCAGGTGATTACTCTGCAGAAATTAAGAAGAGGGCAAAGGGCCAGGAGAGGGCTCAGGGTCCCCCCCCCCATTTTTGAGGGCCGCATAACTCAAGGTTCAATCAGCTAAAGGTGCGGTAAAACAAGCATCACTTTTTTTGTTCTTCCTCGATAAAATAAGCACGGTTTTACCCGGCTTTTATCAAAGTAACCGTTGAAAATTGTGTCTGACGGAGAAGACTCAAGGGGTCCTTTTTAATCCTCTTACACGAGATCCAAGCAGCTTCCAAGGCGGAATTAGTCTTGTTGCTTTTGTTCTTGACGGAACAAATTTGGCCACCGCAGTCGCTAAATGCGAGCTTAAATGGTCGAGGGCACGAAATGATTGACGGGCACGAGAAAACAAAACAAATACACGCAATTTTGACGGGGGCAGAGAGCGAATTTCCGGGGAATCCTGTCAAATCCTCCAACTGGAGCGTTTCAAAGCTGATTCCACAACGAAGAATTGACAGAAAGAGGTGCCCTCGATGGTGTGTACAAGGGCAGAAAGGTCCTCTCGGCCAGACAGATCTAAGGAGAGTAGACACGCTAGCACTTTTTCTTCCCGCTGGACACGCTGAAGTCACACATAATTTTAGCACTGTGATCGATAAGAGTCTGTTAAAGTGGGACCAGCTGTGAATGGGCACCTGCCCAAGCCCTATCGCCAGACCCAATCTTGAGTTATGATGAGGCCGCCACGAAAATGAGAAAGGAATGAAGGAGTTTTCTCGATCTTCCGATGTTTCCCCCCTCAATTTTTTTCCCCTCCCTCCCCGGGGTTAATAATTCCCGTCGGGTTGGGCCAGGGCTCCAACGGGGTCATCAACAACTTCTTCTTCTCTCCCGCCCCAAAGTTTCATCTCTGCCGGCCCATTTATCAATTCCACATTTTCACTCAAACTTTGGGAGAAAAGTTTGTCCTCCATCTGTAGGGAAAAAGTTGACTCTTGAACGAGTCAACACTCGTGTACTCGCCAACCTTAGGGAGGGGGGGCACCAAGCCCAAGTGCACTGGAGGAATTTCTTCACCCGTGACGTCATTTCCCCAATTGCGTTCGAATTCCAGTCCTTGGAAATCCCAATGCGTGATTGGCAACAGTCCGAATCTTTGCAGATTGCTTTTCTGATCATCCCCCCCCCCTGCAAATGGTGACCTAACCAAGGAAGATCTTCGAATCCTCGAAAATCAGCTGCAGTTGCCCCAAATCACTCGGTTAACTCGAGTCATCCGATTCGTGTCATCTCTAGTACTCGCTCATCATTTGTCCGGTCGAGTCCATAAGTGCAGGATGAAAGGGAGAACAGCAGACGGTGGAAATAAAAAGGGCTCTTGCTGAATGCATGTTGTTGTTTTGACATTTCAGTTGGAAATTCGATCCCAACAAGCGACAAAAGAGAGAAGCAAAAAGTCGATGTTAATCCAACGTTTGCTCGGGTTTACCATAATCCATAGTTTCGGCAGTGGATCAGGAAGAGGCGCAGGAATCGTGTGAGGCAGGAAGAAGGCAGCACTCGAACGAGTTTAGGGGAGGAGTGCCCAATTCTTGGGGCATCACACGACCGAGTCGAACAAAAGCGAGAAAAAAAAAACTTGACACGCACGTCCACAAATTTACACGTCAGCTTAAAGCAACGAGCTCAAAGCACGGATTAAGCATCGAAAGCACGCGATTCCTTTTTTTTTTAATGGAGAGAAAAATTAAAGCTTTGTGTGATTGAGACATCACAAGCTACCAGAAATGATACTTGAGAGCTCGATCGACTGCGGACGACGCTTAATCTTGTCTGGCAGAGCCTCTTCTTAAGCTCTTGACAAGAGGATGGGGGAAAAAAGTGCCCAAAGCCATAACAAATACATGCATTTCAGTAGCCCATTTTTTTTTTATTTAATCGTGTATGTACTTTACAAACTGCAGAAGTTGGACTGAGATTGGGGTCTGCTACTACTTAGTTAGGGTTTTTTTTGGGGGGGGGGGAGATATTTTTTTTTCCTGCGGATCTCTTCAGCCCTGATTGGATCATCCCGGATTTGAGCTTATCCAACCGTAGTCAAAATGGGGACCCGGGTGGAAAGATAAAAAAAATTGGTAGGACTTGGAGGGGTCATGCAAAAATTGGTGATAGGAATGTCCAAAATCGAGCTGACAGAGAGAAAGAATAAAAAAAATGATCTTTTCACGCCTGCTCTTCAACGCCTTTTCAGAGCCCCTTTGCCTGGCCAGGCCAGTCGAGGCAGCCGGGCGGGCATTGAGGCCCATACCTTAAGGCCTTTCTTTCGTTTCTTTCTTCCTGACTACCTGCCAAAATTGAAAATGTGCGGCATCACGTAATACAGAGGAGAGGCTGCGGGCGGGCGGCAGATGGCTGATACGGGACAGATTGAAAGGAGAAGTGAAATTGCTATTAGAGAAGTCGTCCCCTCAGCGCTCTGTCAGACAGATTTGAGTCTGACTGCAAAAAGGTTTCTTCTTCTTCGCTCCCCCAGCTTTTCCCCGGCAAAATATTAGACGCTCAAGCACTTGAAAAAAGGCCACCAAAGCTCTTCTGCACTGAAAAGAGCCATGAAGGACTCCAACCGACTCAGCGTAAACATTCCACAAAGGAAAAGCTTTTGGAATTGTATTATTTGGAGCCGTCGTTCCAGTGAGAAATAAGCGCCAGAGGAACGAAAACGTCATCGTGAGCCAATTGATGGAGAGGGAGAAGAAAAAAATATATTCAATGGCGTTGCAGAAACGTAGAAAAAACACTATGATAACACTATTTAAAAGGCAAAAAATGCCTTCGTCACGCGCTACAAATGAAGCGGAAAGAGGAGCTTAGGGAGCGTCCACACAAGCCTTGAAATATGACGACAAAACGTGTGTGTACAGACGAGGTCCTTTGTGCTGGCCAGCTGGATGTAGCAGAGGAGAAATGCAAATATGGGGGCGTGAACTCTGCGCATGCCTGAGAGAGAAATGACAACGGCCCCATTTTTCCCCGGCCCAAAAGAAACTCTGCTCATATTTCACCCACACTCGACTCTCGACTCACTTATGGTCTCAGGAATTCAATTTTTCTCCCCCATTCTTTACTCTTTAGAGAGTGGAGAAAATCAATTTTATGGCTTTCAGCAGTGTTGTTGTTGTTGCCTACAAATGGACTTTTGGGCGGCTGCTGGGCCTGGCCGGGCAGGGCAGGACTCGCAGTATGGGGCCAGTCCGATAATCCGATAGAGAGCTACTGTCAATGGGGCCCGCACCACTTAATAACAGACAGAGAAAGAAAGAAACAGGCCCACTGTCTTCGCCCAGGCTACAGGGACGTTCACATACTGAGTCTGGTCGTCCATGGGTCGGTGGGACTTCTTCGCGGCCGCCACAGTGTGCCTGTGGCACGTGGTGGACTTGGGAGTGTCTTCAACCATGGCCATTTCACATCCATTGCTTGTTTGGGGCCAACTCTCTCCTTGCTCCTCATGTTGATCTGAATGAAGTCGAAACAGGTCCGGATCGACCCGAACGTCCCTGTACCGACGCAGACAACGTAACAAGGGCCGACACCAACATCCACGCCCCACCTAGGCCTTTCTCAACAAACAACGGTCTGTAAAAATATATGAAACTAACACGAAAGTAACTCTACTTTCGGCCAGGGGATTGGAAAGGTTTTCCTCTAATCTGGATTTTCAAGCAATTCCTCTACAAACTTTCCCTTGGCTGCCGCAGAACCAAAAGTTTTCTTTGCGGAATTGGAGACGAACTACTGGGTTTTGGTTCCCCCGCACAATGTGAAAAAAAACCTGCCTTTTATACTTGGTTGAATATTGAAGCGTTGGCAGCGACCTTTGGGATGCTTAAACCCCTACTGCCAATTTCCGAGGACGCAAACAATGGAGGAGCAAACAAAAACACGTCATTCCCCAGCAGATTTGGCGAGGAGGTGGCGAAAATCCGGAAAAGTACGTTGCCCTTGGTTAAGCCGCGTGCATAATCTCTGCTAACAGAGCAGGGAAGGCAATGGAAGGGGAGCTGCGACTCCACCAGACACCTTTGACGTATCGAGGACCTGCAGACGTGAAGTCAAAAGTCAGCAGACAACCGACGAACAAGCGGTTCATCTTCCGGGCCACGACATTAGTTCAGTAATCACACAAACTTTGCATCCATAGTGGTGAAATGACGATAGAACATAAATTGAGTAGGTGTGTGTGCTTCAAACTAAATGTGAGTGCTCCAGATTGAGTAATATGCGCACAACATAATGGGAGGGGGGAAACCCTGCTCGAAATCATCCAGCACATCTCAAGTACATTTCAAGCTCTTGTCTGGTGGAGTTTGTGACTTTTCTCCCTTCCGCCCGCCCACGCGGCCGCTGGCGCGCCCCCCCAAAAAGCAGGAGATTCGGTCTCCACCCCGAAAAACCTACGGAAAATGGGCGTTGGACACAACACCAACTAATGATACACGCATGTGAAAGTAGAAAACGTTTCTAAAGGATGTACGTGTGTGCGCGCGCGGGCGGAGTTGGTGCGCGTGCGTATGCGTCGAGCTGGTGAGGAGTTGGTGCGCGTGTGTGAAATTGGTGCGCGTGCGCGAGCATGTCTTTTGTTGGTGTGCGCTACCCTGGCCGACGACAGCTTTTGCCCCCTTGCTCGATCAGACCAAAAAAGGTCCTAACGATTGCTCCAAAAAAGAACCGGCGACAGCGACTAAATATTTTGGCTCCTCCAATCATTATGGATGGATGCGAAGCAGCAGTAGCAGCTGCATGGGCAGGAACTGCCCCAAAAAAAGGCCGCTCAATTTCCTTGAGTGTTCTCTGTTTGCTCAATACCAGCCATGAAGTATTTTTCGTTAGTATCGACATTCAAGCTGGGAAGGGGGAGAAAACGCGTTTTCCGATACCCCCTAAAAAAGGCCGATAAAGTGACCTCTTAGGTCATAACCCAAAGATGTGCTTTATGAGCATCTTTGTCGGGAAGGGGGGGGGTGAGCCAAGAACGGGTTTAAGAAACTTGCAGAGAAAAAAGTAGCAAAGTTGCATAAATACAACGAGACAAAGACTAATTGATGTTCACTCTCATTATCGACGGCGGCCTCATCCGCGTCATTGAGAGCATCATCTGCGCATGCTCAGTTCACTCTTTTGGGACACTTTTACTTGAGGTCAACACGTATAAAAATGAGAGTGAAAATGAAAGGGTTTCTCCTCCCAACTGCATGGAGAGAAAAGAAAAGTGCAATCTCTACCAGACAGAGTTGGGCAGTGTCATTTATTGGCAACGAAACACTCACTACTCGAGGGGGGAGTAAAAATTGCGTCTGGCCTAAAGATCTTCTTCCTAGCGAGAGAAATACAGTGTGAGGCAAAACCAACGCCTCGGCCGAGGAAGCCCAAATAGGCTCCCTTCTCGAAAATGTACTGCACGGCCTAGTCTGTGTCTGGTGGAGAGATCGGCCAAATTTATTGGTGAATCACATATTTTCTCAGCCCCTCGCCTTATTACGACATGATTAATACTCGTAGAAGGAAGAAAGGAAGGAAACAACGAATGGTTTTGTTTATTTGGCTCTGATTCAGGTCTGTCTTTGCCGTCTCCACCCGACAAAATCCCGCTGCGCAGAGGAAATTTTTCGCGCCATTAAGGAATACTCGCTGTACTGAGTCTCTCGGTACAAGTCTGATCGAGTCCTTGATGATGTTTACCACGCTCGGGTTCTGTCAAAGGGTTGAATAGGGTAGCAATGAAGACTCCTTTTGTCTGTAGCCTTCATTTCCTCATCCGTGCAAGGAGGAGCGAAAAAAATACATTCTTTTTTTCCAGGAGAAAACACAACAGCAATTTGCTATGCCCTAATTTGAGCATTTTGGCGAGGAAAAGAAGCAAAAAACTTTCGGAGCAAGAAGTGCAAACTTGGGAAACGATGAGGGCGGAAGTTTAAAAGTTCTAACAATTCCATTTAAGCAGTATCGACAGCTGCGCCCTTTGCGATATCTGATGCTATCTATGACCAACACACATGACACTATTTGACTGATAAATGAATAGGAGAGAAGCCCATGCGAAGGGTGTTTGATCTCTGCTATGTCATATCTGGTTATGTTCGGAAATGAGAGCCACTTTTGTTCCCTTTTTCCATCACTGTCCCTTTAGGAGACCCGACTGGAAAAAAAAAATTTTGAACGAAAGTTAAGCTGTTTCCCAGAATTGGTCGACTGCAAAACTGTTCACGTCTCAAGAGTGTGAGAACACAGGCAAAAAAAAGTCTATTTTTCTGCCCACGTGACTGTTGAGAAGTGCCATAAAACGATTTGACTGACTGACTGACTGACTGACTGACAGGGGGGGGAGGGGGAGGGGGTAAGTGCTGCAATCAGCTTGCCACAAGGTTATACAGCACCCCCATTATCCCTAGGCGAGCAAGCCCACATTAGTGGGCAAAAAGCGCCCAAATTGACATGTGTTAACGCAGCTCAGCTACAGTTGAAGGTTTAAAGCGCTCATTCCAGGCAGTTGCAAGCTGTCCAAGGATGAATAACTCTGGTTGCTATTAAGAAGACTGCACATTTTGCTCCCCTCCCCTAAGGAATTGGACTACATATATTTCACTTGAGATAAGGCCGCGCTCCATGTATCGCTCGTTCCATTCGTTCTTGCACGCTGATAGCCAAAATCCTGATGACGATCAATAAAAGGTGAAATTGCTTCACTGCATTAGGAGGAGCGAATGCAATCTTGATAAAAGCAGTGAAAGTGATAGGAGGAGGAGGAAAGACTTGCTTGCAAATTGCTGGCATTCATGCGGAGGAGGCGGCTGAAATGAAATCTCCATTTACTTGATTAGGTTTCACCAGAGCAACAGAGACAAATGGGGAGAGAAGGGGACCAATTATTTTGGGTGTGGTTACCCCGGACTCTATTTGCACTAATTACAGAGCAACGACTCCATCCTTGGCCAGATCTGGACTCTGTCGGAGGCCTGGCAGAGGCCTCGACAGAGGAGGGCCTCACAAACAAAAGGCCTCGGGTTAATCAGAAACGTGCCGGAATCTTAACTGACCCAGGGTGAAACCTCCTCCTTTGAATAGCCGAGGAACCTCGGGACAAAATCAATCATGCCACGGAATTTGGCCTCATTGACCTGGTTAAAGTCACAAAAGTGCTCGGAACAAAGAAGAGAGAGAAAGGTAACTTAGGCTACCGTTATTCAAGCTTCCATTTGGGTATCCCGAAAAAAAAATCAGGGCATTTCAGCAGATAAGATGTGGATCTCCAAACAGGAGGTGTACGTACAAAAGAGACTTGGGGTACATGAAAAAAAGGGGCTAAAAAAGCCTTGGCAATTTCCTTGTTAACAAATGCAGAAGCTGACCCATATCAAGTCGCGGGGGGAGGGAGAATCAAAAGCGCAACAGCGCAGATCAAAGATTGAATTTTTCTTTCCCTCCCCCTTTCAAGCTTTTCCCTCTCTTTCCTGCTGTAGATGGCACCGAAAGTTCCAGCTTGTAAAAGACATTTTCGGGGAAAGTACAGGGGGGAAATATAGCTCCAAATCGGATCTATTTTTTCCATCTGGACGAGCTGAAAGCATGAATATGAAGCTTTGGCGGAAAAAAACTGTCTCGAATGCGGAACAGAGTGAGGAGGGAGGGATAGAAAATGGACCAGAAGTAGGGGAGGGAAGTAAAAAGCCTCTTAAGAGGCTCCTTCTGGTCTTCTCACTTCTTGCACAAAAGGGGGCCTCTTGTCCATGTCCGATTGATGCTTCCTGCGATTGATACGTCCCGAGGAGGGGGGGGGGCAAATGGAGAGGGAGGGGGGGGGGGGGAAACAAAGCAAAAAACACATGGGGGATCGTGATCATGAGCGCCACTTCCCCAGTGTTGCTCTCAAAGCTGGGACTTTTCTTTTTCAGGCTACGCCCTTCGACACAATGAGTCTGCACTTTTAAGCGCACAACAGTCCAACCCTTTCTCGAGGTTCTGTTCCCTCCCCCATCCCCACCCCTTCTCCCAACACAGCTGGAGAACGAATACTCACAAGGGTGGGGGGTAACTGAGGGAAGGGGGTCACATTAGGGGTTTTTCTGAAGATAGCATTTGTCAGACAAGAAAGACTCAATTTTTCACCCCGGATAAGAAGCACTTTGTCTTCTTGTTGCTCCTAATCTAATGAGTGAGAGATAAGATGCTGGCGAGTGGGTTACTCAACAAGACAAGGGCATGAATGAGTCGAGCTCCGAAGAGCCTGACGAGTACAGGGGAGGCTGTTCACGATCACGCATAGGTGGGAATAGCTGTACCTGCACACGCCCACACTGCAGGGTGTGAGCCTGATCTGAATGTCTGGCAGAGCTGGCGCTATCTGGCAGATTCCATAGGAAATAAGACAGAAAAAAACCTTCTACCTTTACAAGAGGTCAGATCAGAGAGTCACGGGCTTGAAATATGAATCCCATCGAAACAACAACTGCCTTTTCGTGAGTTCGTAAGTGCCAAGAAACAACAAGAGCTGAAGGTGTGAGACTGATCATAAACTACAGGGAAGAAAAGAGCGGCGATTTTTTGCTTACTTTTGTTGGCTGTAAAAGTACGAAGAAGAAGAAGAAGAAGCAACAACTCCAGGCTGGTACAGTGAAAGAGTTCATTCATCTCTATCCCTCCCCCCCCCCTTGCTGTCAGAAATGAAGAGAGAAAAAAGTTTTGTCTTACTCACGAAATGTCTCAATTGCTGTTGGTAGAAAAGGATATTCGGGATCAATCCAAAGTGACACTAATTGAGGTCGTTTTTAGAGGTTGAATCATACATTTTGTGTGAGTCATGCGATCAGGTAAGAGGAAGAAAAGTCGAGCCAGAGCAGTCAGGCGGTTCCGATTGGAAAGTCCACGACCAAGGCTGGACCTTTTTTTACTTTCCCCTCGTGGTCTTTGAGGCTGCGCGCAGAAAAGTCGCAAAAATCATCAGACCGACAGACCGGAATTGGCGAAACCAAGCCTGCAATTAAGAGTTCGAGGCAGAGCTTGCAAAAAAGAAATAATCACGTCTGTCAGACGATAACGCCGCACACGCGTAGCGGCGGTGTTCACGAGCTCGACGTGACCACGGCTGCTCCACTCGTTGATCTTTCGTCCGGCGGAGTCGGCGCTCGCAGTCTACAGCGGAAGAAAAATTTCGCACACGCAAAAATTGGCCATGGTTGTAATTGCCCGTTATTACGGCAGCAAACAAATACAAGATCGCACGCTACACCAAGTTTGGGCCAGCATAAATATTCACTTTGGCAGCGATTCAACTCTTTGAAGAAGAAGAAGAAGAAGAAGAAAATAATAGCACACGAAGTGTCTGTTTGGAGCCAAAAGCAACCTCATGAATTTGTACTCGGCCATTACAGCGTGCTGGATCCTACTAAGTAGTTGCCATACTCTGACAAAGCACGCGCGCGCGTGCTTGGCATCCCTGGCAGGGACAAAAAATTGCATGCCAATTGAAATCTGGATGTGGCCTCCAGGTAGATAGAAGAGAAAATTAGCATAAATTTGCATTAGCCTAGGGGAGGGGGAGGAGGAGGAGGAAGGTAACGCATGCGGACATTTTAATTAAGGTAAGCAGGTGTATACGCATCAAGATGCTGATGCTGTCAAAGAGCAAAGGGACCGGCTGCACATACACATTGGAAGACTACTTGACAGAGCAACGGAGAGGTTGGCGAGGGTGAAGCCTCCCTAAAAGCCTTCAGAGACAGGGTAAATGAGCCATTTTTTCGTATGAAACGTTCTCTGCTCTTTCCTTGAGTCTCCCTCGACGTGACATTTAAGGTGGAGGAAATCTTTTCAAGAGACCGAGGAAAAGCAAAAAAGATGGATGAATACAAAAATTAACGCTCGACAAAAGCCCAAGAAATCAATGTGGCTGAAGATTTCCGTGAGAATCTCCTTTTCCGTCCAACTTGGCTCAAGCTAGGTTGTGCAAAAAAGAAACCGTGCAAAAATCCAGTATCCTGTTTGCTGAGATGATAATTTCAGTGCTGCCTTCGCTGCACTTCCCATGCGTGCCACTCACAACACAAGTGCAGTATGAGTCACAAGTTCTCATTCATTTCAAGCCCAGGGGAAGAAAAACTCCCCTTCATTCCCCATTCAGATCATGCAAAGAAAACTTGCCAGAGGTAACAAGAAAAACCGCCACACACACACGTACAAGGAGCAAAAGTAGTGAAAATGAGCTTTACCATTCCCGACGTGTTTTCCCACGTCGTTGGGGTTTTTTTTTCTACGTTTCCTATCTCTCTTTGATCATCCGTGACAAGTGGATGAGGGGGGCCACAAGGGGTTACACATGGGAGGGATTGAACGAGCTGTCACTCGGAGGAATTCCCTACAAAAATCTCGTCTCAGTGACACGCTAAATTTGTCTGTGACGCGTCAGGCCCAGCAGATCGGGAACATTTGTCATTTCACCAACGGACGAGTCAGCTGCCGCGCTCGACCCCGACGAGCCTCATGCACGCACCCCCAAACATGATTGCGCGATCCACCAAAAGCCCAGGATCAGCGTAATTGCATCCAGTCCTAACGCCCTCTGCAATTTCCTTAGGATCAGCAATGCTCACTCAGTGGAGACCGCAATGGAATAAGCACTCACGTCCAAACAATCATACCGGAGAGCTTAGACTGACATGTGTTCTATTTGTCAGGTGGTGCTTTTTTTTTTACACAAGTGTGGTAGAGTAGTGAGCAAATAGGAGAATGAGTGGAAATTTTAAAGTCTATTGTTCTCTAAGGATGACTTATCTACGTGTGTTTAAGCCAAACCGTAATCAAGACTTGTGACTTAAACAAAACTTGACTGACTCGACCAGTTTGTTGAGGTGCGGCTCGGTCAAGGCCGCGTGCTACAGCCCCATGGATGCCTTTTCGTAGAGGAGGAGCTGCAAAGTCCGAAATACAATCCCCCCTCGAATAAAAAACTCTCAGGATGCCCCTACAAAATACCCCGGATCGGATGAGGTCAGAAGCGACCTAGGAGATTGCCGGAGGTCAGATTTGAGGTTGAGACTTTTATGGTAGAGCGCATGGACTGTGTGAAGTGCACGGAGAAGAACTGCTTCATACTTTAATGCCATAATAACCCGCGCAACGCCGGATACCTCGGCGGGTGCGGTGTGCGGTACTTCCGATGAGAGCTGATGTCTCATACAGACTGTGCGCAACCCGTGAAACGTGATTCGAGTCCGCTTCAGCACTGTGATGCAGCTGAAAGTCCAGCATTGGGTCCTAAGTGCTCCAGATCTGACTTCCCAGCTGCTCGGGCACACCTCTAACTTGCTCACCGCCTGTAAGGGCACCTCTACACTATCAGATATTGAGGGAGCAGCAGTCATGACAAGAAGATCCCGCCAGGGTAAGTGCCGGGGGCAACTAGCTGCTTGTGCACGTAATTGAGGGACAATCGACACTTGTCCTTGGTGTCGCCGAAAGAAATGTAGGCCAAACTTGCACAGCGACTGAGAACGTGAGTGCAGGGGGTGGGTGTTTTGATTGGAATATCCCCTTCCCTTTCTACTCCCTCTCTCACAGCATGCGCAAAACCCCCTCCGTTCCCCCCCCCTCTGAAACCCCCACCCCCTGGGGAGCCCGAAGGAGTTGCGTGCAGCAGCAAGGAATCGGAGGGGAGCTTTAGATGGAGAAAGACTTGTTTGTTTGTTACTGCTGCTGCTATGCGAAATGAGGAATAGATTTTCTTGCATGATAGTGAATTCCCTCGCAAACATGACTTGGGTTAGTTTATGTAAAAAAAAAATTGAGAAGAAAATCGAATTTTCGACGATCACTGATGATTTTCTAGGCTAGGAATCACGCGGCTTCATCGTATCCTCCATCCATCAACCCTCCCACCAAGATGGGCTTTGTTTTTCCAGCGCCCAAAGAGAGAATTGGGGCAAACTCAAAATGTCGGAGATTAAGCACGAGAAAAATCGTTCCTCGGCCGTCGTCATTTTAAACGTAACTTGTGAGGGGAGAAGTTTTTTCCTTCATTTTTTAGATATCCAGGGTTCTTCTTGTTCGGAGCACGACATTTTCAAAATCGAGGAAAATTTTTTCCACGTTTCTCCCAAAAGCAGGAAATGTCACTTTGTCGTTTGCCACAAAACTTAGTTAAGCGCCCACCCATTAACTGTCAAGCCCAATTGAGGACAAGATTTGGGCTCGCGCTCATCTTTGAGAAATTCACTTTTGCCGCAGTCACCTGGGCAAAAATGAGGTCAGGTGCCCATCGGTGGGTGCGTTTGATCAGGTGAATTTTAATGCCAATGGCGCGGGAGAAAGAGAGAAGACAGAAGTGATGGAGACCTCAGGGTGATCGATCTGAGATCAGGGTTGCCACAGCTGTCAACAATTCCCCGGACATTGCCAGTGCTGCCGACCTACATCTACTTTTGTGCGAACACCGAGACTGCCTCTGTCTTCTTGTCCCAACCCAACCTCCAGCCCACACAAAAAAGGGGCAACCCTGCTGGACATGCATATGTTAAGTGCCTCCTTGCATGTTCGTGCTCAAAGAGGGGAAGGAGCAGGGGCGAGAGACCAACAAGCCGGCAAAGATTCGAGTGTCTTAGCCAATTTCCAAGCCATTTTTCCCCGACTATGGGAAGTTCAGGGCGCCAGAATCATGTACGTTCATGCATCCACAAAGGGGTCTTCTTGACACGGGGGTGCCAACCGAATTTTTCACGGTTTGTCATTCACGTGAAAATCGGGCTCTTCCTCTACACACAAAGGCCCGAAAACGACGCTGCAGTCAACAACCTTAACAGTGGGAAGGCAAAACATGTTTTTGCAGCCTTCAATAACTGAGTAAAAGACCTTGTCTGCAACTGCAAGGAGTCCAAACGCTCGTGGACGCTGGGAGAGATGAATAAGAGGAAGGAAAAAAAACACATCCAGGCGCTGAGGAATCCGTAGCTAGCTTGGAAAAAGCCAATGAAGCAACTCTCTAACACACACAAAGAAGAGATTCCATTTTCACCATACTGTGAACAATGTAGTCGTCGGCTTCTTGTTTGCGAAATCCCCCTTCTCTGGAGGAGGAGGAGGAGAAGAAGAAATTTGCTTATGCTCAAGCCAGCTCATTTGGGCTTAGCTGCCCAGAGACACAAGAAGTAGGTTAGGCAAAGCCTTGGCTCTCTGTCTGTGTGCTTGGATTGTGGAGAATCCTCACAGCAAATGAGAAAGAGAAGCTCTGGACTTAATCACAGGAGGGGGAGAGAAGGAAAACAGACGAAATTGCTATGTACACCTGAATAATTCTTTTTGGGGGGGGGGGAGGAAGAAAGAAGGAGCTGCGGAGCACGATTGGGCCTGGGACGTGATCAACAACGTGGCAACAACGCTGTTTGGGGGCCCATAAAGGGGGGGGGGACCCGCCAGAGCGAGATCTCGGACTCAAAGTGCAGACCTGCAGAAGGAACTGTGAGGTTTGGACCTGGCCAGTTGTGGGTAGGAATAAGTTAGGTTAAAAATCAAGAATGAAATTTTGACAACTCTCAGATTAAGTCGCTACGAAACGAGCAAGAAAAGCCCCTTAAGGCGCAACTTTTGGTCACCCAAATTGCTCAGATTCTTCAACCTAAGATTCCGAGGTCCAGACGTGACCAAGGAAGTGCAGGATGACGTCTACGACTTTTGGACTTGGTGCGGAAAGAAAGAGCAGGCGTCATTTTCTCTGCTGCTGCTGCCTCCAAGAATGTGAAGCCTGATGATGAAGAATTCATTCTTCTCAGGCCGTCGGGTTCGTCCCGGAGGCCGTGGGACGGTGCGAATCTCGCCCGAGAGCGAGAGACGAAACGCATTGAAAGTCAATGATGCACGGTTCTCTATGATTGTCGTGCTACGCACAAGGAAGGGTGAAACTTTTTCCACTTACCTGAAAGAGAAAGAAGAACATTAAGTCCGTGTCCGAAGCCTCTGAGGAGGCGCTCGGGGCCGAGTCGTTCACCATCTAGAACCTTAACGAGCGCGCAATGTGAAGGAAAATCTGTCAAACCAAGTAGGGACGTCTTCATTTTTCATGCCAGTGCTGGCTTTTCAGCTGGAAAACCATCTTCACGAGTTGGACCTTACGTGAGGGGGTGATTATTATTTCTTGGTCGCCCGGAGCAAGTTTTTGAGCAGGTGAAGTCGGTGAGTTGGGTAATGGCTTCATCGCCCGAGACAGAGCACGGCCAACGAGGACGAGGTGACATCCATGGACTGACCGAGTGGACTTGCAGAGGCTTCGGAAAAAGCACCATTGCAGTCCAGTATGGATTCAGCTGCTCAAGAACTCCTCACACTACTTTAACAGACTTGGGTCTCCATCTACTACTCAAAGACTCTACAGTTAAATGGAAGCTCCACTGTACCACAATTAGTGCCGTCACTGCACGAGCGAGCTGAAAGCGAACGCCTACGAACTGCCAGAAAAATAATAAACGTGGTGTGGCGTGAAACGACTCAATCGGCAAGTAGAGATAGCCTCGGGCCACATCTGGGTCGTAAAAGTTAGCCCTATCTCGCTCCCATCCCTACACAGATTATTGGGTAATGGTTCCGCTAGGGTCGCTGCCCCATTCTTCATCCTTTCGCACCCAAAGAAGGCTTCATTAGCCATTTTCGCCTGGAAAAAAAAAACAAACAAACGAACCCGCTCCATTTATATCCATTATTTCTGACTCTCTCTATTCATATTGGTTGTTTGGCCACGCAAAGTGGGGCTTTTGGCGGGCCAAAACAAGCGTTTCACGTTACCGGAGCGGAAAAACACGTGATGCACCTAAAATTCCTACCTCTGATGCCATCAGAGTGCAGTATGAGCCGAAACCAACATCACTTTCGAAATGGTCCAAAAGGACCCTCTGGTCTATAATGTACTGCGTGGTGCAGTTCACTTCCAACTCCTTCTTTTTCCCCCTCCGGTAAAATCGGAGTCCTGGTGGCTTTCACCACCACTGTAAACGTGTAGGTATGTACGAGTAAAACATGAGATATCTACTTCGTAGTCAACATGCACACCGACTTGCATAGCAGATCTTGTGTACACAACGTATCTTGTGTACATAACGCACAGAACAGCGAGAAGCAGTCTGGGGGAGTCACCAATATAGCGATTTTACCGTTCTTTCCGTCCTCCCATCTAATTTTCTTATGAATGGTAGCTGGATACTGCTCATAGTCTGACCAATCTCACTCTTCTTATCAGTCAACCCACATTGATGCTGCGCGTGTGCGTACATGAAACTTGCCGCAGTTGCTATCTCGGGCAACCGATACGATCTCTCTCACACACGCGCGCGCGCACGCACGCACGCACGCAGTGACTCTTAAGAAGAAGAGATAGGTAAGTCGGTAGGATTGCCAAATAACATCTCTCGCGATATCGTAACAAGATCTTTTCCACAAGAAAGAATCTCTCTCACTCGCTCAGACTCTGTATGACCTTGTTTTCGTCATCAAAAAAAAGTGTGTGGAGAAAACAACGACTCCACCGGACAGAGGAGACTTGGGAGGGAGACGAAAGAGGAAGACAACCCACGTCACGTTGTCTGGTGGAGTCAGCATCACTTTTGCTCTAAACTTCTCCAGCTGTCAAAAATTGGCAGCTCTTGCTGGCTTTTTCGTTTCTTTGAGGCTTCAAGCGCCATCAGCCTCTGCTTGTTTTCACAACCAAACGATGATGAATCAAGATCAGGAGAAAAAGGATATGCAAATTCGTCTTGATGGATGACACGCAGGTCTTGGAACACCTACCCTGATTAAAAGTGTTTGCATGAGAAAAGTGCTGCCACTTTCTTTCTATGGGCTGCTAAAGGGCTCAACATGCGCATTTTTGTACTCCAGATCCCATGACTGACGTAGACCAAGTACAAGGAAGTCAGAATGTCACCTTTAACCAGCCCAGGTCTGTCTGTCCTATCTCCTCCTCCAGCTCTTCAAAGCCTTGTTACAGATTTCCATCTAAGCATGATGCAGCTACAGCAGGGAGCCAAGAAGACCAAAATGGGCGCCACGAACTCGGCCGGACAATTGCTCCTGTTCCGCGAGGTTTCCCCTTAACCCAGGTGTGCCGGTCCCAAGTCGTAGCCTTATCGGAGCTGTCACGTACGGTAGACATCGCTGACTAAAGTGACACCGGATGTGCAGTGGTAACATCTGTGACATGGTCATGGTCCCGCATGTGCTGACACGGTTATCGAGGGTGCCACTGTAGCACGATGAGTCTGGCCGAGTCGACGCTCGTCGACTCCCCTGACTTGATTGGGACGAGCGAGGGCCCACCTTTTGCCATTCTTTTCTATGAAGCCGGTACTTAGACGTGATCTGTTTTCGGGGAACGCGCGCACGACGCACACAGACTTATCGTAGATCAGCTGATGTAAGCGTACGAATCACATACTGTACGTAATACATTCCAGCGCAGCGCTGAGCGCGTCGCTCAATCCGTTTTCATGCATGAGGACGTCAAACAGCCCGAATACAAACGGCTTCTCCAGGAAAGTTTCATGCTGGTCCGGGGCTTATGCAGCAAGCACCATTAAAAAAACAGCCTCTCTGAAGTATCTCTTTCTCCGTGCGTGTGCGGTACGTAGACCCCAGTGGACACAGACAGGATTGCCATGAGTGGCGGGAAAATTTTCAATCCAATCTCCGGACCCGCTGCAAACAATCAGAGTCACGAGGAGCGTCTCAAGTGCTTTCAGGCCAGTGTCTGTGGGCACCCCTAGAGGGACACTTAGTGGCTTATTTAGTCACCCTTCTCCTCTGTCTTGCAACGCATAAGAAGCGAGCCATTTTTTACACGTGAAGAGAAAACATGGGCAGCAGCAAGATTTTTACAGTCGAGACGTGAGGAATGGAGAGGCAGCAGCAAAAAAATGAGCCTAGTTGGAACTCATGCGCAGGTAGAAAGACCAACGGTGAAAAATATGGCAGCTTCTCAGTTGTACTGGCAGAAAAGAGGTGAGCAAGAACAAGATAAAAATACTTCAAATTGCTCAGGCTTTTCGACCAAGAAAAATCCCTGGGAAGAATCTTCCAGTCATTTCTTCCAAGAAGTGGGTCACTGATCCTGGGCGAGAAAGATTTTATTGAGGACAGTGAAAGACAACAGTGGGGGGGAAAAGCACTTTGGTAGAAAATGGGTACGCTGAAATGGGGCCCCAAAACCACACCTGCACCTGCCAGGCTCAATGAGCAGAAGTGGCACCCTGATTACTGAGCAGAACTCATTAATAAAAAGGTGCGGCCCAAGTCGGTCCCACCCAATCCCACACAATAAAGCCTTTCTTTCAACAAGACAACCTGCGAACAACTCGTCGGCAAATATCGTAAATTGGTGGAAGAGAAGGCAAAGCAAGCAAACACCAGAAGAGTTGAGCCTCACAAGACATCAGCGTTTAGCGAGTGAGTGACAAGTGAACCTCTCTGCTTGAACTCTGCAGCTCAGACAGTGGATTTACTGAGCAAATTTGCCATTGTGTAGTTGATATGAGCTCTCTCTGTATCACACACACACACAGAAGTCAGTGACACCCATTGACACTACAGTCAGGAGAGAGCTGCCCATAAAATCGGACGCCCTAATCCACGTCCTCCCCCCCCCCCCCCAAAAAAAAAAAACAAGTTTGAGCAACATCCAGCCACTCAGGCTGACCAGTAAGAAACGACCTCGCACACACGCACGCACAGGCTGGATAACCAGAGTCATAATCCGACCATAAGCAATTGCAAACGACACTTGGACTTGGCTTGGAGGGGCAAAAAAGGCCTCCCCACAATGTCTTAAAGAGCCCTACTATTTCTTACAATGAGCTTTGTCTCTCGAGGGGCTGCGACTCGGCCAGACAAATGTGAGACTTATGCATCCGTCTCTCTGCGTGTCTGGCCGAGTCGCAAACTCATATCCGTGTATAAATACCCAGTATCGCACCATAAACGTCAAGAGACTTTTTCAATGCTATCTTTTTGCCATCGTCAAAGCCTGATTGTTCTTTCCTTTGGAGGCATCGGATAAATTCTTGATTTTTTGCGCCCCTGCTGTTGTTGTGCGACCTTATTTATGGTCGCTGTTCCCCACACGAGGGAGGAGAGTCACTATCTTCCTGCCTCCACCTTCTTTTCAGTTGCTCAGAGGTCGTCGTCTGGGTTAGATTGGCATCATGCTTCATAACTCGCACCAAGACCAAAAAGCTACTCTCCCAGTATAATATATCGCTTTTCAGGGGCAAGAAGAGGCAGCAGAAAAACCGATTTCTGGGCCGGTTACTTCCAGGCTATGTAGGGCAGAATGGCAAAGAAAAGCCAATTACTCAAAAAAAAAATGACCCCCATGTTTTGCTGGCCTCAGCATAAGGAGAGGTTGAAAAGGTCCAAAGATCCATTCAAAACTTTCTAGAGCAACACAAGTGAGCAAAAAGCTTTCCTGGTCAATTCACTGATGAATGGGCACGCAACGCAATTAATTCATTTCCCTCGTCTTTTAGGTCAATACGTATCTGGCAGCGAATGGATCACAGGAGCGATAAAAACAGAGAGAGAATGGAAAGAGTTAATTGCTCAGTCAGGAGAGGGGGGGAGAACACATTATTTCTTCCTCATCGAGGGGCTCCAGACTAGGGTTGGCAACAATATTCGAAAAGTCGAGTTTCGAATGCGACCGAGCCGTACAAAAATAAGGGCAGATGGACTTGTGAAACCTGCCACTAGATACAGACAAGGTCATTTTATGCTTCTTGAACGTGTTCTGCACACGTGTCTGCAACATTAGATTAATGCTGAGATTAAAATTGTGTAAAAATGACACAACTGCTTTGAACACCATTTTTCGTTCTCTTCAATGTGTTACTCTAAAGATAGTGAGAAAGGCAAGGCAGTAGGGGGAATCTCTCAACTCGAATTCACTTCTCGAGTTTGAGGGAAGGATGAAAGTCGAAGTTCGGGACAAACTCGATTAGCAAACACTACTTCATACCAAGTTTAATCCTACCCGTGAGTGTCAATTAACCGAAGTAGAAAAAAAACGCGGTCCAGTTCATAAAGGTCAACCCTTTTTTTTCTCCTTTCTTCTTCACAGCAAAAGGAGGCGTTGGTTTTTTTCCGGACGAATTAACGTATGTGACGATCACGAATTCAGCAGACTTTCCTCAATCTGCTACAATCTAAATCACAGTGAAGACAAAGAATTCCAAGGAAGGCAGAAAACTCTTTCCACCCATCTGAGGTGCCACAAAGGGTCTTTTTCTTATCAGGTCGACAGAATCGGAATAAATTTCGAATTAGGGGAAACGGAAAAACAATTTCGTGAGATGATGATGGAGAAGGAGAAGAAGAAGAGAAGCGTGATCGATTGCTTCATCTCCATCTCCTCAGGTAGGGTTGGAGGAGGAAATTTCGTCAAACTTCAGACAGCCAAGTACACGAATCTCGAGTATCATTCTTCATGAGGCAATGGCAGTTACAAGATACAATTGCTGCTCACCGACTCTGCTGACACACAGGTGCGCAGGAGTGGACGTCGCAATTTTAGGTGAACAAGTTTCACCCAGGCTTTCAAAATGACGCAAGATATCATCGACTGTTGCACTGGTTCTCTTCTGCTTGATCTCTTAACTTTTACTGTCAAAGTTTGGGCCTTCAGAGAGGCTCTTCAGGGTTTTGACATATTTTGAGGTTTCAACATGAAGTTCCGAGGCCTACAGACAAGCGAGACTCTTGGAAGGAAGGCATTCGGGCAAGCTGAAAAAATTGAAGGGAATTTGGGCAGATCTGCTCAAAACAACCCTGCTGCTCTTCATTATTTTCTTTCAGTGTTTATCCCCCCCCCACCTTTTTCTTCCATTGCTTTTATAGCCGTTAAGAGCTTTTTCCACCCTTTCTTTACGATGTCATCGTCTCCTTCACCGTGCCCTGAATTCGTTATGTCAACCCTTCCAGTCCCTGAAGCAAAGACAAGTGACTTTCCTGACATTTTCGTTCGGTGACAAGATGCTTGGCGCGCTCAATCGACTCCTAGAACATAACGCTCGTCAGATCTTGCAGAGGAACCCACCGTCGACATGCCTGGCAATGGGCCTGGCAGTACGTAGAAGTGCCCGTGAAACAGCCCCTTAAGACGCCCAAAAAAAGGGCATCTTCCCACCAGCCCATTTTGAGCAGTGAAAACACCCAGGGGACGAATAGCTATTTACCTTTGAGACGAGAAGAAAAATGCCGTGAATAATTGATGCTACGGAAAATGAAATTGCCCAAAAGCAGATGGAAGAGGAGGAGGGGTGAAATTGCTGGCTGGCCAAGCTCGGCCAGACAGATCAGTTGCACTCGAGCTCAGTCAGCCAAGGTGACTCTGTCTGCTCTCCTGCTCATTGGTCTGGCGGAGATCGCGTCCTCAGAGACGAAGCCTTGGCTGTTGGAGTGGACGGAGCGCGAGCCGGACGTGAAATAGAACAACAATAAAAAGAGTTGAACATTTTTAAGTGATTTAACGACCGTAGATGTCTTCTGTCTGTATCTTTTGACCCCTTCAAAGGCCGGCTACGCCCTTAGGATGGCTCAATTTTCAGGCTTCTCCTACTGCAAAGAGTGGTCATTACACCATCTTGAGGCAGAAAAAGGGGGGCGAGAGGAATTTCTCGAGTCCTTTGTTCTGACCTGGAATAGCTTTTCCCGGTTGATGGATGAGGGCAACAGCATTTGCATGCCTTAAGGTCGCACTCACACGTTGAGAAATGTCCGGAGAATTCACTCCCAACACGTTGAACAGCCCCTGAAAGTGTGGGGAGGAGTGAGCGCGCCTTCAAGTCAGATATGCGTACTGCAGAGACGTTGAAATTATTCATTCTCCTCCAAGGATTGAGTTCATCAAAGTGCAAATCAGAAGAGCGCGCGTAGTAACAGCTCGGAGTCGCAGTTGCCACGATGAGTTCAGGATAGCATTGGCAGTATGGGTTAAAGCACTTAATTCTGTCTTTGTGTGTTCTTAAGTAAGACTAAAGCATACTTGAGTAGTTCTGTTCTCTGCCCCTGGGCATTCGAAAATGGATGGAAATAGAGAAGGAGATTCGGCAAAGGCTGAGATGAAGATTTTGATTGCTTGGGGAACTTGGGACCAGGAAGAAGAAGAAGAAGAGGCAGAAGCAGCTCTGAATTCAAATTGCGGTGAAGAGAAAGAGAAAAATCAATGTTTACATTTGCAAAATAGCAAAAAAAAAAAAAAAAAAAAAAAAAAAGTGGAGGAACAAGACACAGTTTGAGTTTTGGAAGTTCCAGGTCTTTTGCAGTCGTTCGGGCCATTAGAGGCCAATTTTGCAGCAGCAGCGGCGGCAGCAGCGGCAGCAAAATTAATCCTTTGATGCAATGGCAATTTCTCTCCTAAATAATGTCTCTTGCAAGTAAGGCAATTTAGAGCCCTTCCCTAGACCTATTACGAGCACAGTTAAAAAATATGGGGGGGGGGGCGAAAAACAGCAGCTCAACGAGACAACAGCACGCGAACCACACGTCCTCCATCGCCGCCGCGTATCGACTGACGAACTTCGCCCCCGCGCGTCTGGCCGAGTTCGTTCGTCGCAAGTCCAAGACCACATACTAAGGCAGTAACGACAAAATTGAGACGCATTCGAGCTTTTTCCACGTGAACAGCGGAAACGGTTAATGAGCCTCAGACGTCTGCGCGTCCAGAGTTGCCAGCTATGTGAGGGATGCCACCAGGACACACGCTGGAGCATCTTTGGACATTCTGCCACGCACAACCTTGGTCAAAAGTGTTCCGCCGAGTCAAGTCCGGCCGGCTTCTCCGGCGCTGTCCTTGACGTCCCAGGAGGCCATTTCTGTTTTTCTCGGACAGCAAGTGAACTTCAGACAATCCGTCACTTTTTTTTGTCCCAATTTCAGGCCGCCTGGCAACCCTGTCTGCACCCCCCCCCCCCTCGCCCGCTCGCTTGTCACAAAAGCCGCAGCCATTCAGACGAGGAGGGAAAAAAAAGTGGGGAAACAACGCAAAGCCGCAAAAGGAAAGACGCGTGCCAGAAACCATAAATGGTGACCCCACTGACTCCTGCACTCTTCTACGCACTAATAACTCTTTGCTCTGCTGTTTAGGAAAAGAATCGGAGCGTGTGTGGCTTTAGAGGAGGAGGAGGAAGCTGCTCAGCGACAAACATGTGTTTTCCTCCTCAATAATTCCGACAAGAAAAAGAGAGAAAAAATGGGGTAAAATGAAGGGTGACGACACATGAAGGAGAGATATGGGGTGCAGCGCCCATTGTAAGAGCCCCCTCCATTTATCAGTCGTTAGCCACATGCCGAAAATAAGCCCACGAACTCTTCCGGACAAAAAGTTACAGGATATTTTTTTTCCTTCTTTCTTGCTATTGTCTGGCAGAGGAAGAATAAGGGTTGCCCTGACAGATGATTACGTTGTAATTGAGGGCGCGAGACAGGAGGAAGAAACCTTTGGTAATTGCGGGGTTGAACGCTCACAGGATGGCAAAGGTAAGAAGGACGTGTTCATGATCAACCTGATGCTTACTTGGATTTCCTCCAATAACCCTCAGGCCTTTTGCTAACTAGCAATGGCGTTGTATGGGCACGCTAGATTGGCCTCATTTCTCATGCCCGAGAGCATTTTTGCAATTCTTGGAGTGTATTTTGCACTCTAGATGGAGTAGGACTCCGAATATCCATCACACATGTGCGTATGCGTGCGCACGTATGAAGGGGAGAGAGACGGCGTCGACCGTATGTACGACACATCGATGTGCATGTCTTACGTTTGTTTCACCCTGTTCTTACTCGCCCCCCTCCCACAAATTCTAATTAGAGGAAATTTTTTTCACTCCACCCCCTCTCCCCAATTCTCCGACGCCAAGTCAGCGCCTGCCACGACCGGGTGGAGGGAGGCGGCGGGGGTGGGGGAGGGGGAGGCCCTCATTGTGCGAACTTCACACGCACCCAAAATGACGGGAAAACGGGAGGGTGAATGAAGAAGCGGCGAGAGCAACACGAAAATTGCCACACGTGCTGTTGACTGACGAAGCTTTGACTGAAGAGCAGAGGAAACGTGGCTCTCGCTCGTGCGTGTGCGCGCGCATGAAGGTGCGTAACACTCAGGGCCACCCAGAGAGCAAACAAACAAGTAGGAAAGCAAATAGTCAATGAAGATTGCACGCTCCTCAACCAGACTCCCCCCTCCCCATAATTAGCCAATCTCTCAAAAGTCCGACAACTTCGATTAGACGACGACAGTGGTGAAAAAAGGGGGAAAACAGGTGAAACTCTTTGTTCAGCAGTTTAAAAACTCCTTGAGCTAAGTGTGTGGCGCTCATCCCATATTAGCTGACGTTACCTTATTACCTGAAGTGGTCGAGTTTGTTAAGAGTCATTCACGCCAGCAATCAATGAGTAATTCGAGTACATTCAGAGCTAACAACACACGTGAGCAATGTGTGAGGAAGGGGTGGAACGAAACCTTTCATCACTGTCAACGACCTTTGTAGTACAAAATAGCCCCCGAGGGAGGGGGGGAGGGGTAAGGGAAGCTTCAAATAATCATCACTCTGGACTCCAAAATTTGCATGTGTTAGGAATGTGCGCACATGAGCCTGCTTGGCAAGGGAGTTTTTAGCATCTCTATTCTCTGCATTGGCCCGAATCACTCTTCATTAGCATACAGAGCTCGTCAGCTCCACCGAGCAAGATAAAGAGTTGCTTCAAAGGCTGTTGTTGTGAAGAAGGACACTTTGCAGCTACAGTGTGAGCCAAAACTGTACCAGTGACACTTGTTACCAAAGAAATGTCAGCTCAAGAGGAAAAAGAAACAATCTCAGCAGCTTTGACACTGCTACCGTGAAGCATGATTCATGTGACAGTGCCATTCATCGGCGAATTTTTAAGAAAACGTTTGCAAAAAAAAAATGCGTGCATGCATGCACGTCATGATCCTTGCCGAAGGAAGTACCAGGTAGCTCCGTGGGCCAGTCAGTTAAATGAAAGTGTCCCCCTCCTACTTTTGACGCACCTCCAAGCCCTGAGAGAAGCATTCTTCCGTGGCCATTTTTGGCCCACCCTGTACCGTCCTGTCTGACGGAGACACCGAGATAGAGAGGAAACAACTTAGTGCGACAAGAGCGAATCCAGCCCTGAGATGAGGGAATGAAGTCATCTCCTGCCGCAGCTACCAGTGTTGAGGCATTTATTTCCCTCCACTCCTCACCTCGGAGGCAACCCTGCATTACCTGCGCGGCTCCACCCGAGCGACAGAGAAAGATTACGCATGTAAAAGGGGTTCCCAATGAGTCATCGCCGCATAATAAATAAACATCGCAGCAGAGAAGAGGGCTTTGTGAGACCAACACTCGAGCAATTCCTCACTCAAGGCTTGGTCGCACTCGAGCACCTGCGCACACAAAGCTACTTAGGAGGAAGAAGCAGGCGACAATTGGGGGCTCTTATTTCTCAGCGGCTGCAAGTAAAAAAGAAAAATTTGTGGAAGCTTTTTAGATTTCTCCCCCCCCCTCCCTCCCTTTTTACATGGAACTTTATTTCACTTGCGTGCGACGCTTTTATTTCTCTCCCCTTCATGACTCGACCTCGTTGTTATGCGCGTCGTTGGTCTGCCAAGGTGCGCACTCGCTGTTTTATTATTTTTTCCGGGTAGAAAATGTCTAGTAGAGTCTTGCATGGCTGGTTTTTCGGACCCCTCTTTATTTTCGGGAGGAAAAAAGTAGAAAAAAGAGGGTGGACATTATGGAAAAGGCAGGGGGGAAGCACGAAATTGAATTCTTGCCTCACGGAAAGTCATTTTTTTTAAGTCGTGTTCCATGGCTGAAAATTCACTCACTCTATCTTAATCAGTTTTGGCTTCCTTCTTCACGTAAGCCAAATCTGATAGCAGATTAGTCCAATAAAGAGCTTAATAACAATCTGATCACTGAGGCAGATAATGCTCTTCTCAGTTTTGCCAACGTCCGCCAACCTCTCCTTGAAGAAATGCCCTCTCACGATGCCTCGCACGAACTACTCGGTTAGATTTTCCTCGTAGATAGAGTAATCAGACGGAAAACACTTTTTCCAATCGCTCGAGCGGCTTCTTCGTACAATCATCATAATGAAAGAGAGGACCAAAGCCCGAAGGGTTCAAGCTCGCGGGGGGGAGGGGGGAGAAGGAGGAGAAGGAGGAGAGCGCAGCATCCATCAGGCCTGAGCTGGCAACAGAGCCGCTACCGCAGAAATATGCGGGAAAGATGAGTGCGTTGTTCCCTTCCAGGTATTTTAATTTCGCGCTTAGACGACGCCTCTTTCTCTGTCTGTAGCTGTGCGTGTGCGTGTGCGTGTGCGTGTGTGGGTGGGTGGGTGCGCGCGTGTGAGGGGGAACGACTTGTGTGTGTGCGTGAACAGTATGAGTAAATCATTCGGTCAGGTAGGCAGGTACCTTCAGTATACGACGATATGCCATGAAATCACTCTCTGTGCATACATACACAGTACACACAAACACACACACTTGTGTACGTGTGTGGGCGGGAGCGCGTGCGTGCGTGCGTGCGAAGGAGAGAGGTTACCAAAATACGTACGTTACTTTTTGCTCTTGTCACAAAATATCTGTCGGCAGCATCAAGCCGCAGTCAAAAATGTGGGTCTGGCAAAGATATCCACGACATCACACCAACCACTTTGGCACGAAGTCCTTCTCCCCCCTGAGCCCCTCAGGGTCCTTCCTCCCTCTCAGCCCAAAAAGAGCCAACGATAAAAAAAAGGAATTTTTATCAAACAGCATAAAAAGGTGTCTCGTTCACAGATGGCTCAGGCTTGAAATAAAGCGCCAGTGTTGTTAAGTTTTGGACTCACCAAGAGGTGATTTGGCGCACCTTCACGATAACGTTTAACCTTCTAAGGAGAAGCGTTAGGAAAACATCCCAAGCAATGACTATTGAGTACTTGTATAACAACAAAGGCCGACTAATGAATGATGGTGTAGCAGCATCCCCAAGTGGAGCAGGCAAGAAATGGAGTGAATAATTTTGCTTTATTAGCTACCGTCCACTAATTAAAAGTCTTGCGGCCCGCTCGCTCGTTCTCTCAAGCTCCATCGAACAAAAAAAATCATCCATGTTCTAGAACTACAGCGGCCAGAACTAAAGGTTTCGACTTTGTACTTTTTTTGAAACTTGAAATCAGCCGCTGTCTCGTGGAGTTGGTCGATGTTGCCGTGCGTTTCAAAAAGCCTCCAAAACAGTTCCATTCGATTATAAAAGTCGCAGTAAAGACTTTTCATGTAACTTTTGGTGAGATTATTAATTCACGTCCTGTCATAAACGACGCTGTCTTTCTTTCCCTTACATCAATTAAGACCTCTCGGTCGGGCCTGGAGGGGGGGGGCACCAACCTCTGACTAATTTCTACAACCCCCCCCCCTCAGATCATTCTTTCATTGCAAGGGAGGGGATGTCGTCATCCCCTCTACTCGATTGGAATCTTCCTGTCATTAAAAAATATGAGAACTATAAAGATGAATTTGCATCTTGCCACTCCACATGGTGTACTGTAACATTCCTGTGTCCGTAGTGACTGCTGGAGGTGGCTCACCGACACCCCGCACAACGAGGACGTCATGACCAACACCAACAGGCACGACGTAGTCTCATCAACTCTCAACATCTTCTTGGAAAAGCTCCGCGTGACTGGTCTGCATTTGCACAAGAGTCACTGGTTTTGTATGTCACCAACTTTGTTTTCTTCAGTGGAGTCTTCAAGTTGCTCTCCGCTCCGCACTTTGCTGCGTTGTCTTCACAAGAGTCTTTGAAGCGTGGCTTTTGCTCAGCTGGATCCGATAATGGAGGAGAGGTGGAGAAGAGCGTCCAAAAAAAAAAAATGAAAGGCTTGACAGCAGGGTTGCCACACGAGGTGTGAGTCCTTCCAAACAGGCTCTTGTTACTTGGCAGTGAGAGCGCAAAGGTGACTTTGTCACTCCTGATAGTAATTGCGATGGCCTCCTCAAGCTGGACTAATCGTCCCTTCCCCAACACTCCACTTACGATGTCACCTTTTTCTTCTTCATCTAACCCTTTCCTCGCGCTCCAACGACTCAGATTTGACATAAATTAATGCCGCTTCTAATTGATGGGGGAAATGGCAACAGGGTGGTAATGACAGGGCAGGAATTATGGGCCGTGGAACATGATTGAGTGGGCATAATGGTAATCAGATGCTCAGCAGAGCGGAAAAACACAAAAAATCTCCAAGAAACACACAAAGAAGGTTGTTCTCGTCCATCCTCAGCTGGGTTTGGCACATGGGGAAAACATTCTTCGGCACACTGAGAGTCAGGGTGGAAACGGGCGCGCATACGAGGAAATTCCGGGAAATCCTGCGACGAAAAAGCCTGATGAAAAGTTCGATGCGATGAAAAAGTTCTTTTTCTTCCATATATCTCAGGAATTCCAACTGTCTTCAATTAAAGGTCCCAACTGGCATGAGAGGAGGAAGCTCCAGAGTTGTCAAACAGGAGCGCATTTCCCGCCATGGCATAAAATTGACACAAGGAGGATTTCAAGCCTGGGCAAATTTCACTTTGGGCGTATTTACGTGGAAAATCGATATGCCCAAAAGTCGGGTGCCCATTTGCTTCCCCCTCCCTCCCCAAGTCCAAACACCCGAGAGGACGATGAAACGACGCCTGCCGAGATTGAGTTCCAGCCAGGAACACGCAACTTTTGGGCATATTTCCACTTCCTCTCCATCATTTTTGGGCGAAAGTGCATTTTGGGGACACGCTTGGCCTGTACCTAATGAGCGTGAAGGAGCGAGGAAGAAAAAGAAGAGCCACATTTTCCAGGGAACAAAGTTGCTGCAGCTGTTTTCATTCTCTGGCTGGGCTCGAACGAGGATCAGCAATGGTCTCATCGACTGGCCAATATTTTGCCCAATTAAAGGAGAACATAAATTTCAGCCCTTATGGCCTCTTGAGGTCATCATCTCTTCTGTCACAGCCAATTTGCAATCAATGTTGCTGCTGCTGCTTCCCCTAAAAATTAATTATTCAACCCTTCTCTCTCTCTCTCTCTCTCTTTGCAGTCACCAGCGCGTCTGCGAAAACTTCTGTAGCTCGTTGATTGCGGCAGCATTTGGTGAATAATGAATGAGTCCCAACCCCGTCCACCCTCCCACATTTCGCAGGTAAGTTAATAGCAGCTCCTGCAAACACAATAGCGACTTAGTACAGAAGTGAACGCAATCATATTAAGCCCTGGCAGCGTCGGAGCAAAATCCGCTGGCAACAAAGCCATTCCGATAGATTTATGGTGAATAAAGCGAATCCCTCCGTTCGGCCCCGGCCGGCCGGCCGGCCCGGGCAGGTGGGCGGGCCGGCGGACGGGCCGGCGGACGGGCGGGCGGTGACACACGGACCGGGCTCCTTCGTTCTATGATGCCGCAAAACGCCTTTTGACTTCAACCATTTTGCAGCCTGGAAAATGCAAAACTGCAAAACCAGTTTGCAAATTCTCTCTCTCACGCCGCTCCTTCCCTCTTGGTGTACAGCACAAGTCAATCTCTTCTTCTCCTGCTTCAACGCATGCAGTTTTACTGCAGCCGAATGATTTTGGTTGCCGTGACTTCACGCTAAATCTGGCCTTTATTGACCGTCTTTTTCAGCACATAGGAACGCTCACAATTTCCCTTTTTTTCCTTCCTTCAAACGCGCTTTCCTCAGCATTTTCTGGTCGAAACGTCATGAAAAAAAGTTAAAAAATGAGTGAAGATGCATTGGACAAACACAAAGGAAAAGACTGTCTCAAAAGAGAGATGTTTATTCAAGAAGTATACGTCGTCTTCCTCCTCCATTCCTTGATAAAATATTTGTTCAAGACCTTTTTCTGCCTGGCACGTTACCTGCTGCCGTTTCCCCCGTCCCTCCCATCCACGTTCGTCCTGAATACTCCACGAGACAAGGACGACATACTAGAATTTAATACCCGAGTGTTAACAACTCGGTGCTGATTGCCGAGCACCCTGAGGACGAGCTTCGTGACGACGGCGACGTTCGTGTCCCGCACGGGCTCGGGGCAGCACCAGTTCCAATTAGACATGATTTGTACGGTGGAGGCAGCGTTGCCAGCTATGAAAATCAGACTCAACCCCCACAGTTGTTTTTTTCCTGGCCCCCTTCAGCTTCTTATACGGCTAATGACCCTCGAGGAGCATGGAGAGAAGGCCAAAAAAAAAGAAGGCTGCAGGAGGAACAATTAATGATGTCTGACAGTTCAGGAAATGGAGCGCATCATTTTCTACATATACCAATAGGGGGAAGTTTTTCTGGTGCTCGCGCTGAAAGAAATGGCGCCAATCCCCGAAGAGCGGACCAGCAATTCAAAAAAAAAAGGCCAAAAAAAACACGGTGCAAGATAACGCGCAGAAAAGCACCTGTCAAATGCTCTCCTCCAGAAACAACTGCTTCGTGCAGACCCTCACGACATCTTTATAGCGGGACAGACGCAGATCTGTAACATATCTGTAGCATATTTGAATGCAGTCGACATCGTTGGCATCGCAAGCCCCGAATTGAGAGCTGACGAAAACAGGAGCAGCAAGAAAGAGTCTCCAATAATAAAAAAGTGGCTTCTGTCGATTGCCGGCCCATTTTCGTCCCGGCCCGCCCGCCCGGTCCAATTCCTTGACTTCTGATACAAAGAAAATTATAAACCCGTTCTAAGGGTGACATTTTTTACTGCTCTGCTGTGGACTGCTGAACGACGTACAAAGAAAGAGACAGAGATAAAAATATTCTTTACTTAATGAGATTCCACACTAATAAACATGCATTCAAAGTCTTCTTTTTTGCAGTACACGAAAAATAATAGGCCTTCTTTTGTTGCTTGAGCTTTGGTGCTCTTATCATCAGCTCGCAGGTGTTACCCTGGGCTGCTGTGTCAGGCCTATGCAGGCCGTGCCTCCCTCCTCCTTCTTCATCCGATGCACCAACAGCAGCAACAGCAGCAACAGCAGCAACAGCAGCGGCTGAGAATGTGGTGTTTCCAAGCGCTTTAGTTCGACGGGGGGGGGGGGGGGGGGGGGGGGGGGGGGGGGGGGGGGGGGGGGGGGGGGGGGGGGGGGGGGGGG